>Ga0182030_10008575_pt1 | contig 21144 bp, 21 predicted proteins | sample 812S3MmetaG_FD_121299 | JGI IMG/M metagenome (GOLD analysis project Ga0182030, IMG submission 121299) | Permafrost microbial communities from Stordalen Mire, Sweden - 812S3M metaG (Illumina Assembly) | ecosystem: Environmental > Terrestrial > Soil > Wetlands > Permafrost | place: Sweden...
CTCGGCCGTCCCACACCCATCCCGGCGACGAGATCGTCAATCGTCACTCCGTCGTAGCCTTTCGACCAGAACACCTGAGTCGCCTTTTCCAGCGCCCCCGTCTCGTCAAAGCTGCGCGGTCGACCCACGGGCCTAGCGGTCTTTTGAATCATTTGGTTCAAAACTCATTGACAATGGTCATCACACGAATATATAACTGACTGGTTCGAAATTAGCAAGCCGGCATCACGACTCGGCCTTTCCCCTTACGGAGCCGCCCATGGAACATTCGATCGCTCTCGTCACCGGCGCCACCTCCGGCCTCGGCCATGCGGCAGCCCGCCTGCTCGCCGGAGAGGGCTGGCACGAGATCATTGTCACCGGGCGCAGCCTGGCCGGGGCCCAGGAAGCGGCCGCTCAACTCGCGGCTGACACCAAGAAACAGGTTTTCACGCCGCTGGCGCTGGATCTGGACAAGCCGTCCAGCGTTCGGTCCGCCCTTGCCGAGCTCATCAAGAGAGGTCGGTCGATCGATTTCCTACTGCTCAATGCAGGACTGGTTCCATTCAAGAAGCGCGCACTCACGGCTTCCGGCATCGAGGCGTCTCAGGCCCCCCTAATCGGCCATCATCAACTGACTGTCGGGTTGCTCCGCGCCAACCTTCTTAGCCCCAACGCGCGGATTGTCATCGCCGGCGCGGAACCTGCCCGCGGGGGCGTACCCATGTTCAAGTACACCGACCTGCCAGCCTTCGCGGTCAAATACCACCAGGGTGACCGAACCGCCGCTGTGGAAGCCCTGCTGCGCAACGGGCCGAACGTGAAGTACGTGCCCAGCAATGCGTATGCTGACGCGAAGCTCGTCATCGCTTGGTGGGTCGCGGCGCTGGCCTGCCGGCTGCCCTCAGGCATGGCCGTGTACGCCGTTTCGCCCGGCGGGGCGACCGCCACCAATGTGGTGCGAAGCGCTGGCCCGCTGTTGAAGTATCTGTTCATCCCAATCGTGAACCTCATTCCCGGCATGAATCAGACGCCGGAGACCGCGGCCCGTCGGTACCTCCAGGCGTCGGAGTTCGGAACCGATGTCTCAGGTCAATTCTTCGCGTCGGCTGCAGGGAAGTTCTCAGGGCCAATTGAGGCGCAGCGCCAACCACACCTCCACGATCGCGCCAACCAGGAAGCCGCGTGGCAGGCCGTCGTCAAGGTCTCGGGCGTCGATTTCGAGCCCGTCAAACCCGCATCGGCGTCTGTTCTGCCGATAACAAAAGGACCCGGCGGTTGACGTAGAACATTCGTCCAAAGGGTCGGGCCAGATTTTGAAATAAATAGTTCAAAACGGCCTTGACCATGGTCATTGCGTCTAATATCGTATCAATCAGTTCAAAATAGGCGATCAACCCTAACCTCACGAGGAAATGCACATGGAGCGGTACCAAGGTAAAAAGGCAGTAATTATCGGCGGCACGAGCGGCATGGGGCTCGCGACGGCGAAGATGCTCCTCGATGGGGGCGCGCGCGTACTGGTGACGGGTCTCTCGAAGGCCGGCCTGGAATCGGCGCAGAAAGAACTCGGAAAGGGCGCCCTCGTGGTTTCGAGCGACGCGCGGTCGTTGACGGACATCGACGCCCTCGCCTTTCGGGTGAAGGCCGAGTTCGACACCTTCGATCTGCTTTCCGTCAGCGCCGGATTCAGCACCCGAGCGCCCCTTGAGAGCATCACCGAGGCTGTCTACGACGAGATGTTCAACCTGAACGCCAAAGGGCCGCTTTTCGCGGTGCAGAAGCTCGCGCCGCTGATCAACCGGGGAGGCTCTGTCGTCTTCACGACCTCGATCGCCAACGCCAAGGGAATGCCCGGCAACCTCGCATATGGAGCTGCCAAGGCTGCGCTGCGATCCTTCGCTCGGACGCTCGCCGTCGAGTTGCTTCCTCTTGAGATTCGAGTCAACGCGGTGACGCCCGGTCCCATCGACACGCCAATCGTCGGCAAAGTGTTTACCGGTAAAGACGAGGTCGCCCAGATTAGGGAGAAGATGAAAGGCATGATCCCGATGAAGCGGTGGGGGACGTCGGAGGAAATCGCCAAGGCGGTCCTCTTCCTTGGGTTCGATGCGACCTTCACGACCGGCGCCGAGTTTCCGGTCGATGGCGGTTGGTCGCAACTGTGAGGGCTGCGCGCCCGCCGCCACCAAGGTAGACGGGCGTTTCGCATATGAATCGATTGCAAAGTAACGACTGTTTGCATCTTTTGTTATTCCGATCTGCTGGAGGAACATAGTGATGGCAAGATTTCCGTACAAGACCGCCCTCATCGTCGGCGTTGGACCGGGCATCAGTGCCTCACTCGCACGTCATCTTTCGGCGCTTGGTGTGGGAGTTGGCCTGGCTGCTCGCGATGTCGAAAAGCTCAAAGGGCTGGCCGATGAGACAGGCGCATAGCTGCCGCCACTCTTGAGGAAATGCGCACACGCTGAAGATGTGAGATGGGTTCTGGGACCCGCCGCACGGGAGTGAGGGCGCTATACATCGCGGCGCTCCTGCTGCCGGACAGCCGCAACCCGATCAACAAGCCGATCGTCGTGCATAGACGCTTAGTGATGAATGCAGAGACTGAAGTCGTCGAGTCCATCGCGGACTGGACTAGCGGTAAGTTCGGTGAGATTGCCAATTAAGCGAGCGTTGATGGCCTCTCTGGCGCGGTGGCGAAGAGGGCCCAGCGGCCTGTGCGGTTGATCACTCTACCGGACGAATATCAGCCCCCGGTGCCGGTGACCCAGCGCCAGTAATAAGGCGAATTCCACCACCGAAAGTCAGATAGGCCCAGAACCAATTGGTCATCGTGGCCACGCGATTGCGCACTCCGACGAGAAACCCGACGTGGACCACGCCCCAGAGCCACCAAGCAGGAGCGCCCCACAGTTTAAATCGACCGAAATCGGCCACGGCCGCCTTCCTCCCAATCGTCGCAAGGCTGCCGCGATGACGGTATCGGAATGGGGCCGGCAAACGCTCCCCGCTTAGACGCGAGCCGATAACCTGGGCAACGTAGCTTCCCTCCTGTTTTGCCGCAGGCGCCAGCCCCGGGACTGGCTGGCCGTTCCAGGCGGTCGAGAATGCCGTATCACCGATGGCATACACATCAGCCATGCCACGTACACGAAGGTCCGGTTCGACGATGACCCGACCCGCGCGGTCGGCCTCGCACCCGAGCCATCGCGCCGCAGGGGATGCCATGACCCCGGCCGCCCACAGTACCGTGCGCGCGGCAATCCGGCGACCATCCACCAGGACCCCTAGCGCGTCGATGTGCTCGACCCGACTATCCAGCAGAACTTCGACGCCGAGGCGCTCCAGCGATCTTTGGGCAATTCGCGACAGTCTCTCATCGAATGATGGGAGAACCCGCGGACCTGATTGCACCAGAATGATTCGCGAACTCGCAGGATCGAACTGCCGAAACTCCTTCTCCATACCGTAGCGAGCGAGTTCAGCAATGGCGCCCGCCAGCTCAACGCCGGTTGGACCGCCCCCGACGATGAGAAAAGTCAAAAGCGAAGCGCGCTCCTGCGGGTCCTCGCAACTTTCCGCGTTCTCAAAGGCCGTCAGGAGCCGGCTGCGGATGGCTGTGGCATCCTCGATGCGCTTAAGACCCGGTGCCGCGGTCTGCCACACATCCTTGCCGAAGTAACTGTGCGTCGCGCCAGTCGCAATGACGAGTATGTCGTAGGGGATTTCGCTAGACCCCATCAGCACGTGCTGACGCTGCGTGTCAACCGCACTCACCGACCCAAGTAGCACCCTGGTATTGAAGTTTTCACGGAATAGGGGCCGAATAGGCGTCGCGATATCACCCGGTGAGAGCGCAGCGGTGGCCACCTGATACAACAGTGGTTGAAAAAGGTGGTAGTTAGCCCGGTCAATGAGAGTCACGGATGCGCGTACGCGCCGCAGCGCCATAGCACAGCTCAAGCCTGCGAATCCCGCTCCCACAATGACGACTCGAGGCAGTCCATCCAGCGAGAATGCGGGCCCGCCCTCCAGTTCGGGAAATCGGCGTCTCATCCAGCCGTTGAATATCTTGTCCACGGACACGGGTCCGGCAGCAAACACGATGAGGACCGCGAGCACACCAAACATGTAAATGCCGTCCACCAGCTCTGGGTGCATCATCATTGCCCCAGCAGTGAACAGCACCAAGGATGCCGCGACGTAGCGAGTCCCTAGTCCCAGTAACAAAATCCAACCGCACGCGATCGTGATGGTCGGAGCCCACTTCATCGCTGTATGAAATGGAATGAACAGCGATAGCTGCCCTATCGCGCCCAATCCGTCGGACGCGTAGCGGCCCGCAAGCAAAAGCGCGAATGCGATCCACACCCGCAACACCGAAAGGTATACCGGTGCCAGACGTGACCGTACCCACGCGGATGCCCGCGCGATTCGCCCGGCAAGCGGCAGGGCGCTGTCGGCAAGCCCGCGGCGCAAGACACCGTCCAAAGACAGCGAGCCTGCGCCATAAAGCACGTACCATCCCAACAGGGCGGCCGAATACAACTGTGCGTCGAGCGCCTTGTAGCTGAATTGAATGACCAGCGTGAGGATGAGCAGAGACAAGGCGGCATATCGGGTCATGACACCCACGGCCAGGAGCGCTGCGCCGAGGATCTCAATCGTCACGCCCGTATAGGCGGCAGTGACCGGACTGAGCCAGGAAACTGGGTACTCATGGGCAGCCAAATACAACGCGTTGGGCCAATTGGACGCTTTCAGCACACCGGAAACGAAGAAACTCTGCGCTAAAGCCACCCGCAAGGCGAGATCCAGCACTGGCCAGCAGGCGGCGCGCAACACACGGGCAAGCGCCTCGTGCAGGCTCAGCAGCCGGGGAGTCCAAACGGAGCCGATGCGCCGTAGTCGTTCCAGCACCAGAGGGTTCTCGTTCACGCGGGTTCCTGGGTTGGCGCTGCCGACGCGGACTTTGATGTATGGAGAATTGGCAATACGGGACAGCAGCCGACTTTAAGCCACCCTTTTGATGTCGGAAGGCCTGGCAAAGTCGCCGTTTGCTCTGTCAGGTGCATGGATCGGCGCGAATAACTTGGTCGGATTGTTGAGTTCGTGGCATGAGCAACTTGGCGATCAGTGCGGTCCAGCCGGTTTGATGGGATGCTCCGACACCGCGACCGCTGTCGCCGTCAAAGTATTCGTAGAACTGCAGGTATTGGTGAAAATTCGGATCAGTTTGCAGCAGGGGCTGGTGACCGAATACGGGCCTGCGTCCTGCGCCATCGTCCAGAAAGATGCGCGCTAACCGCCGTGAGAGCTCTTGCGCAACCTCATCGATGGAGAGGAGGGTGCCGGAGCCGGTTGGGCATTCCACGCGAAAATCTGCGCCGTAGTAATGATGGAACTTCTGCAGCGATTCGATGATCAGGAAATTCACCGGAAACCAGACAGGACCGCGCCAGTTAGAATTGCCGCCGAAGACACCCGACTCCGACTCGGCGGGGCAATACCGTACCGACAGATCCATGCCGTCGACCCGAAAAGAATACGGTTGCTGCAGGTGGGCGCGAGACAAAGCGCGCACACCATAGTCGGACAGAAACTCCGTCTCATCGAGCATTCTGCGCAGCAGGCACTTCATGCGATGCCCGCGAAGCAGTGACAGTAGGCGGCGTTGACCCCGGCCGGCCTCGTCCCAATGCGATACCAGCTTTGCGAGATCCGGTCGGTAACGCAGGAACCATTCCAGGCGCCTGCGGAACTTCGGTACCTGTTCCAGCAGTTCCGGCTCGAGCGTCTCCACCGCGAAGAGGGGGATCAGCCCCACCATCGAGCGTACCTTGAGGCGTACTTTCTGGTCATTGGGTAAGTGAAGGACGTCGTAGAAAAACGCATCCTCTTCGTCCCATAAACCTACGCCTTCGTTGCACATGGAGCTCATAGCCTCGGCGATGTGCAAGAAATGCTCGAAGAACTTCGTTGCGATATCCTCGTAGACGTGATTGTGCTGTGCTAATTCCAACGCGATACGCATTAGATTCAGCGCATACATCGCCATCCAACTGGTGCCGTCCGATTGATCGATGCGACCCCCGGTGGGAAGGGTTGCGCTGCGATCAAAAATACCGATATTGTCGAGCCCGAGAAATCCGCCCTGAAATACGTTGCGACCTTCGGCGTCCTTGCGATTGACCCACCAGGTGAAGTTCAACATCAGCTTGTGAAAGACGCGCTCCAGGAACGGCAGGTCGCCATGGCCGTCGCTCTGCTTGCGATCAATCTGGTAGACGCGCCAGGTGGCCCAGGCGTGAACCGGTGGATTGACATCGCCGAACGCCCACTCGTAGGCCGGAATCTGGCCATTCGGGTGCATGTACCACTCGCGCGTTAATAACACGAGCTGGTGCTTGGCGAACTCGGCATCTATCAGTGAAAAAGGGATGCAATGAAACGCCAAATCCCACGACGCATACCAGGGATACTCCCATTTGTCCGGCATGGACAGAATGTCGGCGTTGTTCAGATGCTTCCAATCGCAGTTACGGCCGTTTTGCCTTTCAGCCGGCGGAGATACCTGAGTGGGATCCCCGCGCAACCACTCTGGAATGTCCAAATAGTAGAACTGCTTGCTCCAAATCAGACCGGCGAATGCCTGCCTCTGAACAGTGCGCTCGTCGCTTGATCGCATCCCGCGTTGCAGTTCCTCGTAATACGTGTCGGCCTCCCGTCTGCGCAGCTCCATGATGGTGTCGAATCCGTCGAACGGATGGGGCGATTGATGGTGAGTCAAACGCACCTGGATCTGCACAAAGGACTGTCCGGCCACTGTATGGCGGTGCCACGCCGCAGCCTTGGTTCCGGTTTGATGCGGATTGACGGCCTCCAGACGGCCGTGGACGATATATTCGTGAAAGCCGTCCTTAAAGAACCCCTCCGGCGCGGCGGCGTTCCACAGCTTCCTGCCATTCGACTCGTTGTCGGTAAAGAGGAGTTGGGAGGAGTCCTCGACATAGAGAAAATTCGCTGGCTCATCGGGCAACTCGATGCGCACTGCACCGCTCGCGGTGCGGAACATACCGGGCCCTGCGGCCGACGCCCGCCATGACCAGGTATTGCGCAAACACAGCTGCGGAATGAGGTGTAGCACCGCCGGGTCCGGCCCCCGATTGTGTGCCGTAACGCGCATTAAAATGTCGCCGGGCTCTGCCTGTGCATACTCAACAAAGACGTCGAAATACCGGTCTTCTGCGAACACCCCGGTATCGATCAGCTCATACTCGAGATCCGCGCTGCCGCGGCGCGCGGCTTCGGCGCACAAGTCTGCATACGGAAAGGCGCATTGGGGATATTTGTACAGCATCCTCAGATAGGAGTGCGTTGGCGTTGCATCCAGGTAGTAGTAGCATTCCTTGACGTCCTCGCCGTGATTGCCTTGGCCGTTGGTCAATCCGAAGAACCGCTCTTTTAGGATGCTGTCTCGACCGTTCCACAGGGCTAGCGACAGGCACAGATGCTGGTCGGCATCCGACATCCCGGCGATGCCGTCCTCGCCCCAGCGGTAGGCACGGCTACGAGCATGATCGTGAGGGAAATAGTCCCAGGCCTCACCATGCGGGCTGTAGTCCTCCCGTACCGTGCCCCATTGCCGTTCGCTGAGGTAAGGGCCCCAGTTCTTCCAGCTCGCCCGTCCTGGTGCATCATGCAGTTGTCTGCTGCGTTCCGGGTTCATGGGATCGCCTGCCGCGCCGGCATTGCGTGCTCCAGCTCGATCCATGCCCGCAGCACTTCGCCAACGCTCCAGGCCTGTGCGAAGCAGCCCCGTGCCTGGTGGGGTACTTCGCCATCGAATATTTCGCTCACCGTTCCTACGCACGCGTCGAGCAAATGATGGGCGATTGGCTGGAGATAGGATTGAGCCAGTGCCGCATCGCCATATACGCGAAAGTGCGCCAGGGCAAAAGGTCCGAGAAGCCAACTCCACACCGTACCCTGGTGATACGAGTGATCCCGATGCCAGGGGTCACCTTTATACTGCGGGACGTAAGCCACATCCCTCGGACTTAGACTGCGAAGGCCAAAAGTGGTCAGAAGCGTGCGGGCACAGGTATCAACGACGGCGCGCGCTTGGGCCGGCGGTAAAGCGCAATGGGGTAGTGAAACAGCGAAGATCTGATTGGGCCGAACGCTGTCATCGCACTGCGAGCCGCCGGCAACGTCAATGACGTCGTACAGACAGCCCTTACCGGCGTTCCAAAAACGGGAGAAATGCGTGGCTGCATGGACCAGCAGTGCTTGGCATTCATTCGCTGCTGAGGTGTCCCGAGCACGCCGTGCCAGTTCAACAGTAACGTGTAAGGCGTTCAGCCAAAGAGCGTTGATCTCGACCGCCTTTCCCCACCGTGGTGTCACCACCTGGCCGCCAACCTTGGCGTCCATCCAGGTTAGCTGTGACCCCTGCTCACCCGCCTGCAGTAAGCCATCTCGCTGATCGGCACAAATGCCGTGGCGGGTGCCGTCTACGTGCGCACGGATGATCGCGAGCAGTGTCGGAAGTAGTTCAACGCCTAAGGAGTAATCGGCGCTGGCGTCAAGATGGCATTGCAGCGCATGGAACAGCCACAAAGTTGCATCCACAGTGTTGTAATCGGGGGACGCCCCCTGGTCCGGAAAGCGATTTGGAAGCATGCCGTGATCCACGAAGCTTGCGAAGGTTCGCAGTACCTGGGCGGTTATCTCATGTCTGCCCAATGAACTGGTCAAACCCGGTAGCGCGATCATCGCGTCACGACCCCAGTCTGCGAACCAAGGGTATCCGGCTATGATGCTTACCCCGACCGAGTCTGCCGTGGGACGTCGCACGATGAATTGATCAGCAGCAATCGCCAGCTGCCGAATCCATGCAGGTGCACTGTCCGGCAATCCTAATACCGCCGCCCGCGCCTTGAGCGTCAGTGCCTGGACCACCTTATCGGCTGACTCACCCAAGTGGGCTTCGACGGTGGCACTTAGGTACGTCCGATCCAGCGGCCGTAATTGCACTTCAAATCGACCCGGGCTGAAAAGGTCCTCCAGGCTGTCTAAACCACGGTCAACCTCGGCACGGTGGAGGAAGTTCCAATACCAGACCGGGGCCTGAATGAATTGGGACTGCTCCAACTCCAACCTTAGCGGCATTGCACCGTCAAAGGCGCGGACCGTGCAGGCATCGGAAGTGCTTTCAACTTCAAATGGCTGCGCCCCACGTGAATGAGCGTGGTAATCGCGGTAAGTACACAGGGGGGTCAGGTCAAGATCGACGGGGGCAGAACCCCGTAGCAGCCGCAATCCGATCCAAGTCGTATTGGCATCAGGTGTCATGAAAATCTGCTTCTGAAGTAGGGCGTCAGCTATGGCGTAGTGCCAGGTCGGTATCCCGTCTTGCAGATCGAACGACTCGATGTGGATATGCCCGGTGGGACTGATCGTCCCATCCGCGAACTCGTTGGATCCCAGTTCGTAGCGCTCCCCCAGGTAAGAACACACGAGCTGGACTGTTGCCAACAGCAGCACTCGTTCGGTCGGCGGTTTGGCGCTCGCGACCAGCAGTCCGTGGTAACGCCGCGTGTTAGCGCCGGCCACCGTACCTGCCGCGTAGCCGCCCAACCCGTTCGTGACCAACCACTCGCGCCTGCTGGAGACCGGCCACGCACCCGCAAGATGGCGCCCCAGCGATTGCACCGATGACGGAGTCACGAGGTTGCCTCTAAACGGCACAAGTGCCGCGAAGAGGGGGGGTCATCGGAACTTGCGTCGAATCAACGCGTCGACAGAAAGTTCACCCGGTCCTCGGGCCAACACATATAGCAGCGCACCCGCCCACAAGAGGTGGTCCGGCCAGTTCTCCGGATAAACGAAGATCTCTATCACGGCCGTCATGCACAGAAGCCCCAAAGCCGATAGCCTGGAGGCAAGTCCAATGACCAGCAGTACGGAGAATAGGTGCTCCTGGATTGAAGCGAGATTGGCTGCAACTTCGGGGGGCAGAAGTGGCACCTTGTACTCGTCACGGAACAGTTGCACCGTGGTCTGTGTTACGTGCCAGCCAGATACCTTGGTTTGTCCGGACCGCCAGAAAACGTCGGCGATTCCGACCCGAATGATGAGGCCGAGAAGCCATGACGGAAATTTATCGGCCCAACGAACTGCCGCCTGCAGCCCTGAAATCACGGCGGACCCGGGGTCCTGTGCCGGTGATGCAGTATTAGTCAAGTCTGTCTCCGATGGCTGTAACGAGATGTTCGCCGAACAATGAACCGAGTGCGTTCGGGATATCGAATTCCGGATCAACATCAAGCGCCATTCCGGTGGCGCTCCCCAAAGTGTGACCGTCAGCCAAATGGGAACGGAATACCCAGTCGGCCTTGGGAATCATATTGAGCCGCAAGGACTGGCACGCGTGAATCGCCAGGTATGCCTCGCCGCTATCGATGTGCCAGCGGCTCGAGTCGTCGTCCGCTTCTTGATGGGCCATCCAAATTTGATCGACCCGAAAGTCCGATGTGAGGTATTGAACGCAGGACGTCAGTCGAAACCGGGCCGCGGCGGGATCAGCGCTTAAGTCACCCAAACGAGTGATCGGCAGCGAATCCTCGGGAGCGGCGCGAACCACCTGCGAAATGGACCATTCCAGTCGAGCGACGTCTGGTAGATAAGACAGTTCCGACACGGCCGAAAGGGATTTTAGGAAGTCGGGAAACTGTGTGCCGTACGCCGAAAGACACGCTTCAGACGGTAGGTGTTCCTCGATAAAAGCATGCGCAGCGTAGTCGAAACACTCGGCACCCACGATCCTACGGACAACTGGGAATGCTGCGCTGAGGGTCTCGCTCAATCGAGAGAGTACGTTATTGCGGTAGATGGAAAAGCGCTCATCCGAAGGCAAGACATCGCTCGCGATCAGCGAAAGAAGATCAGGTGAGGGAGGTCCGATGACGGACTTGCAAAAAGCGAGTTGCAATTCACGCAGCGACAGCACGACGCCGATCTCGCCCGTCTTCTGCAATGTGCCGCGCTTTCGTGGCCTCGCTAATCAAGACGTCTAATGGTGGTAAGTCAGCGTCCCATTCGATAAGTGTGGGGCGCTCGCCAATGTGATTAAGAGCGTAGGAATATAGCTCCCACACCTCCCCGCAGACGCAGGAGGCATGATCGTCGATGAGAACGCTTACTCCTCCGACTTCATTCCTGGAATGACCGGCCAGATGAAACTCGCGGATCGCATCCCCAGGGAGGGTCCTTAGGTAGGCTTCCGGGTCCGCGCCCAAGTTGTGCGCGCTCACGTAGATGTTGTTCACATCGCACAATAAGCCGCAGCCAGTTCTCTTTACGACAGCTCCCAGAAATTCCGCTTCGCTGATCGTGGAGTGCTTGAAGCGCAGATAGCTTGATGGGTTTTCAATCAAGATGGTCCGCCGTAATGCAGACTGAACTTGATCAACGTGTCGTACGACGACCTGTAGCGCTTCCTCGGTATACGGTAACGGCAATAGATCGTTCAGATGCGATCCGCCAGTAGCGCTCCAGGAGAGGTGCTCGGATACCGAGAACGGCTCAAAGCTGTCGATTAGCTGGGTCAGCCGGCTCAAATGACGGTGGTCCAGCTCCCCGTCCGACCCCAGGGAAAGGGCGACCCCGTGAAACGATAGCGGATAGTGCTCGCGTACTCGTTGCAGGCGAGTAAACGCGCGATGGTCCGCCATGTAATTCTCGGGGTGCACCTCTAGCCAGGCAATATCCGGACGACGAGCCAGGAGCTCCTCCATGTGAGGGGCGCGCAAACCAACCCCGGGGGCGGGTTCGCACATTCCTGGCGCGTCGTTTACGGACACAGCATCACCGCCTTATCGGTCAGGTCTTCGGCGAAGTGGAGCCGCCGGCGATCTTCTCGCACGTACCCTTGGGCAGATACACCCACGATGCGGGATCCTTGGCTTTGGTGGCCGTACCGGCACAACTGTGCGTTGCCGTTCCGCAATCATTGGCGGCCTTTGCGGCGATTCCGTAGCACTTCTCATTGTCATACGTCGGAACCGGTGCGGGACCGGCGCTCGCTACGGTGGGCAATACAATGGCTGCAGCGATTGCCGCAGCAAGAACGCGGGACATATTCATCAGGGCGTACTCCTTAGGGGGTTATTCACGACACGAAACGCTGCAGAGCGACACCATTGGGCAATTCAGCTCAAACCGTACTGGATCCAAGAAAGCGAGCGGGCGGTTACTCATTGACCTACCGTGCGAAGCTTAAGCGGCGGGGCCGAATGGCAATGGATAGTCTTGGAAGTAGACCCAAGGCAGCAGCGTTTTATTGCAGCCGAAGATTGAATTCGGCGATCTCCCGAAGCCTGACTCCAATTGACCAGCGGCCATGGGCTCACAGTCCAGGATCGCTCAACGAAGGGTGGTCATCAGGCCTGCGTCCGAGCGGCCAGCGATAATTGCGATCATTCTCTTCGATTGGCGCGTCGTTGATGCTGGCAATGCGGCGACGCATCAAGCCGCGCTCGTCGAACTCCCATAACTCGTTCCCGTATGACCGGAACCAGTTGCTGCTGTCGTCGCGCCATTCGTAGGCGAAGCGAACCGCGATGCGGTTTTCTCGGAATCCCCACAATTCCTTGATGAGGCGATAGTCAAGTTCACGACACCACTTCCGCGTCAGGAAAGCGACGATTTCATCGCGGCCCCTCAGGAACTCCGCGCGGTTGCGCCACTGACTATCTGGTGTGTAGGCAAGCGCCACGCGTTTGGGGTCTCGGCTGTTCCACGCGTCTTCGGCAAGGCGGACCTTCTGCACTGCCGCTTCGACCGTTGTGAACGGCGGCAGCGGCGGGCGTTCGGCTTCCATCATAAATCCACCTGCTGATTGGCGAGCTTCGCTCGCAGTTCCGCATTTTCGGTTTCCAATTCGGTCAAGCGCTCATGCATCGGCCGCATCACCTCCGCAATCTCACGCTCCGTGAAACGCGGCGTGATGTGCTGTCGGCAGTTCCAATCGAATGTCGCGAGACGCAGCAACAGGATTCGCTCGGGCTTGGCTTTGCAGCCCGGCACAACTACCCGCTGCGTGAGAGCTGGATCAGCGTCAAGCGCCATGGCCTTGATGTGCGCGTAGATCTTCAGGCGCGCCTTGGCGGCATAGTCCATCAGAATCAGCGCCGCCCGGTCATCGGCCGCCAAGTTGCCGATGCTGATGTATTGGCGATTGCCTCGATAGTCGGCGAAAGCCAGGGTCTTCGTGTCCAGGACTTTCAGAAAGCCCGCTGGTCCGCCGCGGTGTTGGATATAGGGCCAACCGGTCTGCGATACCGTTGCCAAGTAGAAGCTGTCGCGCTGGGCTATAAATGCGATTTCGTCAGGCGTGAAGGCGTCGAACTCACGATGTCCCTTGAAGTTCTGCCATAGGTGCTCGCTACCCATTGCAGCTTGCGCAGCGCGCACGCTCGCCGTTACGGCGATATCAAGGAATCCGTAGGACATGACATGCTTTCGCCTTGGAAGGACCTATGAGCTGGCGGCCCGGCAACGGGCCGCCGGTTCGGTTGTGTCAGGCGGCTTCGGCAGCTCGAACAACGGGGAAGTCGATGTCAGTCTTGGCGGCCTCGTTGAGGAAGTTGGTAAAGCAGTTCTCAGCAACAATGGCGATGATTTCCACGATCTGGCCGTCGCTGAATCCGGCGGTGCGGACCGCCTTGAGATCGGCCTCGGTGACATGTCCGCGCTCGCGGACCACTTTGGTCGCGAAGCGCACCGCGGCATCCGCCTTCGGGTCGCCGGACTCACCCTTGCGATTGAGGGCAATCTCCTGCGGGCTGAGCTTCGCCAGATTCAGTGCGAGATAGCTGTGCGCCGAGAGGCAGTAGTCGCAGCCGTTGACCTGTGCGACGGCCAGCGCGAGCCGCTCGCGAGTTTTGACGTCGAGAGTCTTGGCCAGCGCCCCGTTGTTGGCAGCGAACCCTTCGAGAGCCGCGGGGCTGGTCGCGATCAGGCGGAACAGGTTCGGCACCACTCCGAGCTGCTTGTGGATGGCCTCCAGAACTGGCTTGGAGGCTTGCGGGGCGTCATCGAGGGTGGGAATGGTCAGGCGCGACATGGGTTTCTCCTTGCTCATTAAATTTCAGGCATCGCCAAGGACTTTGCGGCCCTTGAAGCCAAGGTAGGGCATCTCGTAGGCCGTGATAATCAGCTACAATCGAGAAAGATAATCCCGGAGAATGAGATAATCGTGGACCGCCTTGAAGCGATGTCGATCCTCGTGCGGGTGGCTGAGACGGGAAGCTTCTCGGCCACCAGCCGCCAATTAGGCATCCCCCTAGCGACGGTCAGCCGGAAGGTCGGGGAGCTCGAATCGCGCCTCGGAACTAAGCTTCTGACCAGGACGACCCGTAAGGTGGCGCTCACCGAGGGCGGGGCCGTATACATCGCATCGGCGAAGCGCATTCTTGAGCAGGTCGATGAGACCGAGCGGGTCGCCGCCGGCGAGTTCCATCAGCCTCGTGGCGAGCTGATTCTGACCGCTCCGGTCCTCTTCGGTCGACTGCACATCCTTCCGGTCGTCACCGAGTTTCTGGCCGAGTATCCGGACATTCATGTGCGCCTGATGTTGTCGGACCGGAATCTTCACCTGGTCGAGGACCATGTCGATGTAGCGCTGAGGCTCGGTCTGCTTCCAGACAGCCGCATTGTTGCGACCCGCATCGGTTCGATGCGAACCGTTGTCTGCGCGAGTCCTCAGCTGCTCGCAGGTCGCGGCACGCCTCGCGATCCGCAAGAACTTGCTGCGCTACCCTGCGTCAGCTTCGACTTTCTATCGCCTGTCCCCACTTGGTCATTCCGATCGAAGGATGGGAAGGCAGCGACTGAGGTGCCCATTTTACCTCGGCTCTCCGTCTCCACGGCCGAGGCGGCGGTATGGGCCGCGGCCCAAGGGGTTGGCATAACCCGTGTGTACCACTACCAATGTGCCGCAGCTCTGCGCGAGGGTTCGCTGAAAATCATCCTTGCAGAATATGAGCCGCAGCCGCTTCCGGTTCACCTCATCCATGCCGGGCGCGGGGCGCTCCCATCAAAGACGCGCGCCTTTCTGGATTTCGCCGCGTACCGTCTCAGGAAAAGCATGGCTTCGTCTTAATCAGCATCAGCGGTGAGGGTAAGCCATAGCCTCTACCGCGATAACCAGGCGGCTGAACGGCTGCACCGACACATGGCTTCGTCCGCGGAAGGGATTGTCAAGCAGCACGACCATAACCAAAACGAGGCCGATGAACGCTCCCAAGAGCGATATCATGCACGTATGCATCAGCAAATGTGATGTCCGGAACAGGTACGTGAACAGCATTAGGATCACCGCGCCGCCAATTAGGTTCCACCAAAGGATCGGCGGCATATTGGCAGTTGCCGCATCGAAGCGACCGCGACGGGCGTCTGAGAGGGCGTTCAGTGTGCGGACGGCCTCTGCCTGCATCACCGGGATGCCCTCTTCATGGGTGTGCAGATTGACGACTTCCGAATGAACCTGATCCAAGAGCTGCCACCCGGCCGCCTCGTCCGCACGCCCGGCCGCTAACGTGGGCCATTCATCCTGAACTACGATAACGGCGTACACAAACAGATAGTGCCGCATTCGCGAAGCAGCCGGTTCCGGGAAAGCAATTGTGTCGCGGTAAAGATCGCCAACCAAGTTTGCCTCGGTTTGCACCAAACGCCCTGCTTGACCAAAATTCTGCCATTGCGCCACGGCAATGAACGCAAGCAGCACGGAGTAGATGCCACCCACGATCCCGAGAATGTAACCGGCCACCTCATTGTGATTGGTTAGTACGGACTGGGGCAACAATCGTTGGGCGCTCAGAAGGCCAAGTGCTGACACTGCGCCGCCGGCACAGAGTGCGATGATCATCGCGACTGTGGTTGGAAGGTCGCAAATCCAGTTGATAACAGTAGACAAGTGAGCACCTAGGCCATTGTTTTGCCTGACGAGTGTTTGAGAGTGGTGTCATGCAAACACCGCGATCCTGAGCGGGCGCCGTCAACCTCCAACTTAATCCACTGGTTCTCAGGGATCGGCCATGCGCTGGCCTTCAATTCCGCAATACAGAGTCATGCGGCGTATCGCCGCGAGGGCGTAGCCTTGAAGGTTCTGGAGACTGAACTCCCCACGCTGACCTCAGAGGTGCACAGCGCCACGCGTAACTTCTGCCGAGCACGGTGCAGCCGACTCAACACGGTATTTTGGGTGAGTCCCATCTTGCGGGCGATCTCATCCGTCGAGTAGCCCATGATGACTTGCAGCACCAAGGGCTGACGGTATTCGGGGGCCAATGAGGCGAGAGCCGCGCCTACATCCGAGTTATCCTCGGTCGGGGGGATGGCGAGCGCCGGGTCATTGGTCTCCACGAGATCATCCAACGGGACGGTCGTGAGGCGCGTGCGCCTATGGAGCCGCGCGTATTCACGCCGCGCTATGGCGAGCAACCAGGGACGAGCGGCATCCGGATCGACCAGCGAATCTATCGCGCGCCAGGCTCGAGCCAATGTCTCCTGGACTACATCCTCAGCGATCGGGCGGTCTCGGGTCAGCCAAAGCGCGAAGCGAAATACTTCAGGTCGGTACCGGGAACAAAGCTCCTCGAATCGCCTACAGGAGGTCGTCTTAGGAATACAGGACAACACGTGTGCTACTGCCGTTCTTGATGACTCGTCCGAGCGATCCGCAGATGACGGACACGCCCGACAATGCCTTGTAGGTACCTAAGCAAGCTGCGTGCCACTTAGGGAAGATCGCCCTGGGGGCGTTTCAAACGGTAGTGGCTCGTCGGCCGCCTTATTTCCACCAAATATGGAGGGGAAAAAGACAGCCGGTAGCATATGGCCGCAATATATGGTGGTGTTGGAACACAACTCGCGCGTAGGAGTAACCGCTCATGTCGAGCGATGCATCGTCTGAACCGGGTGGGATCATTGCCGATGAGGATCTCGCCGACCTGTTCGAAGAGGCGCCAGTGGCCTATGTCCACGAACAGTTGGATACGCGCTTTATCCGTGCGAATCGTGCGGCTAGGGAAATCTTGGGCCTCAGCGCGGAAGAAGTGAGTCGCACTTATGGCCTCTCACTCGTGGTGAACAGCCCGGAAGCAAGGCATAACGTTCAGGAGGCTCTCGAGCAAATTCGTAGCGAGCGCCATACCGAGCATCGCATCATGCAGTTGTGCCGCAAGGACACGGGTGAGCGAATCTGGGTGCAGTGGTGGTCCAAGCCGGCCCCCAGTGGTGACTACACTCGCACCATCTTCATCGATATTACTCAACAGGTTCTGCTTGAGCAGGAACGAGCCAGACTTGCGGCGCAAAACATCTATCTGCAGGAGGAGATAAAATCAGCCCACAATTTTGAGGAAATCATCGGTGCGACCGCCGGCCTCGCTAACGTCATGGCCAAAGTCGCGCTCGTCGCGGGGACTGAGGCATCAGTCCTAATCACCGGCGAGAGCGGAACGGGCAAAGAACTGATTGCCAGAGCGCTGCACTCCCGCAGCACACGCGCGGATAAGCCTTTCATCAAGGTCAACTGCGCGGCCCTGCCGATCAGTCTTGTCGAAAGCGAGCTGTTTGGCCACGAGCGCGGCGCGTTCAGCGGAGCGATTCAGCGACGCATCGGCCGCTTCGAATTGGCTCATACCGGCACAATCTTCCTGGATGAGATTGGTGAAATGCCAATGGACATGCAGGTCAAGTTGCTGAGAGTCCTGCAAGAGCGTGAATTTGAACGAATCGGTAACTCGAATCCCATAAAGACGGATGTGCGTGTGCTCGCGGCAACCAATCGGGATCTGCAAAAAAGTATGCGAGAAGGGGGGTTTCGCCCGGACCTGTTTTATCGCCTCAACGTTTTTCCCATCGCGTTGCCCCCCTTGCGAGAGCGCGTCACCGACATTCCGTTATTGACCCATTTCTTCGTGCAAAAGCATCCTGGGCGGTTGGCGCGGCGAATCGAGTCCGTCGACGCAGACACCCTTCATCGTCTCACGCAATATACATGGCCGGGAAACATCCGTGAGCTGGAGAACGTCGTCGAACGTGCATTAATCCTGAGCAACTCGCCGGTTCTGAGTATCGATCCGGACTTGATCGGGATCGAGGACCCGACGCAAATCTCCCCGGTACAGCAGGCGGTGACGCAGGGCACACCGGGGTCCCTGAAGCCCGGTGGCGATCTTAATTCAATTCAACGCGAACACGTCCTAAGCGTGTTGCACGAGGTGAATTGGGTCATTGAAGGAAGCGACGGGGCGGCTGTCCGGCTGGGTGCGTATTCCGGACCATCGTGACCGCTGATTCCGCCTGAACGTGACCGGCCGTTCCGGCCGAACGTGACCGCTCGTTCCGCTCGAAGGTGACCGATTTTGGGCTATGGCCCGGAATCCGCGGTCACGATCCCGGAAAGTGCGGTCACGTTCCCCCGGAATGGATCTGCCGGGTCTGCGCTTGAGCCCTCATCGCTGGCTAAGCTTCCCGATTTACCTCGGGAGTGCTGATGCCAGCCAAGCGGAGTGCCATGCGCAAGATCAAGGAAGTTCTGCGCCTCAAGTTCGAGGTGCGATTGAGTCATGAGCGGATCGCGGCGGCGACCGGCCTGTCCAAGGGCGCGGTGAGCAAGTACGTGCAGCGGGCGATCAGCAAGAACCTCAGCTGGCCGCTGCCCGAGGACTTGGACGATGCTGTCCTGGAGCGGCTGCTGTTTCCCCAGGTCCTGCAGCGCGAGCACTTCGTGCACGCCGACTACGCCTATGTGCACCAGGAGCTCAAGCGCAAAGGGGTGACGCTGCAGCTGCTATGGGAGGAATACCACGGCGCCCACGGGGAGCGGGCGTATCAGTACAGCCAGTTCTGCTGGCACTACCAGCGCTTCCGCGACAGCCTGGCACGCTCGATGCGCCAGACCCATCGGGCAGGCGAGAAACTGTTCATCGACTACAGCGGCGACACGGTTCCGGTGATCAATGCCGTCACTGGCGAGATCCTCGCGGCACAGATCTTCATCGCCTCGATGGGGGCAAGCAAATACACGTACGCTGAGGCGACTTGGACGCAGACGCTCCCGGACTGGATCGCTTCCCACATCCGCATGCTGGAATACCTGGGGTGTGTCCCGGAGGTCCTGACGCCGGATAATCTCAAAAGCGCCATCAAAGAGGCGTGCCGGTACGAGCCGGAGGCGAACTCCACCTACGAGGACATGGCGCGTCACTATGGTTGCGCGATCATCCCGGCGCGACCGTACAAACCCAAAGACAAGGCCATCGCGGAGACTCACGTGCTCCTGGTGCAGCGATGGATCCTCGCGCGGCTGCGCAACCGGCAGTTCTTCTGCTTACCTGAGCTGAACGCGGCGATCGCACAGCTGCTCATCGAGCTCAACCACCGGCCGTTCAAGAAGCTGCCTGGCTCGCGAGCGAGCGCCTTCGAGGCGATCGATCGGCCGGCCATGAAACCCCTTCCCGCGCAGCGCTACGAGTATGCCGAGTGGCTCAAAGCCAAGGTCTACATCGACTACCACGTCGAGGCCGACGGGCACTACTACAGCGTACCGCATCAGTTGGTGGGCCAATACGTCCATGTGCGCATGACGGCCAGCGCCATCGAGTGCTTGTTCAAGGGCGGTCGCGTGGCTGCGCACGCGCGCTCCTACCAGCGCGGCAAACACACCACGTTGCCCGAGCACATGCCCGAATCTCACCGGCGACACCTGCAGTGGACGCCGCAGCGGCTGCTGAACTGGGGCCAGAACATCGGTGCGGGCACGCACGCGGTGGTGCAATGGCAGTTGGAGAACCGCCCGCACCCGGAACAAGGTTACCGGGCCTGTCTGGGCTTGCTGAACCTGGCCAGGAGCTATGGCGAGGAGCGTCTGGAGGCTGCTTGCCGCCGGGCGCTCACCATCGGCTCACCCACCCGCAAACGGATCCTGGCGATCCTCGAAGCCAAGCTCGACCAGCACCCGGACCTCTTCCCCGGCGCCGACATCGCATCCCCCACCGCCGCCCGCTCCCACGGCAACGTGCGCGGGGCGGACTACTTCCGTTCCACCACCCAGACGGTAACCCCGTCGATTACCGAAGGAGATGATGATCCATGCTTATCCAACCCACCCTTGATGCACTGAACCGCTTAAAACTCCACGGCATGGCCCTCGCACTGAGTGAGCAGATGAGCACCGCCGCTGCGCAGCAGCTGGCCTTCGAGGAGCGCATCGCGCTGATGATCGAGCGCGAAGTATCCCACCGTGAAAATCGCCGCATGGGACGGCTCTGGAAGGCCTGCCAGCCAAAAGAGCGTGCGGCGGCGATCGAGGACATCGATTACCGCGGCCGTGGCGGCCTCGATCGCCCACAGCTGGCGAGCCTTACGTCCTGCGAGTGGATCCACCAGGGCCAGAGCCTTTTGATCCATGGGGCGACCGGCAGCGGCAAGACCTACCTTGCCTGCGCCCTGGCTAATCAAGCCTGCAGAGCGGGCCTGTCCGCCTGGTACGTGCGCGCCCCGCGCCTGTTCGAGGAACTCAGCCTCTGCCACGCCGATGGCACCTTCCGCAAGCGCCTCCTCGAGATCGCCCGCATCCAACTCCTCATCATCGATGACTTTGCGATCAGCCCGATCGGGCCGCGCGAACGCAACGACTTGCTCGAGCTGCTCGATGACCGCGTCGGATCCCGCTCATCGATCCTCACCAGCCAGCTTCCCATCGAGCACTGGCACGAGTACCTGAACGATCCCACCTTGGCTGATGCGATCATGGACCGGCTCGTGCACCGCTCGCACAAGATCCATCTGCTGGGCAAGGAGTCGATGCGCAAACGCACGGGCAAAGACGGGGCAAAGGACTGAAGTGATGCTCAGGTCACAGCCATCTCGATGCATCCGTGCAGGAGCTTCTGCCCGCCCTTCGGGCGCTCAGACTCCTGGCGGCTTCTCCGTGAAACTTAAGATGAAACCGGGAGCCGGCGACGCCCGGGCATTGACGCAACGTGACCGGTCGGAGTAAATAATCCTCACAGCGCCGACTCAGCGGAATGCCCGGTCACCTTCGGGCGGAATAGCCGGTCACCATCGCCGGAATACGCA
>Ga0182030_10008576_pt1 | contig 21144 bp, 23 predicted proteins | sample 812S3MmetaG_FD_121299 | JGI IMG/M metagenome (GOLD analysis project Ga0182030, IMG submission 121299) | Permafrost microbial communities from Stordalen Mire, Sweden - 812S3M metaG (Illumina Assembly) | ecosystem: Environmental > Terrestrial > Soil > Wetlands > Permafrost | place: Sweden...
CTTCAAGGGCTCTGCCGCCAACATGTCTCTCGGAGGTGGCAAATCTCCAGCTCTTGATCGTGCCGTTAACGGGGCCGTGAATGCCGGTATCCACTTCGCTGTGGCGGCCGGTAACGACAACGCTGATTCCTGCAACTACTCCCCCGCCGCTGCTGATCTTGCCATCACTGTTGGAGCGTCTGCTCTCGATGACTCCCGAGCTTATTTCTCCAACTATGGAAAGTGCAATGACATCTTTGCACCCGGTTTGAGCATTCTCTCTACATGGATCGGTAGCAAGTATGCTGTTAACACTATCTCCGGTACATCCATGGCCTCTCCTCACATTGCTGGTCTTTTGGCCTACTATCTCTCCCTACAGCCTTCTTCCGACTCTGCGTACGCTGTTGAGAAAATCACACCCAAGAAGCTCAAGGAGAACATCATCAGCATTGCTACCGAGGGAGCTTTGTCTGATGTTCCATCTGATACTAAGAACGTGCTTGCATGGAACGGTGGTGGATCTTCTAACTACTCTTCCATCATCAAGGCTGGCAAATACGTCGCAAAGAAGAAGCACGCCAGCTCCAACCCTTCCAAGTTGCCAACCACGATCGAGCTCTTGGAGGAAGCTATGGAGAATGACTTCAATATGATCTCGGGTGAGATTGTCAAGGAAACTGAGACAGTGGCTTCCAAGGCTGAGAAATTCTCTCAGAAGATCCAAGACGAGATCAACGAGTTTTTTGAAGAACTCAGTTCTTAACCATCCTAATGTTTGACGTCATTTAACTGTGAACTAGGTCGGAGGACAACCCTATGTAGTTTTCATTATTCTTTGAGCATGGTCACGGACTTGGAGCTGGAGGGTGGTATCTCGATGTATGCATTTTGATTATGGGTTTCCTTGCGTCATAAGATTCCACTGGTTTTCTGTTGTTATCACAGACAATAGACAAGACCTTTAAAGGCATTGTATCAAACTCTCTAAAGCGTGCTTGTGATTCAAACTTTGTGAATTTATCCGCATTTGATAGTCCTTCCACCATCGAGAGGCTCCAAAGATCGGATAATGCGTCTTTATCTCCCTCTGGCATCAATGAAGCGCTGAAGGCTACCAACTCGACTAATGTTGAGGTGGGTGGCTCTTTCCGTAAGAGATGCCCAAAATAAAAGATGGTTTGCCCTTTCCATGGTGCATTTCGAGCTCTCGCAGCTCTGGCTTCCCTTCTCTCTTCAACAACTCATCTCAACTTTTGGTTAGTCATTGTATGCGAAAGCGAATTCAGTTGTATCGCACTCTTCAAGTCTCGTTTCACATACCAATTACTTCAAACCAAGAACAACATTACATCGAACACAATGCTTCGACGTCTCAGCTCTAATCGGCTCCGTCGACGCAAGTCAACATCATCAGCACAAAGCAAGCATGAATCCATTGACCCTGAGGTCGCTCAACAGCACGCGCAAGCCGCAGCCACGTTAGCTTTCTCTCGTGCACAGGAGAGAAGCAGCGCTGATGTGGGAGACAGAGTCAATGGGTATTCACGTAACAATAGTTCTAGTCATCAAGATCAAGAACCAGTATCTCAGGAGACAACCGCTGAGAGCAATATGAATCACGGCGTCAAACGACAACAAAGTATACGTTTCGCTGGATCCAATGCCGTTCAAAGACGTACGTCCATCGGTAATAGAGCAGCACAACCAACTGTTGAGCGCAAACCCAGTACTGCCACTCTTAGACCAGTGGCTATGACGACAAATGCACCTGTACCTGCAGTGTATCGTCCACCCAGTCGCTCATCATCCATCGGCAAAGCATCGAATGGCAGAGGTGAAGCAGAGACTCATATAACAGCTCATGCAGCGTACAACGAATATTATACTCATGAAAATGACCTAAATTCCACTCCATCTTCATATCGTCGGCTTCGACGATCGAAATCCATGTTTAGTCCGAGGAAGGCCCCGAATGTTTTCTACACAAACGGCACTCCGGATCGACCAAACAGTTCTTATATTGCCTGTCATAATCCGTTATCGACGTCGCAAGAGCAAGCTCTTGATGGCGCGCCTCTTAGAGCTCCGAAATCCATGAGTTTTCTTCGACGAGGACGAGAAAACATCGATCAGGAAAGAAATGACATCGCTGTGCAAGCGGCACGGGACAGATTCTTTCATCAAACTAATCAACAAAGACTTCGGGAGCAGCCTTCTTTCCTGTTCCGATCAAAGTCACAAAAGCAACACAAGCCCTTTCGAAAGTCGGTCCGCACCAACAGCAACGCAACTAGCTATGCTATGCCAGTTGCGTCCTCCAGCCAATCCCCGAATGAATCTAGCTCAAAGGAAAAAAGTCCATCTAGATTGAGAGAAAAGGCTCTTAAGGCTTCACGAAACATAAAGGATAAACTCAAGAGAGTTTTCCGATCCCACAAAGATCCAATCGATATTCCAAATCAACAGATCGAAGCACCAGAAACCCACGTCCGCCAATATTGCGGAGACTCGGATTTCATGGCATATAGATATGAGGACATTCCTCATCCAACTGAGGAGGATTTTTCACGAGTAGCCGTGCGGCCTGCATCTATTCAGACTGGTAGCTCAAGCCACCAATTGAGATCGTACGACGGCAGTAACGAAAGCAAGAAGAGCCCCAGCGACCGTAGCAACGGAAAGTCACGAGTCACAAGCTGGAATAGCACGACTGCGGATACGGTTGCGAGTAAGCAACTTCCACCAGAAAAAGATATTCAGCGACTCTCTGTTATCAACGAAAATGGAACACATGTTCCTTCATCTTCATTCACAAGGCTAAGTCTAGATCATGTCTTAGCCTACCCGCCACACCATCAAGCCACCAAGACTGTCGGTCACGTACATAAGCCCATGACCGAAGAAGGTGCTAAATTGTATGCTGCTCTTATGAAGAGGCTTAACGACAATTCTCCAGAAAAGCACCTCGAACGAGCACGACTGGCGAAGGCCAGCGCCAAAAACCTCGCCGCATTGAATAGTTCACCCCAGCGATCCAAGTCTTTCAACAGAAACCATGGAACTCGTACACCGGCCACTATCAGACGTGTCCCAAAGACGGACAGTTCCAAAATTAGTTCCGGCAGTGGCTCCGGCAGTGGTTCCGGCAGTGGCTCTTGCACCGGTGGTCATCAATGGGTCAAAGCAGACTCCATTCAATCGGCAAAAGCAGAAGATACATTTGGATATACTGGCACTCATACTCATCAATGGGTAGCTGCAGACCCTCTGCGGGAGGCACGAATGCAACAAGACGATGTCTTTTCTCCAGTAACACATTCGGTGTCCAAAGGAAATTCAGACATTGACTTGAAACGAAGCCGGAGCTCTGTGCCTGTTATCAGACGGGGAGATAGCAGCGCTAAGACCTCGTATTATACAGTTCCAGAGACTTTTGGCATGACGCCTCAAGAGCTCGCCCATCTAAACGAGCCGGTTTGCCCACCGCTTCCACATATGCCGAATCCATTGTACTTGAAACCAAGAAGCAATGGGGCAAACCAGGAGGAGGCTCGCAAGATTTCATACTCTGAGAGTATATACTCCAGAACAACAGGGGGCAGGACCAATCCTGTATTAAACAGTGCTCCCTCTCCAAATGAAGAGAAGGGAGAGGAAGCGCCAGATAACTCATCTCCAAAAGGCGATGTTATCATTATAGATAGAACAACATATCGAACCACAACACCGAGAACTACCAGCCATCAGGTCCATAACTCAGATGGATCAACGGAATGGAAGACTTGGATGTCTTCTGAAGTTGCGAAGCTAGAGAAGGCCAAGGAGAACACGAAATATTTGGGCTCTCATATTGACTACGCTCTTCCTACTATGCCGAAATCCTTCCATGCTGGCCACGTCCGAGAGAGTGCACAAATAAGTGAGGATAATACAGACATTTCTCAAAGAGGTATTCTTGTGAGGCAGCCAGTGGGAATCTTGCAACAAAAAATGAAGGATCGCCCAGCTATCTCTCAGAGAAAGGTTTCTCTAAAGAGGAAAGGGAGCGTTCTTGTAAAAAAGCCATTGGGAATGTTGGAGCAAAACATGAATGCTCAGAATGTTCCACAGACTAACACACAGCCACCACTAAAGCCGATCTTGAAGAAACGATCGGCCGTATCACTCGTCGAAAGTACGAGTACAACCAGGACAATGAGCGACAAGAGTGTTAGGACTTCGAAGGTGTTTAATTTCTCACCAAAATGTGGTGAATTGAATGAAGAAGAAGAGCGGGAGGCAATTAAAAGGATGGTGGAAATGTTGTTGAGCAGTCGACGCAAGAGAATTGCGAGTGTTGAACCAGATGACAATGGTAGCGCGTTTCTTTGATGAGTGAGAATTGGTATTGGTTTCTTTTTCTTTCGGGTTCGGTTTGGGTTTCTGATTATGTTTATTGCTGGACAACGACTTTGGATTATTGGGAAAAGGAAAGGAAGAAGGGCTTTTTTTTGGAATCGGATTGTATTGTTATGAGTTATGCAATGGGGATTGGGAGTGGTTCACTGTTTGGGAATGGGTTACACATTGATGGGTATGCAAAGGATTAGGTAGGGTTAAGGATTTATTATCCTTATCCTATCCTTATTAATCGTAATCATTATTATTCAAAATGAGTTTTCCATTGATATTTGTGTGTGATTAGATATGAGGTGCGGGTGGTGCTTAGACGCGTCGAGAATGGCCAAGCGAAATATAAATCTGGGACCTAGATCGTTATGACCGCCACATCTCATCTCATCCGCACTCCCAGAATTGAATATCTCCTGGATTAATTGATCGGTAGATGGATCATTGAATCGGAGTTACTGAGGTGAGCTATTGATAAGACAATACAACGGGGCGGGAGCTACGAATGCGGGTGTTATGTTGAACCCATGGATGAGTACGCGGTCATTTTTTGAGGCGTGGACAGCCACTCGATGATGGTTGCACTGAACTGACAGATACAGAGGTATGAGGAAAAGGGTTGCGATGGTGGGTCGTGATTTGATGTTGGTTTAATACGGTATTGTGGTGAAGGGACAAGAGGTAGGTGTTGGCGTGATTTGGTGTTGGAGCACATGGAGCGGTTGAACATTACGGTACGCACGTGATTGATTGCAGGTCTAGATTGAATCGAGATGAATCGAGATGAGATGAGATGAGATCATTGACTCTTGGGTGTTTTAAATGTCTTTGCATTGGATCGAGAAGCTTGTGCTTGTTTGGGGTGGAGAGGGAATGTGTGTTTGCTAGCTAGAGACGCGCACGAATGGGCAAAGGTGCTAGGCGCCGTTGCGAATAGTTTCGCAATATTTCTTTCCATTTGAGAATCTAGATGTACATTATCATGATGTGTTATGGCGTGATTCTTCGTTCTCAATCTTTTGTGTCCCAGGGAGGGAACGCGAAGGAAGGAGGTGATGCTGTGATTTCCTTATGTGGTTTAACCTGCAACTTTCCCCCTTTTTCTTACTGCTTGAGTATATTAATGATATCTACAATGATCTGTCTTGTTTATCAAGGTGCTGTTGATTCCTTCCTCGTACTTATTTCTGTAGTTTTCCTCTTCTACATCTTTCATTCCTCTGACTCTCTTTTTGATGGATATTTGCTTTCATTGCTTCGTCTTGTCTTGCACTTCTTGAACGAAGAGAATTAAAGGGGACCTACTGTATTACTTAGTCAACATGGCTCGTGGCTTCAGAACCTGTTCAATCTTACGCCACTTTCAACTCCTCCCTGTGGTTGCAATTCTCATCTGGCCCGTCGATTCTGCTGGAAATCCTACCTATCTTCCTCACCAAGCAGCCTGGATCCCACATTCTTCTGCTTCAGAAAAAAACGAAGATGACAATTCTGGCCAAACTGAACCCGCAATCTCCGAATCCTTCGTTGGCCAGATAGTGGAGTCGAGATCACTTATCAACTTTACAAAGAATGGATATGAAAATTGGAAAGCGTACGACCTCACTGACCCACCTGACTTCTGGCAGAGGACCCGCGAGAATATCAAAGAAGCCGGGGTTGTCAAGTTCTGGACGGATTTCGCCCACGACTACGATACCACAGATTCATTCGGTTGCAAGTCTCATAAGAAACCGTTGGGGTATATCAGCTGTTTCACGGAGGTCTACTTGGGAAATCCGAACTTTCAATGTAATATTGATGGACCTTGGTTATGTACGAGTTACGACGCGCAACAAGTCATGGATCGTGTCAATAGGCGCTTTGAGAATGAGACCCCAGAGGAAAAAGTTGATAGAGGTCGCGCCGCATTTTTCACTTTGGAACTCCTTCAGTTAGCGTTAAAATATCAAAACCGTGAATATGTGAGTTGGCCCTTGAAGATTGTCGTCGAAATTCCCCGAAAGACTGCTAATGATAATCATAGCAATTGGTGAGTGTAATCCATGCGCAAGCCGTGGCGAGTGCAGAGGCTCTCGTCGAAACATTCACTCCTCAAGTGGATAAGAAGGCTTTGGCAAAATGCGAACTCGAGAAATCTCTTATTAAGCTATTTGTCATGCTAGCGATCGATTGTGCAGCCGCTGTTGGCTCGATGATCCTTAGTTCTCTGTTACCTGCGATTGCAGAAGCAGTTCAAGCAGCTGAAGGTACGGTGAACACGGCTGTGAACACGGCTCTGAAAGAAGGAGAAGCCGTTGCTCAGACAGCTGAGAAGGAAGTTCAACCAGCCGTGCAGGAGTTATCACACATTGGGGGAACGGTGACTCGAGCTACTCTACAAAAAGACAAAAAACGAGTCATTGAAACGTTCAAGAAGAATCTTAAAGACCAATACCCAACCACGTTGCTCACAATCGCAAACTATATGACCGACGCTGGTATTAATGGTGGTGAAGATGGGCACAACTATCACAAAATAGACCATCAATCAGATACCAATGACGACCCCGATTTAGCAGAAGCCGAACGTCTTAGTCTAGTCATGACTACCGCAAACGGAAAGTGCGGTAACGACTATGGAGTTGTAGAGGATGATAATAAACAGCACACTGCAAACCTCAAAGAGTACATCAACAAATATTCAACAAAAATAAGGGGGAGCATGTCGGTGGCTTTCAATTCTGGTTTCATCTATAACGAGACGACTTTTGCCAACAGCTCTCTCCCAGCTTTCGAGTCCTTGGCTTCCTTGGATCAATTAGAAGACTTCTCAGCGAGCTATAAAGAATTAGAAAAGTAGGACTACTTGTTTATCCATGAATTTATCAAGCTAACGAGCCATCAGAAATGCTGTGAGATCTTTCAAATACTTTCTTGCTTCAAGCTTGCTGTCCCAAACTCGCTCTATCATGGTATGCGAGGAGCATGAGGCCAGCGAAATGGAAGGACTATGTCATGAGAAGACATCTCTCCCGACAAATTCTAGCCGATACTGTCCTCCAAACACCAACTATCGATGCCAAATAGAACGTTTGACAAAACAGGCACACAATAATCATATGGACTTTGTTCCGGGTCTGAACGATGGATCCTGGGAAAATTTCAACGTCACTCCGCAGGCTCTGATGGAAGGATCTTGGAAATATCGCCAGAGAAACAGGGCCCTTATTCCTCAAGAAATGCTACAGGATGGCCACTTGATCAAGACAGATCAAACATTACACATACCAGTGTGTACAACAAGAGTCAAAACCATCGGGAACATGGATGTCAACATCAAAAGAAAGCCCCATCATTTCGTTTTCGCGTGCGGCGATGATTATCGAGGAAATGAAACAGAGAAAGTTTTCCAGGAGACTAACATACATCCTCTTGAAGAGCACGACGTGTGGTTTAGAATGATTCCCCAGGTAAAGTATTCCGGCTCACCTCCTTTTCTTTACCCTCCCTTGAAATACATATCCATAAATATATCTAATCGCAATTCAGTTCCTTGCACGCGAACATGATCCGATTGTAAGTTACTTCACCATTTCCCGATGGAAACTTCGCTGGCCTTCGAAAAGCATTCCACATCTCGACGCACTGGACTGGCTAGTCCACAATGAGACCGATATCCACTACGAACAGGTACTTCACGAGACTGCGCTGATGGACAGGGACGAAGCCAATTATCACTTCTGTAATATGCCCGCCATGCAGAGAATCTTCAAGGAGGACCATCCGCATCTCATAAATGTCTTACCCCCGCCTTTGAGCCATAAGAGAAAATGCAAACGGTGGAAAGCCGATCATAAGAATAACATAGCAGATATTGCAAGGCGTTCGCGTGATAAGTTTCAGTGGACTTGTAATATGCTGAGGGAGGTAAATAGCACCCTAGTGGATTCGTGGCCGCAGACCATGGATGAGGAAGACAAGAGGCTCTCAGATATGAGAGCGGCAGCGGAGCAAAAGAGGAAGGATGCTGAGGAAAGGAGAAATAATAAAGTTTTGGACTGGTTTAGTCTATTATTTGGTCTCAACTCTTGAGTCGTAGAGATTGTATCTCTACCTTGTAATTTGTGGGTACAGGTTTGGCTGAGGGTATCAAGGATTGCAAAAGGGCCAAGGTATCAAATAAGAGTTTTTATTTGGACCACTAGGAAATGCATATATCAGAAGGAGGAAAGGGGTGGAGGGAGTGGGGTTTAAAAAGAGGGCAATTGAGGATTGAATGATGGTTTGCCCAAACAAGCTAAGAGGAATTGACGGGATACTTGCAGATTAAGCGGCGAGTGAGAATAGGGAGTAATGCGAGATAGTTGCGGGAGTGAGCGGGTGCATTTCTCAAAGAATTTTGGGAAATCTGGGACCGAGCTCGACTATGGATGAGAGGTTCCAGCAGACGAAACCCGACAAAAATAATGATCGGAACTCAATCATTCAATATTTTCCCACCTCCCTAACTTGCAAATTCTTGGATAGCGAAATTTTTCGGGGGTTAGATCCCTTTCTCCATTCCTTCAAGGATTTTTTTTTTCTTTTCATTGTTTTCTATCATCTTCTTCAATTTTCACCTGGAACGGAATTCTCAGACATACAAATCGCGATCGCCCATCATGAAGGAAACGAGAGTCTGGCTGATAGCCTTGAGCTGTTTCTCAACAGCCTACGGATCCCTACCTCAATCAGATGCTCGCCCTCAAACCGAATCGTCGGTTTCGCCAACTTTCACTCTATCTAGCACAGCAAGTCCGAGTAACGCCCACATCGTTCAAGAAAACAAAGTACTCAATATTGGTGAATATGGAGTTCAGCAACACGGATCACTTGAAGCCCGAAAGGTAGCCGTGCCATGGGAATCTCGAACAAATTATTCTTCCAATGCCGACGCAGCCTACCATAACTGGGAGCTGTATCGAGCTACGGAGCCGCCTGAATTTTGGGAGCGATCTCCAGATACGATCAAAGCAGCTAAAGTCTTCGACTTTGTCAAAGACTTCGCCTTGGATTACAATACCAAAGATTCTATGGGATGCAAATCGCGAAAGACACCTTACGGACCGATTCCTTGCTTCGCATGGTACTATGCAGGCGATGCCGACTTCAAATGCCATATCGACAGCCCGGATATGTGTGCACATCATAGCTCAAGGCAAATCATGGAACATGTGGAGTCCACTTGGAAAGCAAAGCCTCTGGAAGAAAGGGTTGATTTGGGGCGACAAATCTATCTTTCCCTCGAGATCATCAAGATATTGCTTAATAATGATCACATTGCATGGGTGAGTAGACTTCTTTGTTAGTTTGCCGCACCAATGAATGACCTATGTGTAGAATATCATGCAAGTAGTCAGAGGGGAAATCAGTTCCGAGGCACCAAAGCTCGTCAAGACCTTTACTCCTCAGATCAACAACATGGACAAGTCCAAATGCGAATTGACCAAGGACATGATCGAAATGGGCGTTCAATTGGGCCTTAGTTTCGCGTCTTGCGTGGGCTCTAGTGCTATTTCAGGTGCTCTAGCTAGGTCTGTGAAAATGGCAGAGCTTTTTCAGAAACTTGAAGCAAGTACAATAATCGAAGATCTGACAGAGGAGGGAATCAGGAGAGCTGGGGATAAAGTATTTAACGCCGCTTTTATGGATTCAATGAAAGGAAACATGCCCTTTTTCGGTAGCAGTGTGGTTAGCGCCGGTGAACAGGCTGGGAAAGCTACACAGAAATACCTAGATAGCTTTCCGGACGACAATCCGCATCAGGCCCTAGCACGACGACTCAACCTTGTGCAGACAATGGCGACTGGAATGTGCGGCAACAATTTCGGTGTTGTGGTGGATGACAACGAAGTGCACATAGGAAAAGTGGTTGACTTCTTGCTTGAGTATACTGATGATGTACTGACTGATATGCAAACCTATTTTCAAGCCATGTTCAAGTACAACAAAACAGAAGGAACAACTTTCGCAAACTCCACTTTGGATGCATTCAAATACTTGACGCTGTTACCTCAGACGGAAGTTGAGGATGATTGGACAGCACAGAAAGAGTAAGAAACTCCACACGTTAAGAAATTTCTAGCAAATGCTAATCTTCATTGCTAGGCATGTCAAAAGCTTAGTGTTCCGAATGCTGTCCGGGATGCTCCTTACTGAGACGCGCTCTCATATTGTTTGCGAAGAATTTCCACCCGATCAGATCGAGAAGATTTGCAAAGAGCAGCTACAACATGTGTCCAAGTTCTCTCAGCAAAGTCGAACATGCGTTCCACATCTCAACCTTCGATGCCAAGCGGGGCGTTTAACCAAGCAGGGATATTTGAATCATGTTACATTTATGCCGGGTATCGAAGATGGCTCCTGGGCAAAGTTCCAAAAATACAATTTGACTCCAGAAGCGGTCATCAATGGTTCTTTGGCTCGTTGGCAAAGAGACAGAGAGAATGCTTTCGATTTTCAGGGCATACTGGAAAACAATACTTTCTTGAATCCAGATGAACTATCTCGCATTCCAGTGTGCGAGGTCAGCCCGACTCTGAAAGTTATCGAGAATATGGACAAAGGCCAGCCTTGGCGCCATCATATCTCCTTCCAATGTGGCGACTACAAAGGAAACGAGACGGAAGAATTCTTCCGAGAAATCAACGTAGATGTGCTTCATGAGCATGAAATATGGTTCCAGCTTTTCGCAGAGGTTAGTCCCCTACCATCTTTTGCGCCAGTGTCTAATCAACCCGCTGCCTAGTATCTTAATCGAGAGCCCGACCCGATTACAGGTTATCTCGCCACTTGTAATCAGAAAGTAAGGTGGCCCGAGAAGAAGCGACCATTAGCATGGCTTGTCAGAAACCAGACCGAATCACATTGCGAGCAGGTGAAGAGCGAGATTATGTTCATGCCGGAGCGGGACGAAGCAAACTATCACTTCTGTACTATGCCGGACATGCAGGACACGTTCAATTCCGATCACGACTATTTGGTCAACATCCTGAAGGGGCCGAAAAATTTCAAGGCCAAATGTAAGGATTGGATGAACGAGCATAAAGAATGTATAGATGCCATAGCAAAACGCTCCACCGAACAGTTCAACATGGTCGATGTCGCGTATAAGGCACTGAACATGACAAATCCATGGCCGGTGACCGAGGAGGAACGGAATAAGTTGAACGCACAGAAGGCGGCTGAGGCCAAGAGGATTCAGGACGAAGAGGCTGCAGAAGCTAGAAGAAAAAAGGACTGTAAAAGGAAAAAGGGAGGAAAGAAGAAAAACACTACTAAAGAGGATGTCTCGAAGTGTTCTGTCGTGCCGGCAACCGCGTCAGATTTGGCTCTACAACTATTACCAACAGATTTAAACCCCACCAGATCCGACATCAGTCCTCAGCCGTCTCAAGGGCCGTCCGCAGACGGAAAGGGCATCCAGGGCACCGCAGAAAACATTGATGCGCGGCATCATGTTTCAGAAAACCCCTCATCCCCAGTCTGACGCAAGCTATAGATTGGAACATGCTTGAGAGCCTTAAGCCCTCCAGATCCATTCCCTTATTTCCTTCCACAATTTCGAGAACCAACAATCGAACGGGGGAGTGGAACACTGGTTTCCCTTGTCTTCGATAGCAACTCTCCTTTCAAAATACCCCAGATTAGGGCTGGAGGGTAATTTTCAAGGAGTTTGGTAGAAAAGGGTTTTGTATTTCACGTAATAATATTTGTTGCATTTTTATGTGCGAAGGCTTGTGATGGTGAAACTACTTGACACCCTCAGCTTTCTTCAGGCTCATTTCTCCAACTGCCTCCTGCCACAACTGTGTGACATATGACTGATCGTGGATCGCCGCCTTCATAATCTTAAGGCATGGCAAATGCAATAGGTATGCAAAGCAGCCTGTTTTCTAAGATTAGACTTCAAGACCTATGTTTCAAAAAACACATCCCTTCTCCCGCCTAGACACGATGGCCACTTCTCACCTACTAGTAAGTGACTAGACTTACATTCCATTTTCAATCATGACATAAAATGGACTCCCAAAATTTGCAATGTCTCATGCTGGATAAATAGAAGCTGATTAAGAGGGCAATTCTGCTGACATTTTAGCCAGAAATCTAGGCGGCGGACTGTTGTCACCCTGAACCCGAATGTCTCCGGGAAAACGTGGCTCAGCTATAGGGTAGCCCAGGCGTGATAAAGACGCAGAAAGTGGGATGTCTGGAAGCAACATCTCATCGAAAGATAACACAATATCTCACGAGACAGTTTTATAGTACAAAGAATATCTATCCTCGGGGGACATTCGGAGAAATTGATACTGGTCAATGGAAGTCAATCAAGAAAACGCGAAGAAGATATAGAATTCTACACTAATGAATGAATCCTTCTCCTGATCTCTGCGAAGTGCGGCGATTAGTAACCCCCCACTACTAGTACCAACTTTATGACGATGCTAGCGACAAGGAGGGGTCCCATCGTACGTCTCCGAAACTCAACAAAGAATTAAAAACTCTGCTACCCGCCACAACACATCACAAAACTTCAATTACAATCAACACCACATATTCGTGATACCCAAATACAATACCGCAATCATGTCGACCTCTTTAGATCAACTCAAGGCTTCTGGCACTGTAAGTTTTCTATTCCTTCCGCGGAGACATCGGGGATTCGAAACAGTTATCTGTTGGATCCCGCAATTCAGCCTCAGGTGTTGAGATGGTAAGAAGAATGAGGTTGCTAACTGTCTTCTTCTATAAAGACCGTGGTCAGTGACTCTGGTAAGCTTCATTGGTACCTCAACTTGCAGAATTAAAGCTAATGGTACTTTGATAGGTGACTTCGCATGTACGTTACACCGTCTCAATACTATTCCCCGCGAACAAAACTAATACCACCCAGCCATTGGCAAATACAAGCCTCAAGATGCCACCACGAACCCCTCCCTTATCCTCGCCGCCTCCAAGAAACCCGAATATGCCAAGCTCATAGACGCCGCCGTCGAGTACGGCAAGTCCCACGGCAAAGACATCGACCAGAAGACCGATGCCACTCTCGATCGTCTCTTGGTTGAGTTCGGAAAGGAAATTTTGAAGATTGTACCTGGAAAGGTTTCAACTGAGGTTGATGCCCGATTTTCATTCGATACTAAAGGATCTGTTGAGAAGGCTCTGCACATTATTGAGGTACGTACGGTGTCGGAAGCACAGGAATCAAGGCTGACAAAATAGCTCTACAAATCTCTTGGTATCGACAAGTCCCGCGTCCTCATCAAGATCGCCTCAACATGGGAAGGCATCCAAGCCGCTCGTATCCTCCAACGCGATCACAGCGTCAACTGCAACTTGACCCTCATGTTCTCCAAGGTTCAAGCCATCGCTGGTGCCGAAGCCGGAGCTTTCCTCATCTCGCCCTTCGTAGGCAGAATCTTAGATTGGTACAAAGCTAGCACTGGAAAGACATACTCGAAGGAGGAAGACCCGGGTGTTGCTTCCGTTAAGGCTATCTTCGATTACTACAAGAAGTTCGGATACAAGACCATTGTTATGGGTGCTTCGTTCAGAAGTATTGGAGAGATTACTGAGTTGGCTGGATGTGATTACCTTACTATCGCAGTATGTATTTCCCTCCCATTTCAGAATGATGTGCTAACAAGTTTAGCCCAACCTTCTCGAGGAATTAATGGGATCTCAAGACCCCGTTCCCAAGAAGCTTGACGCTGCCGCGGCTAGCAGCCTCAATATCGAGAAGAAAACCTATATTGAGGATGAGGCGACTTTCCGGTTTGATTTCAACGAGGATGTTATGGCTGTTGAGAAGTTGCGGGAAGGTATCAGCAAGTTTGCTGCTGATGCTGTCACGTTGAAGGATATCTTGAAGAAGAAGATTGAGGCTGCTCAGTAAATTCTTACTTTTTGGAGGGGTTTTCTTTAACGGATATGAAAATGGAACAATGCGCATGGATGTAGTTAGCGATGAATGATACATATCGATGGACCATGATTTTACAACTCTTTCTGTTTTTCGGTCATCTATCAATTGGGAACTGGCCGTTCGTATCTCTAGTGCTGGAGGTTTCAGCTTTCCACTTTTATCGTTTCCAGAGACCAAAGTACGAGTACCACTTTCACGCTGTTCACCTTATACAAATCATGTTTAAAGACGCGTGCTTGTTTTTACATCCCTCTCGTCTCTCAAATCTCACACTCAATTCGATATACAACTCTCAACCAATACCACACTACCATCTATTCCCTATTCAAATCCGTATTCGCCTGCCCATGCCTACTCGCATGAGCGCCCTCCCTCTCCTTCGTATCCCGACTAAACTGCCCCGTCTGCATTTCCCGATCACCACTCGCTGCTGTCTTGACTCCCTTTGAAGGATCCTATTTCTCATTAGCCCCCGCCCTATCCTAAGCCAATCCAATCCAATCCAATCCAATCCAATCCAATCTAAAATGATATAAAAAGGTAAGGAAGGACATATACAACGTACTTCGTGGAAAGTCTTATCAACCCCAGCATTGAACTCGCCTCTCAATTTCTCACCAGCACCATGAATACCAGCAATCACATTCTTGACTCCGCCCGCGGCGTCTTTTACCCCGCCACCAGCCCCAGTACCGTGTTCGCCTGCTGTGCCCGAGGTGGTGGATTCGACGTTGTTGCCGTATTGGGATGTGCCTGCTGAAGACATTTTGAATCTGGAATGAGATTTATTTATTGCAAGGATTTTTATCTTCAACAATGATAGTTAGATCTAGGTATATGAGATTATACTTTGGCAAGTATTTGAAGGAGTATTTCTCTATAACTAACATTAGAGCTATCTCCTACATGACGTAACCACCAACGCCCTACACCAGCGCTCGGGGTATGATATCAGAGAGATGATCCTTCTTTTGCACCCATCAGAACATTGCATGCTCATACACATCAAAAGATAAGATAAACGTAAACAATGACATTGTGGCTTTTGGGTATCTAACACTAATCATGACCCTCCATTCCCCACCTATTGCCTAGTAACGACAAAGGGACGAAATCAAAAGGCTTGATTATTCCTCCTCTCTCCATCAGAGCCCGGAACCACACCCTCTCGATTCTTAGTCCCTGATCCGAATTTCCCCGTCTGGACTTCGGCTTCTCCTGCTCGAGCTATGTTCTTGTTTTTCGCTTCGCCTGATTTCTGTTTATTCGTTAGTCTCATCTTTCGTCCAACCTCATTTGTCAAACTCTTGAAAACTCAACTCCCAATTCCTTTTGTTTCAAATCCAAAACTCATAATGTGTAAAGAGAGAAGGGGTGGGGGAGAAAAGGGGAAGGGAAAGAACTTACATCTCCAACTAATCCATCCACCCCCGCATTGAACTCTCCTCTCAGCGTCTCACCTACCCCATGAACTGCAGCCACAAGTCCTTTTACACCACTTGCGCTTTCTTTTACTTTCTCGCTCGTTGTTCTGTTATCCACTGTATTTCCATTTCCATGCTCACTGGTGGTTGCTCCTCCGACCCTATGTCCTGTGCCTGTGGTTGAATTTCCTATCCCATTGCCTGTCGTCGTTCCTGTGCCCGTGTTTCCTGTCTCTGCAGCATCGGCATTCCCATTCCCATTCCCGCTTACCCCATTTCCCGTTCCACTACCAGCGCTGTTCGCAAGCCCATCATACCTCACCGGCGCCCCGCCATTTCCCCACTCACTAACACCAGTTTGCCCATAATGGACCGGGCCATGCCCCGTCCCTCCATTCCCACTACTAACATTTGCATTCCCACCACCTAGATTTCCATTCCCGTTGCCATTCCCACCAACATTCCCATGCTGATAACGTTCAGGTACAGGACCCCCTGCAACCGCCTCACCAGCCCGCATCATCGGGTTACTTTTGCGTGTTGCGCGGGGATTGGGGTGAACGGATTCGCCGCTGGTTGGTTGTTGGGACTGTGAGGACGCTGGTATGGGCTGAGCATGGGAAGTGAAGGGATTGGTGGAAGTGGTGGCTTGGGAGGGTGCTGCTTGGGTTTGTGAGGGATTGGTGGTGGTAGAGGAGGTATTGGTGGGGTAGCGGGGGTCGGTGGAGGAGGGGGCGTGGACTACGCCGGAGTCAATTGTGGGGTTGTTTTGTTGGGACATTTTGAAATGATTGAGTATGTGTTTAGGATTGGATTGGAATGAATTTTAGATCGAGGGGTTCGAATATAGCAAGATATAAATAGTATGGCAAGATACTTCTCCATATTATTGTTGCGGAAGATGACGTGTGACGTCACGCCATACAAACAAAATCCTGTCTTTCATCGCCACATTTTCAATTCATCCCTACCTCAAATCATCATGATCACCAGCTGATCACTGAAAGATGTGGAAGAAATTTCAACATTTGTTCATTGATCGAAACAATACACCACATAGATGTACACTACAAGCCGAAACGCCGGTGCCGTGATCAAAACACCCCGCCTCCCGTCGCTTTGCTTGCCCAATTACCCACCATCCATCGGTCACGAATTGAAAAGAAACATTTCATCTCTCAGTATCAGTATCGTATCCACAATATAGGGAAGAAACGCCGTAATATCGTGAAGCATATTGCCCCTCTCTTCTCGTAAGCTTTGCCCCTATTCTTCAAGGGCCTTTTCATTATGAACAACTCATTCATCGTCCCCATATCTCATCGAATCGGCGTTGGTAAAATTATGTTCTCGTGCTATTGTGTGAGTTATTCATTCCGAATGTCCCGCATTGAGTACCATCTCCAGCACGATCTGATTCCCAACTACTTCCGGATGTGCCATTGCCAACTTCAGCGTTCTCTTCTCGGCTCCATTGCCAAACCCGCTTGGGCTCATATGACTACTCGCTGCTCCAGCTCCTAGAGGATTGATGCCGTAGTCTAAACATCTTACATCCCTTCCTGCGATAACCTGTCTCAATCTCCCGTTTTCTGCATTACGTACCTCGACGAAGTCGGAGTCGAAGAGAACGAGGTAGGCGCCGTACATTGCAGCTGTCTTGGCTTTGCCAACGAATTCCATGATGACTGATCGTGATACATCGCCGTGTTTGTCGACATAAACGCCGCATTCTTCGTAACACAGCAGAAATTCGGCATCTGAGAGACGGAACATCCCAAGCGGTTTTTGTCCTGCTATTCGAGCGGTGATATTCCCTATTGCTGGATTCTTCATATCTGGGATACTCATAGGAACTTTCTTATCCAACGTCATGAGCTCGAACCCTTTAAGTGTGCTTATGGCAATATATGTGTGGAAAAGGTTGATGGTGAAACATTCTGTTGGAATGTAAAATTCATCAAACTCCCTGAAGAATTCCGTTGTCCCTCCCCCAAACTTTTTGCCGAAAAGACGTGATTTCTTCTCACTTGATTTTTGGAAGACGGGTTCAAGGACCTTGAACGTTGAATGCAAGCCTTCGCGTTTCTTGTAGAAGACAAGAGTACGTTCTTTCATACGAGCGGTGGCGAAGAACGAAACATCTCGAGTACCTGAAAGTTTTTGGGGTGCACGTCGTGCAGAGTCGTGGTGTGGGGCGGGGAAATTAGAGATAGGTATTATCACGTCCAGGTGATATGCTATTAAGGATTTATCGGCAATTATGACGCAGAGGGCGAACTCTTCGAGAACCGCTATTTGTGTGACTCGGGCCATTTGGATAGCCTAAATTTGTTAGCATCGCTTGAAACTTGGGTAGATGCATATTCTTACTCTGGTCCATCCTCTAGGATTTGCAGCCTCTGAGGTAAATACACCATAATCTGTTCCGATGGCAACCATTGACTTTCCATAGCAATTGAACGCTGTAGCACAATTCACCTGAGCTCGACAAACTGGTCCAGGTCTAGGTCCTGCTCCATATGCTTTCTCCATCTCTCGGATGGCTCGATCCAAAGGAGTTCCTTTTACTGACACCACAGATTTTTGTGAAGCAGCAGCCATTACATCATATGCAAAAGCACTGTCCGCCATGACCTGCAATCGGAATGGCTCAGCATTTTGCTCAAACAACGAAGCAGCATGTCGAGTTTTGGCCTCCATTATTTTCTCACACCAATCTTGTCGGTTTTGAGCGGTAGGTGCGTAGAGAGTGTATGTTTCGGTTTTCCCAAGATGCTTGACGCGGAATGGATACATCGACCTTGCATCGCTATCATTTGAAGTAGCCTGGTTTAGCCGCGTTGACGATACTGTCGCTACGGAAGTGTTCGAACTTGTGTGCTCAAGCGTATTAGTCCTCTCAAGATTACCTGTGCCGGTTCGCTGTAATCTCATCTCTGCAGCAGAGCCTGGCGCGGTTTTTGTCACGGTTGTAACGGCTCCAATCCCTTTCACCGAGGATTTTACGACCGCGTCCTCACTTGTGCTCTCAAGGACCAGAAGTTGCATTGGAATTGGCTATAAGATTAGTCTCATTCTGTCATCGACGACGAAATACTTACTAGCTTTGATACATCGTAGACTTCCTTTTTCCTTCCCCCAGCGCTATCCCGCTGAACAACTGTCTTCGCCAGAACGAAGTAGTGATCGAAGAGTATAGCATGAGTTTCTAACCACGTGAAACGATTCGCACCAGCCCGCTGGAGATCACCTTTGAAAAGCAGCTCTCGCCCCAGGTGATCTAAATTAAGCTCAACTCTCTCCATTCCAGGACGAAGGAATAGCTTCGACTGCAGTTCAATCATCTCAACCTTTTTCGTTTGTTCATCAACCTTGGCATCACATTCGAGAGTTACAGCTTTGATTTCCTCGATGGCTGTGATGAGATTTGCTTTCTCTTCTGTATCCTGTGTCATATTTTTCAGAACAGTTCCTAACAGGAGCGTGTATCGCTGCAATCGAGTAATAGGTGCTTTGAGGTACGTATTCCAATCCAATCGACCAGAAAGCTTGTTATCTCTCGCTTGATCCAAAAATTGTCGAAATAGAATGTTCCGGTCCGCTTCTCTCCGTACTAAATATGTGGCATACGGAAATCCAGCAGCATATTCAACATAAGCAGACCTCGCTTTCCGAATCCATTCTCTAAATATGTCACTGAAACCGATCACCCAGGGTCCTTGTTCCTTTTGGCGATACTTCAATTGTGCCAACAGATAATTTTCATTGACCTCTTTAATTGCTTCGACCTTTCCAAAGACAGAGGAAATGAATTTGTTGATCTTGGTTTTAGCAATGATTGGTGGCTGCCAGGTTGAAAGATCATCCCTGTACAGTATCCGTAATACGTTGATCTGATCCATGTACGTGTCCTCCGACATGACAATCTCATGCAAATTGTTTTGACGTTCGATCTCCTTCTTATTGGCACCTTCGAGTTGCTCTTTACCCAACTTAAAGAATGTGACCCAGTCCTCGGATTTTCTTTGAGGTTCAAGGGTTTGTGTCTGGAGATTGATCTTTTTTAGAGTTCGGGTGCAGTGATGCGAATAACATCGTCCATGAATCTCTTGCTCGTGAACCTTTGGGGAATAGCAACCAGAGCCTGTCAATTGCCAAAGTACACCAGAAATCGTTCCATGCCCAAACTTGACCCACTCTTCTTCGGGAAGAAGTATGCCAGCATCAAGCATTGACTTGGTAACTTTGGAGCTCAAAGTTTCTGCATCGGCCGTGTTCATAGTAGGCACTTTATGAGTGAACAAAGCTACAAGCCCATCTTCAATTGTCTTTTGTCGGAGATCGGATTCGCCTTCTCCTGTCTCACCACCGGCCATTGCACGTATCCAGGCTGCGATACCACTCAGAGCCCAAGGTTCCTGGCATAGTCTGAAGTCAGCTGACGATAATCGCGAAGGGGAAAACTTCTTTCGTCGCCCAGCAGGAAGGGCAGGTAGATCGAGAGTGACAGTCGATTGTGGAGTTGAAGAAGTGATATCGAAACCGTCCACCCCAGTACCAGAACGAAGTCCCATCTGCCTAGCATTCGCAGCCTTTTGAGCACGCGCTCGTTCTTCTGCGTCAGTCTTTGACCTGGTTGGAGGAACAGTTTGAGGGGTACTACTATGGCTCGAGAGAGAGGTTGATCTTGGAACATACTGTCCACCAGGGCTGAGCATATTCTGTGGAGGATATCCATCAGGACCAGTTGGTGCGTATACAGGTCGAGCTGCTTCCGTAGATCCGTACGAGTTTGAATACTGATGGTTTCTATACGATCCAGCCGGTAGGAGTTGCGGCGTTCTATTCTCTGACATTGGCGGTACCGAAGGGAGCGGTCTGTTTAAGTTATAAGGAGAGGTCCCCATACCGGGATGATAAAACAACTCAGGCATATCATCCCGCGATGGACTTTCGCTTCCTGATCTTTCACTTTGCCGCGAGTCAGATATTCTAGAATGCAAAGATTGTTCATCTCCTTCATCGAAACTGAGACGGTGAGAATGTGATGTAGGTCTCTGTAACCCACCAGTCCCGAATGTATCAACTCTCGCAGCCTCAAAGGCTGGAAATGGATGAATGGCTCCTTCGCCGGGTATTGAGTAGTCAGTCATCCCCCCAAGGCCAGCAGGTGGCGTATGGCTGTAACTATCGGATCTATTAAGCTCGTGGGGAGTTGGCAAAGGTCTGCTTTGATCCTCCATCTCACTACTATGGCCGGTATTGGCCCCACCTAAATCCTCGCCATACGAGAAAGGAGCATCATAGCCGCCACCAACCAGTCCCAAATCCATATGTTTATAATCACTATCACTACTCTCGTCCTGTGAATTTTGATGGCGTGACGAGGATTGTCCCTCA
>Ga0182030_10008577_pt1 | contig 21144 bp, 15 predicted proteins | sample 812S3MmetaG_FD_121299 | JGI IMG/M metagenome (GOLD analysis project Ga0182030, IMG submission 121299) | Permafrost microbial communities from Stordalen Mire, Sweden - 812S3M metaG (Illumina Assembly) | ecosystem: Environmental > Terrestrial > Soil > Wetlands > Permafrost | place: Sweden...
CGCACGCAGCCTGCGTGCCAAGGTGCTGCGTCTGGAGCACGCCCAGGGGTACAACCTGGTAGCCCTGAAGTTTTCCCGGCCGCTCCCCAACTCCCATCGCCGGGTCAAATCGCCACGACGGAAGCTCACTTCTCCGGTGTGAAAATGTTTTCCCTCCGGCAACCCCACGTCTCCTCGGTCTTCGTACCCTACTGATTACCAGCTATGCTCTCGGTCGATCTTTAGTAAGTTGCTTTTCTTCAATCAGATAGACTAGCCTCAAGAGGTATTTATACGTTCCCCTGCGTTTGGCTCTGCGCATGCACTATCTAACGGTAGCCTGAGCCGCTAAGTCGGCCAGACCTTATGAGCACCTCAAACCCAGTCAGTTCCCTGATCCAGCCTCTTGGAGAGATGCCGCCTGAGGCGATCGTGTTTGGGGGCACCGATGTCATGCAGGCTCTTCGCGAGCGGCTGGCCAAGATTGCCGGCGCGAACGTCCCCGTGCTCATTCAAGGGGAGAGCGGCACCGGCAAGGACATCATCGCTCGCATGATCCACACCGCTTCGCCCTGGAAAACCGGTCCGTGGGTGAAGGTGAATTGTCCCGCGATTCCTGGCACGCTGCTTGAAAGCGAGCTCTTCGGCTACGAAAAGGGAGCCTTCACCGGGGCTTTTGGCATGAAGCCCGGCCGCGTGGAGATGGCGCATCGCGGCACTCTATTTCTCGATGAAATCTCTGAACTCGACATGAGTCTGCAATCCAAGCTGTTGCAACTCCTGCAGGACGGCCAGTTCTGCCGCATCGGCGCGCAGGAAGACAAGAAAGTGGAAGTTCGAGTGGTCTGTGCCACCAATCGAAAACTGGAAGAGGAAATCGCCAACGGCACCTTCCGCGCCGATCTGTTCTACCGCATCAACGTGGTGAATCTTCGCATGCCGTCGTTGCGGGAGCGCGCCTCCGATATTCCGGATCTGGTCGCCTACTTCCTCGACTATTACAACCGGAAATTCAACTCCCGCGCCAAGCCTCTCTCTGCCGAGTTGATGAACGCCCTGCGGAAGTACCGCTGGCCCGGCAACGTCCGCGAGCTGGAAAATCTGATGAAGCGTTACGTCATCCTCGGTACCGAAGAATCCATCTCCGGTGATCTGCGGCCCCATGAACCGGATTACTTCAGCGCCGACATTTCCGTCGATGGACCGATCTCTCTGAAAAAGATCACCCGCCAGGCGGTACATGAGCTGGAACGTAAGATCATCCTCAAAGTTCTGCAGCATCATCACTGGAACCGCAAGCAGGCTGCCCGCGCTCTGAACATCAGCTACCGCGCGCTGCTTTACAAGATCCGCGACGCCGGCCTGCCTTCCAACCGTGCTGCTCGGCGCACCCAGCCCGACGATCCCGCCAATGACGCGGCCAAGCACAGCCTCGCCGCCGACTGACCTCAATCCGCTCCTTACCTCACATTCATTCTCCTGCCATCCTCTATCGTTGGAGCTTCGGTAGATCGCCGTCCGGTCCCCGATTCAGCACAGACGATTCTCTCCCGCCATGCACATTTCTACCCAGGAACCTCTTAACGGGACCAGTTAATTTAGGCGGTTGACGTACAGGATCGGTCAGGATTATTGTGACTTCGTGCTCGCTCTGCGCTTCCTAGGACGCGCATCTGAGTTCCAACGAGTGCCACCTCTCGCGTCTTTTCCCCCCAAAGGACCCCCAGGCGTTCGCGGAGGTATTTCATGAAGAAAGTCCTTTTACTCCTTGCCCTGGCACTGGCCTTGCCATTCATGGCCTTTGCCAGCAACAGCGTAGATTTCACCAACAGCGGCGGTACTCTGTCGGGAACCAGCAGCGGTCTTTCGCTGACGGGCTCGACTCTCGTGCTGGTCAACGGCTTGGGCGGGGGCGGACTCATTACGGGTTCGAACCTCGGCAGCCTTAGCTTCACCACCGGCGCCCTGACCGGCGGGTCGCTGCAAACGGGCGGCACATTCGGCTCCGGCGGCACTTTCACCATCACCGGTAATGGCACCGATGGCTTGCCCAACGGCACCATCTTCTCCGGCTCATTCACCAACGTCACCTGGACTCTGGTAACCCTGGCCAACGGTACCCACAACTACACCTTGACCGGTGTGGTCACGGGTTTGTTGGGCGGCTACTCCACGAATGGCGTGACGGTGCAGCTGACCATCAATACGGGCAAAGGTTTCTTCAACGGCAGCACCAGCATTTCCAGTGGGGACACTTCCGTCCTGGTTCCCGAGCCCGGTACGCTGAGCTTACTCGGGACCGGTCTGATTGGTCTGGCCGGCGTGATTCGCCGTAAGATCAAACTCGGCTAAGCAACTTCCAACCTGAATCCCGCCGTGCCCGCGGCGGGTTTCTTGTTTCCGTCTGGCGCGTTCCATCCATCCGTCTCTTATCGGGAACAGCGTAGCTCAAATGGAATGATGTAGCCCTAACTGTCGAATTTATCCTCGATGGGGAGGCCACACATACTCTCAGGCGGCCACAGGAACGTAGCTTTCGGCCTGGTGGGAACCAGGAACGGCTTGCTGGGCTTCTTTAATGGTGGTTCGTCGGCCTCTGGCGGTTGGGGTACCTTGTTTAGGTCCGGTGCGGGAGTAGTCGCGGGCTCGCTGTTATTCATATCTAACCATCCAGTGGGAAGATATGGCGCAGCAGGGGGGCCGCTGCGCCATCAGAGAAACCACGACCGAGGGCCGCGATCCCTTCACATCCGATTTGTAGATGTAATTTAGAACGTGCCGCATCGGGAGACTGTTCACATTTGCACAGTCTATGAAATAAATATGGACCCGACGACCGGTCAGTTTCCGGAGGGGGCCGTAGGGATAGACCTCAGAAGTTTCTGACGGCCAGGCCGCTCCACTTTTGCAAGAACACAAAAGCCGTCGAGCGGGCCTGCAAAAAGAACTGTGTTATTCTCGCGGGTTATCGGAAGGATTTCATTATTTTCATGATCCGCGCGGACGGCTCCGTTAGCTGTGATCGACAGTGGGACCGAAACTTCTGCCGCGCTTCGTGGTTTACCTATTCAGACCAGTTCGCATCGGGCAAGAGAAGTCAGGTCCCTCAGCGGGATCGCAAAACTATGTTCGCACCCAAACCAGGCCGCATCGTTCTCATTCTCATCGGTCCGGCTGCGGTTGCGGCGCGGAAGCCAATCTGTGGCGACGCTTTCAATCCCTCGCAACCGAGGCCCACATGGCTCCGGTTCTAGTCTGGCTCATACTGTTTCTTTGCCTTCTGATCTCTGTCTTCAAGTACACGCTCGCGATGATCCTGAAGTGGTCGGTTCCGGCGGCCACGGTTAAGAAGGACTACACCTACCAGCCTACGGTGAGTGTCCTCATGCCCTGTTTCAACGAGGGCAAGACGGTCTACGAGACCATCGAGAGCATTAGTAACAGCAATTATCCCAACGACCGGTTTGAAGTAATCGCGCAAGACGACTGCTCGGTCGACGATAGCTACGACTGGATGCTCAAGGCGCAGCATGAGTTCTCGAACATACAAGTAACGGTGGGACGCAATACCGTTAACAGCGGGAAGGCCCGTACCGTCTGTAACGCCCTGCAGCACTCCACGGCAGAGCTGATGATCTCCATCGACTCCGACTGTATCTTTCATCCGGACGCGATCCGCGAGCTCGCCGCTTGCTTCTCGGAGCCGAAGATGGGCTCGGTGGGCGGTAGAGTCGGAGTAAGAAATCCCAACGAAAACGCGATCACCGCGATCCAGACATTTATCTACTACGCCGCGTTCCAGCTCTACAAAGTCCCCGAGAATTGGACACGCAGCGTCGGCTGCATCAGCGGATGCCTGTTCGCCATCCGCCGCGAGCTCCTGCTCGAGATCGAGCCCAAGATTCGAAACCGACACTGGTTCGGCATTCCGGTCAATCAGGGTGAAGACCGCTTCCTTACCCATCAGACGCTTCTGCGCGGTTACGGAACCTACATCAACAATGACGCCCTGTGCTGGACCACCGTGCCTTCCACCTTGCCTGACCTGTTCAAGCAGCAACTGCGCTGGAAGCGCAGCATCATCCGCGATCTTTTCTACACCTTGCGAACGCTGCCCAAGCACGTCTGGACGCTGCACCCCAACACCGTGCTCACGCTGGTGCTGACGCCGCTCGGAGCGCTGCTCGGCTTGCTGGTGGTCCTCACCATGCTCTCGGGCAATCCCATGGAGTTAGCTGGCCCTGGCCCGTTGATTGGGTACCTCGCGATTGCGGCAATTCTCGGTTGGGTGATCAGAAAATACAGCGCCCGGGAAGCCGTCAACAACCCGCTCGCCTTCGGCGCTTATTTAGCCTGGACGGTCGTCAGCAGTTTGTTTCTCACGACACTTGCGTTGTGCACTCTCGATTCCCGAGATTGGGGCACGCGCGTCAAAGAACAGGAGGTCGTCGATGTCAACGCCAGCGACGCAAGTCGTCAAGAAAGTGCCTGAGGCAAAACCTTCCGTGATCCAGCCGATGATCTACAAATCGGTGGTCACGGTTTACCGCATCTTCGCCATCCTCACCCTCTACCTCGTGCTCATCGGAGTGCTGTCATACGGATTCGTCATGGGCTTCTACGCGTTGAACACATCGTGGGCCGGCCCTGTGATTCTTTCTCCCGCCGATGACAAGAGTCTCGATTTCACCGAGAAACTTGTGACCAGCCGCCAGACTTTGGAGGATCTGAACGTAGACAAGAAGCGGTTGTCAGATGGCGTCGATGAAATGAAAAAACACCGGGCTGCGCTGGAAGCACTCGAACCCGAACTTCGGACCGCGATCGCCCGCGAACAACAACACAACCGGGCCACCGGCCCGCAGCTCCTGGATCTCGACAAGCAGAAGCAGGCGGACAATCTGAAAACCCAAGCGGTCATGGCGCAAGTGAAAGAAGTGGAAGCCGGCATCGACAAAGATCTCGCCGCCGGCCTCATCACCAAAGGCGACGCCGCTACCCAGCGCGCCGCGCTGAACCAGGTCCAGAGTGCGTATACCGATAGCCAGATCGGCGCGGTCCTGCTTACCGACAACATTCTGGAAAAAACCACCACCGACACCAAAACTCTCGACGTCCTCGACAAGCAGGCCGAACTGATCTCGGAAATTGCGCAGCTTGACATTGCCATGAGCGTCGCGCAGAAACAGATTTACGAAGAGACGAAACAGATCGACCGTCTGAAACAGGCGCTCACCACGGCCAAGCAGACGCCCTATTACCTCAGCGTCTCTGGAAATAACGCCGTGTACTTCGCTTTCGTGCCCTATGACAACCAGAGCAGCGCCGCCGTCGGTTCGGCGGTCTACGACTGTTACCTGAACATGATTTTGTGCCGGAAGGTGGGCACGGTGAAGCAGATTTTTGCCGGCGAAGAACACGCCATCCATCCCATCTTCAGGACAGACATACGCGGCTTCTTGATCCAGATGCAGCTCGACCACGCTGAATCCGCGAAATCGAAAACCGTATTCCTGAACCGCAAACCGCTTTTCTTCTGAGCAGGCCCAGTGAGGAGACACTCGATGCCCCCGACCAAAGTAGAGCCCGGAGTAAAGCCAGCAAAATCCAAGCCCTTTCCAGGAAAAGTCACCGCGGGCTTTGCGGTTGCGCTGCTGCTGATCCCCGCCGCCTTTGCGGCCGACGCGCACAATGAAGATAAAGACAAAAGCAAAGATCAACAGGCCTTTTGCAAGTACGTAACCGAACAGGCCGCGGCGCAACGGGATCTTCTGATGATGCCCAGCGCGATCGCCGGCGTCACCCAACCCAATACCGGCTTGCCCATGCAAGCGCTGTGGGGAGTCTCCGGCAGCCTTTCGAGTGTAAGGAAAGGCGTACTTACAATGGACACGGCGCGCAAGAACTGCGACCTCTACACCGCGGCCACTTCCACCCAGCAGGACATTCAATATGTCCTGCCCAGCCTGGAGAAGCAGGCGCTGCAACACCGGTTGGAGCTCATCCAACACGCGACCGAAAACCTGGACGCGCTGCTCGCCACCACCGCAAAGATGGTGAGTGCCGAGAACATGACCCGACCTATGGCCTTCGCCCTGCAAACCTCGAAGATCAAGCTGGACGCCGATCGCGCCGACACCCAGACGAAGATTGTCTCTCTCTATACGCCGCCATTGAGCGATCGGCCGCTGAAGGAACTGGTCGCCGAAAAGCAGGGCAGAGAAGTGAACCAACAGAAAGCCCTCGACAAACTGAATCGCCAGAATGACTGGGACGTCGCGCTTTCCGTCGGCGCACACCAGCAGATCAGTCCGTGGGTTGGAAACGAAGGCGCTTACGGCGAGGTCTCGATCAGCTACAATCTCGCCAGCCACGCCGTCAACAAACATCTGGATGAGGCCGCCGACGCCTACGACGATTGGAAGAAGGTTCAGGAAGGCGATGTCATCCGCAACGCCGAAATCCTCAAGCAGCAGGTCGTAAGCGGCATCTCCGTCCAGGACAACCGCCTCAAAGCTCTCCAGGAAGAGCAGAAGCAAATCGAAAGCAACCTTCAACTTGTGTCCAGCGCCGAGACCACCGCCGCCCTCGATTTCCACAACCAGCTAACCACAGCCCAATTGCTGCTTCAGATCGAAATCGGCGACGCCACCTTCCGTCTCCACCGCCTCCGGGAGTTTCTGAGAAAAAATTTCTAATCATCGGCTGGCTGCTGGACAATTCCAGCCGAGATCCACTACCCCCGCAACTCCGCCAGCGCCTTGCGCGCCTCGCTGTTATTGGGATTGATCTTCAACGCGCGCTCCAGTTGCTGGCGCGCCTGCGCTGGCTGGTTCGCTTTCTGGTAAGCGAGCCCTAGATGATAGTGCACCGTCGTGTCGTCAGCCCCGCCTCGCTTCTCGCTAAGCCGCAGCGATTCCTGGAACATGTCGATCGCCGAACGGTACACACCCTTCTGAAAATAGGCCCAGCCCAAAGTGTCGGCGGCATTTGACGAGTCGGGCATACCTCGGCGCGCTGTCTGCGCCATTTCCAGCGCCACGTCTACGTTGCCGCCTTGCTCTAGCATCACATACGCAAGATTGTTTGAGGCCAGCGGATTGTCCGGCTGAATCTCCAGCGCCTTCTGATACATCCCCTTGGCCTGATCCCAATTGCTTTGCGATTCATACATCTCACCCGCCAGAATGTAAAAGGCGATCTCGCGCGGGTGATCCCTGATGGATTGCTGATATGTGGCCAGCGCCTGGCTCACCGAGCCTTCCGCGGCCTGCACCTGGCCCAGCTTCAGAAGCGCATCGGAATTGTTCTTATCGAGCTCGATTGCCTTTTGAAAGGCGGCATGGGCGCCGCCGAAATCTTTTTTCTGATAAAGCGCTGTGCCCAACAGATCATAGAATCCGCTAGTGTTGGGCGACTTGGCCACCTGAGCCCGGGCGGCGCCGATGGCCAGGTCGGGCTGCTTCTGCGCCAGGTAGGTATTCATGATTCCCTGCAGCGCATCGGTGGACGACGGATCCTTATCGAGCGCCTGCTGATAAAACTTAATTCCCTCCGCGTATTGCTTCTGTACCTGGTGAAGGTTGCCCATTTGCACGTAGGGCGCCGGGCTGCCTGGAACAATCTCCATCGCTTTGTGCAGGTCCTGTTCGGCATCGGAATACTTTTGCCGATTCATCTCAGCTAGCGCTCGCATCAGGTAGCCGTCGGGAGCATAAGGTGCGTTGGCAATGATCTGCTGGGCGGTTTGGGTGAGCGCATCGAGATCGCCGCGGCGCAATGCCAGGGCGGCCAGCGCGCGTTGGGCGTCCGTGAGATCGGGACGCAGACGCACCGACTCGCGCCATTCCGATTCCGCGCGCTGCTCGTTGTGTTGCATGTCAAAGGCGATGCCGAGCTGATAGTGAGCGACCGCGTTGCCGGGATCGTTCTTGATCGCCTGCTGCAACGAATCCACGGCGCCGCTGGCGTCATTCTGGCGGATCTGTATCTGGCCACGATAGACCAACGCGTCCGCTTCCCGCGGATTTGATTTCAGAATCTCGTTGTTCAGCTTGGTGGCTTCTTCCAAACGGTCCTTCAGGATCAGAAGCTGGACGAAGTTTTTCTTCACCTGAGCGTCCCTGGGGTGTGCGCTATACAGCGAGGCATACTCTGTGGTGGCCTTGTCGATGTCGCCCGAGGCAAAATAGAAATCGCCCAGCATGCGGTAGCCATCGGAATTATCCGGCAGGTCGTTCTTGGTTTGCTTCAGAAAGCCTTCGATTTCTGTCTTCTTGCCTTCCACCATGTAGAGCCGCACCAACGCTTCGCGCGGAGCGGGATCCTTGAAATCGACGCTGATGGCGTGCTTGAACTGCTGTTCGGCTTCGGGCATGCGGTTGCGCGACTGGTAGAAGCCTGCCAGTGCCATCTGGGCATTCATGGCTTTCGGACCGAGCTCGGCGGCTTTCTTGAAATTGACTTCGGCTTGTTCGGGCAAGTTTGAGCGCAGTTGCAGGAGCGCCAGATCCAGATACGATTCTGAGCGGCTGGGGTCGGCCGCAATTCCTTTCTGCATCTCCTGCATGGCCGATCCCAGGTTGTTCTGAGCGGCGTAATAGTCGGCCCAGGCCTGGAAGACCTCGGGATTCTGAGGCTGCCTTTCGCGGAGAAGGTCGAGGTGAACCCGCGCCTGCTTCACGTAGTCGTTATTCGGAGACCCATCCGGATTGCGCACTGCGACTAAAAGGTTGGCGAGATCGATGTGGGCGTGATAGTTGTCAGGAGCCAGGTCGACAGCGCGCGAGAGCTCCTGAAAAGCGCGAGAGGCGTCGCCTTGCTTGAGATAAGTCTCGCCTAGCTGGTAATGAGCCTGGGCGAAACGGGCATCCACCTGGATCGCGTTGGAATACTGGATAGCTGCCTCGGCGTACTTGCCCTTCTCGAAATAGCGGTCACCGCTCTCCAGATATTTTTGTTTGCGCACATTGGGATCGCGCGAACAAGCGGTAAACAGGACAGGGATGAAGAACCCGACGAGAAACAGGCGGACGACTACGGAGCGGCTCATGTCTTCTCCAATGCAAGCGCGCAGGCGCGGACGATTACGCACCTGTAGCGACTACACCAAGGTACTGCAAACCGGGGTGCAAGATAAAGTTACCGCTGTTACACCGTGAGAGAAAGGGCGCGGTCTGGATACGACTCTCCGGCTCCACGGTTCAGATATTTCTGAACGAACTATCGGGAAGGATCTTTGCAATGCCAGTGGGCTGCTACTCCCTTGCGGCTGCCTTCCGGCTGCTGCGCTTCCAATATAGATATCCCGGCACGCCGACGAGCACGATCGCGGTGCCCCAGAAGGCTTCGGTGGGGCGTGTGAGGATGGTGTTCAGCGTCCAGGCGGTGCCGACCAGCACATAGATGGCAGGGAGCCAGGGATATCCCGTGCAGCGGTAGGGACGGGGAATCTCAGGGCGCTTCCAGCGCAGCAGAAACATCCCGATCACGGTCAGCGTGTAGGAGAGCACCATGCCGTAGATCACATAGGTGTAGAGCTGATCATAGCGGCCGCTGACGGTGAGCAGCGCAGCCCAGATGCCTTGTCCAATCAGGCTGAAGGCCGGCGTGCGCCACTTGGGATGGATGACCGCCATGCGCTTGAAGAAGACTCCGTCCTGCGCCATGGCGAGATAGACGCGCGCGCCCGATAACGTGCAGGTAGCCGCAGCGCTGAAGCACGAAACCGCGATCATGAGCGAGAGCCACACTGCGGCATGAGGAGAAAATAATGCGGTCGCAGCCGCATGGGCAATGGTTTCATGCTTGGCGATCTCGGTGAGCGGCAGAGCGTAGAGGTAAGTGACGTTCATGGCCATGTAGATGGCGCCGACGACGATTACGCCCAGAACCATGGCCAGCGGTACGTTGCGGCGTGGTTCCTTCACTTCGCCCGCGACCCACGTAATGTAAACCCATCCGTCATAGGCCCAGAAGACGGCAATCAATGCGATGCCCATGGCGGAGATCAGTTGCGTGGGGTGTAATCCCATGGTGAGGCCGACTCCGTGCCCGCGGAAGTGAGACCAGTCGCCTTTTCCGATAGCGAATCCGAGAACCACGAAGGACGCCATGGCGATGAACTTGGTCCAGGTGGAAACATTCTGCAGCAGCGTGCCCCAGCGCAGGCCCACGACGTTGACGTAAGTGAGGATCGCGATGAGCAGCAGGCCGAACAGGTGCGCGCGGGTGATGGTGATTCCGGCTACCGAGAGAACCACATGTTCTTGTGAAACGAAAGGGACGACCTGCCCCGTATAGACGGCCGCTGCGACTGCAAGCGCGGCGATGCTGCCGCCATTGGCAACTGCGAACAGCATCCAGCCGTAGAGGAAGGCGACGATGTCGCCATAGGCCTCGCGAAGATAAACGTACTGGCCGCCGGACTCCGGAAACATCGATCCAAGTTCGGCGAACGCAACGCAGCCGAAGAGCGAAATCACGCCGCCGATCACCCACACGAGCAGGAACAACATGGGCTGTGGCAGCGGGCCGGCGATGTCTTTTGCGGTGAGAAAAATCGAAGAGCCGATAATGCCGCTGACCAGCAGCAGCACTGAATCGAGCAGGCCGAGCCCGCGAACCAGGGTGGGAGATGCGGCTTCCGGCTTCCGGCCTTCGGCGACAGCTTCGGTGGTGGTGGTGACAGATATTGGGTCCATTATCCGATTCCCAGTTCGTCGGGAGATTCAAGCGGCGTGCCACAGCGGCGGCAGATCACGGCAGAGCAGTCGCCGCACGTCAGGGGATCGTTCACTTCTTTCGCGCAGTTCGGGCAGTACAGGGACTCTGGGCCGGGATCAGGCTGAGAAGGATTCCGAGGACGTGTCGCCATGTGGAGGGAAACTGTAGCATAGCCGCGAGGCTAGGGGTAGCGGTGAGACGAGGTGGTGGTTCAGTCTTTCGGACTGCTGACTAACCAGTTGCGAAATGATTTTGGCATTGCGACTGATATGGCGATTTATCGACAATCGTGTGCCGAGCTGTGAACGTAGTGCGAACTGTTGACTTTGAATCGTAACTTTACGGCGTGTTGTAAACGATGTGATCGAGAGTCTGGCTGCTCTCCGGATCAAGCGGGTGCTCCTGCGTCCACTTTAGCGCGAGGGACTGAGCCGAAGATATCTGCCTACTGGTCATTCGGACCGTCAGGCCCTCCATAAAATCGCGGGCCTCTGGATGTTTCTTTGCACCCGCGATCATTGCCCATTTATAGGCTTCGACGAGATCCTTCGGAACCCCCTTGCCTTGAGAGTACACCGCGGCCAAGCTAAACTGAGCGGCAGGATTCCCTTGCTCGGCTGATTTCGTGTACCACTCGGCTGCCTTCTTCAGATCAGGCTGCGTTCCGACGCCTTCTTCAAGCATTCGTGCGAGACCGTATTCACCCCAGGGGTCGCCACTTTCTGCGAGCGTAGAGCACCAGTCAGTTGCACGTTTGTAATCAGCGGGAGAAACGAGACCTTGGGCGGTCAACCGGCACACGTTGTATTGAGCCTCACGATATCCCATCTCGGCTGCCTTCTGGTACCACTTCAGAGCTTCGTTTAGGTCGGTCTCAGGGCCAGTTTCGTACGTTAGGCCCATCGCATTTACCGATCGCGAACCATCACCGTGGCTGAGCGCTAGAGAAATCCATTTTCTAGCAAGCGCAGAATTCTGCTCTATGCCCTCGCCGTGCAAATAGCATATCCCGAGGCTATATTCGCCATTAGGATTGCCCTGAGCAGCGGCTAAGCTGTACCAATGCACCGCTTGCTCTAGGTCTTTTACGGTGCCAAACCCTGTCACATATAAATATGCCAGATCTACCTGAGCTCCGTTCAATCCCTGTTTTGCCGCGAGCTGGAACCATTTAAATGCGTCTCGATAATCCTGCCGCTGTTCAGCCTCCAGCCCTAGTTCGTACTGCGCTCCGCTGTCGCCTGCGTCTGCTTTCTGCCGAACTGACAGGGCTGATCCGGCCCTCGCCTCACCCTGATCGGTTTCAACTACCTGAGCATGGCAAAGTGACGCTGCGACGATGAGGATCGCTACAGTCCAGAAAGGCTCTATTCGTAGCCGCATAACGGGATTGTCGAGGGTTCTAAACGGTTACGCAAGTTACGGCCGTTTCCCCGCTAGACGCTCGTGTGCCACAGTGGGTTCTCTGTACCAATTCCAGCATGACCGATGTAACCCGGCCATAGCACCCATATCTGGGAAGGGATCGGTCCGGATACTCACGGACAAACTGGGAGCGACCGCGATACTCGGCAACGCGATAAAATCCTTCTCATGCCAGAAAAACCTCTTACTCCCGACGAAAAACTGCAGCAGGAATTCAACCGCTGGGCCGCTGCCGGCGAAGGCCCGAAGATGGAGAATCACCATCTCGACATCACGGCGAAGACGCTTCGCCGTATGGAGCTGCGTCCGGGCGAGCGCGTACTCGACCTCGGCTGCGGCTCGGGATGGGCGACGCGGCTGCTGGCGCGGCTGGTGGGTGAAGGGCCGGATGGTTTCGGGCAGGTGGTTGGCCTCGATGTCTCCGACGAGATCATTCGCGAGGCGCGCGCGGCCTCGAAAGATTTCGACAACGTGCTCTATGTCTGGGGATCGGCCCAGCAGATTCCGTGGGAAGAAAACTTCTTTGACAAAGTGTTGTCGGTGGAGTCGTTTTACTACTACGCCGACCAGGACCGCGCGCTGATGGAGCTTTTTCGCGTGATGGCGCCGCGGGGAAGATTATTTATCCTCATCAATCTGTACAAAGACAATCCGTACTCGCTGCAGTGGGTGGACAAGTTGAAGGTGTCGGTGCACGTGCGCTCGGAAGCGGAATACGTAGAGCTGCTGAAGAAGCACGCTTTCGAAAATGTTGAGGCCTGCCGCATTCCCGACGACACGCCGACGCCCGACGACTACCAGACGAAGTCGTTTCACAGTCTGGATGACTTGCGGGCTTTCAAGCGCGAGGGCGCGTTGTTGTTGATGGCTTCGAAGCCCGATCTCCGCACGCCCGCTCCGGGGTATGTGATTTATTAACGACTCCAAAACCTTGATTCAACGGCTGAAGCCCAGTTGTTTTCTGGATCGGACTAGCGGCGCGTCTGAAAGCCGCGCCCTTTCAAAACTAGATTTCGCTGTCGTCATCGTCGTCTTTGTCGCGATGGCTCAGATCTTTCGCCGGGCTCAGGGCGCGGCCATCGGAGGCGTGGCGAATCTCGATGTGGCCATTCACGTTCTCCAGTTTAAGGTGTGGGCCGCCGCTGCCGAGTTCTCCGCGCAAGTCGTGGCCGACGAACCTGTGATGATTCACGTGCAGTCCGAAGTCATTCTCGATTCCGCCAGAAACCGTGCTGGCCTCGATTTCCGCTTTCGAATCCGATGGGATCGTCAACTCAACCGAGCCGTTGACCGATTTCAGTTCGATGGATGAACCCGATAGCTGGTCAAACCTGGCGTCCAGGTGGCCATTGATGGTTGAGAGCTCGGCGCGGCCCGAGAGATTGTGCGCTTCCAGTGCGCCATTGATGCACGACGCGCGCACCTCACCGCTTACACCAGTGACGTCGAGGGAGCCATTGATCAGCTTGATTTCGTCAAGCCGCACACCGCGCGGCACGGTCAGCGTGTATTCGACGCTGGGGGGATTATTGTGTGAACCCCAGTTGAAAGTGAGATCGTGGTCGCGATACTTGGTGCGGATCGAAAGGTAGTCACTGCCCGAATCGATCTCGATCCGTGCCTCGTCCAATCGATCTTTCGAGTCGGCAGACTTCACAGCGTCCACCTTCACTTCATTCCGGTCCCAGGTGGAGATGTGAACGTCGCCGTTGATGTTGTCGAGAGCCACGCGTCCGCCGGGAGTGAGCGCGTAGGTTTGATGAAATTCCTCGGTAAAGGCGCCGCGACGATCGGAAGCGTGGGCTGTCAGCGCGAGAACGAATACTGCGCAGATACTGAGAACGATTCCGGATCCAGCGTGCAAGCCGCGTTTACGGTTCATGGGTTTCTCCGTTATCCGGTTAGACGCGGCGGTTTGGAATTGGTTAGAGCCGAGGCCGCGAGGGTTCCTCTGGATACACGGATATACGAAGGCTAGGCCGGCAATGTTCCCGACTATTTCTCGGCGAAAGCTGGACGCTTCTTTCCCGCTTCGGTGAGCAAGAAAACTCCGAGGATCACCATCTCCGGCTCGATGGGATGGCGGTAGCGCTGGCCAGGATAGACCACGTAGTAGATTGCCGGATACAACAAGATCAGCCAAAACAGCAGCCAGGCGCCGGGTTTGCGCTGGCGCAGAGCGCGCCCCAGTCCCCAGAACATGAGCACGGAGGAGGCCAGGAATAGCGAATTCTTCACTTCGGCCAGCCACCAAATTTTCGCCAGGCGCGGCGGTCCGGCCCAGAAATAGATGAAACGCTTGAGGCAGAGCACGGCAAAGCGCGGGTAATCGGCCTCGATGTAATCGAGCGCCTGCCGCTTGCGGTGCTCGATATAGGCCAACTCGCCCATGGAAGTGTACTGGCGCATCGCGAAAGTATCCTGCGTGGGATGCAAGTACTGCATCCAGGTGCCGTCGGCGCCGGTGCCGTTTCCCAAGCGCAGTTCCGCGCCGAGATTATCGCGGATGAAAATAAATTTCCCGAAAGTTTGATAGTTGCGCACCGTCCAGGGTGTGACACAGGCAATGAAAACCACGGAGGCCAGCGCCACGCCGGCAAACGATGGCTTGTGCCGCCTCGCGCGGTGATACCAGGCCCACAGCCCCGAGGCCGGCAGGAACGCGATCAACACCGTGCTGTTCAGCGCGGCGATGCCCCAGAGCAATCCGAACTGGAGCCACGGTTTCACGCCGTTGCGATCTTCCATGGTGAGCGCTAGCCAGAAAATCACGGCCAACAGCAGAGCCGAAAAACTTGTCTCCCACACCCAGCGCGTGCACCAGAACATGACATAAGGCAGAAGAGCCCAGGTCCAGGCCGAGCCGACCGCGACCTTCTCGGAAAAAATCCGGCGCGCGATGAGAAAAATCGGAATGCAGGTCAGCGCGGAGAAAACGCTGTTGATGCTGAGCAGCACGAAAGCCGACGCCCGCGAATAGATGCCGAAGAAGTGAAACACCGCAGCCGTCAGGTAGGGATAAAGCGGCGGTTCCCAGGCAGTCGGCCCGGTGGGCGCGCCAAAGGCGTTGCTGAATCCGTGTCCCGAGGCGATGGCCGCGCCGATGCGTCCCATCTCCCACCCGAAGCCAAAGTTTTCTTCGGTACTTTTAAACTTGTAAGTGTGGCCGATCAGGATCCAGCCCACTCGCAGAAAGAGCGCGATAGCCACCATCCAAAACTGCGATGTGCGGATATGCGCCCACGTACGCACGAACACAGAAAAGGTGGGTTCGGGGCCAACGGCCGCCGCGGGTCTGGAATCCATGAATGATCTATTTGTAGCTGAGTCGCGACGTGACGGCAACTCAACCACCGGGGCCGGCTGATTGACACCCGTCCCAGGTATACCTAGACTGAGGTGCTTCGCGCCATTGCCGGGCGCTTGAACGTATAATTGGAACGATTCGTTGTCAAACCGAGGTCACTTCATGAGTTGGCTGCAAAACAAGTTTGAAAAGAATTTCATGATCAGCACGGTGGACTACGTCTTCAACTGGGCGCGGAAGTCCGCCGTGTGGCCGATGACCTTCGGCCTGGCTTGCTGCGCGATTGAGATGATCGCAGCCTCTACCTCGCGATTCGATATTGCGCGCTTCGGCGCGGAGGTGTTTCGTCCCAGCCCGCGGCAGGCCGATCTGATGATCGTTTCAGGAACCGTAACTTTGAAGATGGCGCCGGTGGTGAAGCGCATCTATGACCAGATGCCCGACCCCAAGTGGGTGATCTCGATGGGCGCGTGCTCCTCTGTGGGCGGGCCGTTCAATACCTACGCCGTGTTGCAGGGCGTCGATAAAATCGTGCCTACGGATGTTTACGTCACCGGCTGCCCGCCGCGGCCCGAAAATCTTTTCTACGCGCTGCTCAAGCTGCAGGACAAAATCGACACCATGACGGTGGCGAGGCGCCCCACGGAAGTCCGGCTCGACCCGAATATGCTGGAGAACTTCAAGCGCCAGGTGATGATCGCGCAGACGACGCAGCCGAAATAGTCACGGGGGGGGTTGGAGTGCGAAAGATGCTGATCGCCGGGCTTCTGTTGTCGCCGATCGGATCTCTACTATGTTTCCGGCATACGCTGCTTGCGGCATATGCAGATCATTACGGAGTTGAAGGAGCGCAAAGCGACTGGCTTCTGTTTCTGTCCCTGACAATAATATGCATGGTTGCGTTTGTTGTTTGCGCCGGCGGAATCATAGCCAGCCTCGTGAAGTCGCGCCACACACGCTGACGGTCACTGCCCAATGTTCACGAAACTCACCATTCAATCCGAACTCCCTCCCACCGACGAAGCCAAAGAATTTCCCTGCGGCAATAAAACCATTTGCGTCGCTAACGTGAACGGCGTCTACAGCGCCATGGACAACGTCTGCCTGCATCGCGGCGGTCCGCTGGGGCAGGGAATGATCGAGGGCGGCAAAGTTGTGTGCCCCTGGCACGGCTGGGCGTGGGATACGAAGACCGGCGCCGCCGAGCAGAATCCCAGCATGAAGGTGGCTGTGTATCCGCTGAAGATTGAGAACGGCGACGTGTTGATTGAAATCTGAGTGGAACATCCTCGTCCGATTAATCTGACTTCCTATCCCAGCAATCTCAAGAATTTCCCCGGCTGATTCTCATATCCCGGGAACACCTCATTCAAATTCTTGTTCCCCAAATGCCGCGCCACGGCTTCGCCGAGCACTTGCCGGAAGTCGGTAGTAAGCGCCAGATCGCGGCCTTCATACAACTGCGACTGATCGAGTCCCGGCCAGCGTCCATACACTTTGCCGCCTTTCACTGGTCCTCCGAGGACGAACATCACGTTGGCGTGGCCGTGGTCGGTGCCGCGGTTGCCGTTTTCGCGCGCGGTGCGGCCGAATTCCGACATGGTCACGACCACTGTGTCTTCTCCGAGATCTCCAAGATCGGTCCAGAAGGCAGCCAGCGACTGCGAGAAGTCGCGCAACACGTTGGCAATCTGACCTTCGGTTGCGCCTTCGTTCACGTGATGGTCCCAGCCGCCAATGTCGGCAAACGCCACCTGCACGCCCAGGTTCGCTTTGATGAGCTGCGCGAGCTGGCGCAGGCTGTCGCCGAAGCGCCCCTTGGGATAATCTGCGCCGGATGCGGGCTTGTACTTCGACGGGTCCGCGGCCTTCAGCATCTTCACCGCGTCGAAAGTTTCCTCGCCGGTGCCGTGCAGCACGGTGTCGGCGGAGTGGTCATACATGGCCTCGAACGCAGTGGCGACTGGCGAAGCTTTCGGATTGCGTCCGCCGACCGAAAAGTCGTTGATATTGTTCATCGCGATGGCCGGCTCGAGGCCGCTCAGGATGCGCGGGATCGACGGGCCCATGGCGATGGCCTGGAATGCCGTTCTTGGCGCCTGCTGCGGCAGATTGTGCAGCGAGCGGTTGAGCCATCCGTCTTCCGTGGACTTTACACCCGGCGTGCCCGATTCCATGAAATCCTGCGCATCGAAGTGGGAGCGGTTGGGGTCGGGCGATCCGGCGGCGTGCACAATCGCCAGTTGACGCTGCTGCCAAAGCGGCTGGAAAGGCGCGAGCGACGGATGCAGCCCGAAAAACCCATCGAGATCGAGCACCGCCTTGCGCGGAATGTTGATGCTGGGCCGCATCGCGTAATACTGCGGCTCGGCGTGCGGAACTACGATGTTCAGACCGTCGGCCGCGCCACGCTGAAAAATGACGACCAGGCGCTTGTTGCGCGTGCCCGGTTCAGCCGCGCCCCATGCGGCTCGCGCCAGAAAGCTCGGCACCGCCGCCGTGCCGACGACAGCGAGCGCACTGTTGCGAAGAAAAACGCGACGTGTGATGGACATAAAGACAGCTCCTAGCTCTTAGCCTTTAGCTCTTAGCGGACCTAACACCGTAAGTCTGTACCACTTGCCAGCGTCATGGGATTCAAGCTAAGAGCCAAGAGCTAATGGCTAAAAGCTATCTTCTCTGAAATTCCGGCGAACCTAGCAGCAATCCCGCGATCGTGCTTGCCTCCGGCGGACGTGCTGCATTATCGGGTTTGCGCGGTGCAGCCTTGTTGTCCGGACTCTTCTGCGCGCCGTTTTTCCCGGCCGCTTCGATCTGGGCCACAATCGAATCGTGCGTCTGTTTCGATACGCTGCCAGCGATCAGGCTCGCTTCCAGCGTGGAGAGCGTCACACCCGAATCCGCAGCCGAAGAATTGTTTCCCGCCAACTGCGCCGCATCTACTTTCACGCCTTTGATTCTGCCGCTGGTGAATGCTAACGCAAAATTCATGCGGTTGAGCAACGCCGAAGAACTCACCCAGGTCTCCGCCTTCATGGAGTAGCCCGTCGGCGGCTGCGCACCGTAAAGTGGCATGCCCATGTTGTTGAGTTGCCTGGCCAACGGCGACGCATCTTCCACTTCGGCCCCGGTGGCTCGCACCGCGGACGCCACGAACTCCAGAGGCGTTTTCACTTTCGCGCGATAAGTTCCGTCATCCCAGAACTCGGGGGAGTGGAACAGCGTGTTGAGCACTTCCCGGATGTCTCCCTTTTTCTTCAAGAAGGTTTTCGCCATGCGATCAACCAGAGCCGGCGGCGGATCGTCGGAGACAAAGCGCTCTGCCAGTTTCAGAGAAATGAAGTGCGCCGTCCGCGGACTCGTGGCCAAACGGTGAAGCACTTCCAGTCCCTCGTCTTCGCCCTTGGGCTTGATGCGATGGCCTAGCACGAACTTGGGTCCGGGCTCGTGCATGCGGGGATCGAACTTGAAGCCACCACCTATGGCCGGGTTCTCAATAGTCCACCCTGTAAACACTTTGGCAACTTCGGTGACATCGCGCTGCGAGTAGCCGCCGTTCACGCTCAGCGTGTGCAACTCCAGCAACTCGCGGCCATAATTCTCATTGAGTCCGCTGGGGCGCTTGCCCGCGTTCGGCCGCGGCGGATAGCGGTTCCCGTACGTCCCGGGATGCTCCGGAACTCCCAGAGCTCTCGCGGAGCCCGGACCCACGCTCAGCCAATTGTCCAAATAGAACAACATCGCCGGGCTCTTCGCCGTAGCCACTAGCAGATCCTCGAACTTGCCGAGCGTATGGGGACGGATCACATCCCGTTCATAGCTGGTCAGCATCAGGCGGTCGAATCCCTTGCCCACAAACACGTTGAAGTGGTTGCACCAGAAGTCGGTCATTACTTCTTCAAGCTGGCGCTGGCTGTAGATGGCGCGCAGCAGCTTCGCCTGCGTCAGTTCGTCCGTAACCACGCCGGCCGGATAATTCAGGGCGAGCACAGTTTCCTTCTGCTTGGGAGACATGCCCTCGACAACCTGCTGGCCTTTGCCTCCGCGCACAGAATCGGCGAACGCAACCAGGTCCGTCGCCGACAAGCTGAGAATCTCTTTGAAACGTTGATCGGGAGGAAGGCTCGACAGTCGCTGGATTTCGGGGTCGGTGCGAGGGGGCTCGTCGCGCCGCGCCCGCTCTTCTTCCTCGCGCGTCGGTTTTGCCGGTGCGGCGGCCGCCATCGTATTGTCGCTGCCAGCGGCGCTGGAGTTCATCGCAGCAGAGTTCATCGCGCCGTTGGCATCCGTCATCGTGCCGCTGGTTGTGGGACTTTCCGCAGCGCCGCTGGCGGCGTCTGGCGCGGCATTGGCGGCCGTCGCCGGCGCCTCGACTGATGCGTCACCAGTTTTTTCTGAGGCTTTGTCTGGTGCGGGGGTGGAGACCGCGTTCTTGCCAGCCTCCTCTTTGCGGTCTTTACGATCCTGAAGTCGAGCCAGTTGCACCTCAAACACCGCGCGCCGCGCCGGATCGGTCGGCATCGCCCTCTTGCCATTCATCACCTGATTGATCTCTTGCGGGTCGGGGAAGTCCGCGGCAATCTCTCTCGTGCTCATGCGGAGAGTCCGCATCGGCTCCAGGCGGGAGACGAGAGCGCTGTCGTCGATCTTCTCGGGATGCAATTGCAGGTCAATCCACTGATCCACGCCCATTGCCATTACTTGCTGTACATCCCCAGGGCGCGGACCGAAGGTGAGGCGATTGAGCGCGTGCAGGGCGCGCCTCTGATCACTGGCGCTGGAGGCCGTCTTATCCTTCTCTTTTTTTCTGGCCAGCAGCTGCGGCACGGCACACGCCAGGCTGAGGCACACCAGGAAAACGGCGGACCATCTACGAACGGACTTGGTGCGGCCCACGCGCATGAAGACACCCCAGGAAAGACGACAAATATCCTCCCATTATCAACCCGAACCGGAAGGAATAGTTGCTGCTCGTGGTTACCAAAGACGTTGGAGGTCTAGGAGCTAGCAGCTAGAAGCTGATTTTACGTCAGATAGGTCTTTCCGCGGGATACCTTGTGTTGCAGTGTCGCGGCCAACTGGTCGATGTCGCCGGGAGCTATGTTCACCGCCATGTGATCGGTCAGGAGCGGCATTCGATTGCTGCCCACGGCGTCGCGCCGCACCTGGATCAGCAACGCTTGCACCACGGCAGGATCGTATTTTAGAGGAGTCATGCGCACCAGATCGCTCAACGCGGCGCCCAGAGAAAGCGGTTCGCGATAGGGACGCGCGCTGGTCATGGCGTCGAAAGTGTCGGCCAGCGCCATGATCCGCACCGGCATGGGTAATTCCTCGTTGCCCAAAGCATCCGGATACCCCGAGCCGTCGCTGCGTTCATGATGCCAGCGCACCGACTCATGAATCTTCGGCCAGGGAAACTGCACGCTGCTGACAATCTGATGGCCCACTACCGTGTGATCAGCCATCTCTCGGAATTCCTCGGGATTCAGCGCTCCCGGCTTGCTGAACAGTCGCCGGTCGACGGCCACCTTGCCGATGTCATGCAGATATCCGGCGCTGCGCAGTGCCGCGATTTCGCTGGCATCCATTCCCATCGCTTCGCCGATGCCGGCCGCGTAGCGCCCCACGCGCAGGGAGTGGCCATGAATGTTGACATGCTTCACGTCAATGGCGGTCGCGAATGCCTCCAGCGCGGTGTCATAGAA
>Ga0182030_10008578_pt1 | contig 21140 bp, 20 predicted proteins | sample 812S3MmetaG_FD_121299 | JGI IMG/M metagenome (GOLD analysis project Ga0182030, IMG submission 121299) | Permafrost microbial communities from Stordalen Mire, Sweden - 812S3M metaG (Illumina Assembly) | ecosystem: Environmental > Terrestrial > Soil > Wetlands > Permafrost | place: Sweden...
CATTGGAATCCGAAAAAGATGGAGACGTTCCCCGCCGCTACGGTGCCAGGCACCCAGCATGACGTCGACTTCATGTTAAAGGACAGCAAGAGGTTTGCGACGAGCGGAGGGTGGGGATATGGCGTGTTCGAGTATGACGCGGCATCCGATACGTTCAGGCCCGGCACGGAAGCCGACAAGCCGCCGCAAAAGAACGACGCGAGTTGCGGATTCGCCTGCCATACCAGCGTGAAGACGAGAGACTACGTTTTCACGGAGTACGGACACAGGTGAAGCGATCAGGCCGGATTACACCAGAACGGTGAAGGCGTTTTCCGTACGTTCCACCGGTCTGTAGAGCGTGTCGCGTTCCACCGGCTTGCGTCCGGCCAGTTTGATAAGGCGCAGGAGTTCTCCGCGGCGCAGCGACTGCGGCACCGTCGACCCGGCGTCGCGGTAAATGTGCTCTTCGACCACCGTGCCGTCCAGATCGTTCGCGCCGAAACGCAGAGCCACCTGAGCTACCTTCGGCGTCATCATCACCCAATAGGCCTTGATGTGCGGAATGTTGTCGAGGATCAGGCGCGAAATGGCGATGTTCTTCAGGTCGTCGAAGCCCGTGGTTTTCGGAATATGCGAGAGCCCGGTGTTCTCCGGATGAAACGCCAGCGGAATGAAGGTGACGAAGCCGCGCGTTTCGTCCTGCAGCGCGCGCAGACGAACCAGATGATCGACCCGGTCCTCTTCGTTCTCAATGTGCCCGTAGAGCATCGTGCAGTTGGAATGCAGGCCCAGTTCATGCGCGGTGCGTGCGGTTTCAAGCCATTCGTCGCCGGTCAGCTTGTGATCGCAGATGATGCGCCGCACGCGCTCGCTGAATACTTCGGCGCCGCCGCCGGGCAGCGAATCCATCCCCGCATCGCGCAGGCGCACCAGAACCTCGCGGATCGAAAGCTTCTCGCGGCGCGCAAAATAGCCGATTTCGACCATCGTGAACGCCTTCAGGTGAATCTGCGGGTAGCGTTCTTTCAGGCCGCGCAGCATCTGACAGAACCAGTCGAGATTCAGCTCCGGATGCAGCCCTCCCACGATGTGGAACTCGGTGATCTGTTCATTCCAGCCCTTGCCTGCGATTTCCCAGACCTGTTCGAGGGACATCGTGTAGGAGGTCGGGTCCTTCTTCTGCTTGCCGAACGCGCAGAGGCGGCACTGCGCGACGCAGACGTCGGTGGGATTGATGTGGCGATTCACGTTGAAATAGGTGACGTCGCCATGCAGACGCTCGCGGACGATGTTCGCCATGTACCCGAGCGCGAGAAGATCGCTCGAGCGGAACAGGGTCACGCCGTCGTCGTAAGAAAGCCGCTCCCCGGCCTCCACTTTTTCCCGGATATGTTCCAGCCGCCGATCTTCGAACGTGACCTTCATTTGCGGGCTTTCATTTGTGTACCAGCAGCACGTCGGCTGCCCAGAAAACGAAGAATAACACGCTGACCCAGCCGTTCATGGTGAAGAAGGCCGCGTTGACGCGCGAAAGGTCGTTGGCCTTTACGATGCCGTGCTCGTAGAGGAGCAGGCCGGCGATCACCACCACCCCGGCAATGCTGATGCCGCCGAGGTGCATCTGCCGGACGAGAAGCAGCAGGCAGGCGATCATGAGGCCGTGGAGGGCTTTGGCAACGTGTAAGGCGGCCGGAATGCCAACCAGGCGAGGCACGCTGAAGAGCCCGTTTTCGCGGTCGAAATCGTAATCCTGGCAGGCGTAGATAATGTCGAAGCCGGCGGTCCAGAGCATGACCGCGGCGGTCAGCAGGAGAATGCGCGCATCGAGCGAACCGCGGACGGCGATCCAGGCGGCGGCGGGTGCGATGCCGAGCGCGAAGCCGAGTACCAGATGCGAGAAGTGCGTGAAGCGCTTGGTGAACGAATATGCGAAGACAACCGCGAGCGCCAGCGGGGCCAGATGAAAGCAGAGCGGATTCAGCTCCCATGCGGCGAACATCAGCAGGGCGCTCGAAACCAGCGTAAAGCCCCAGCAGAAGGCGCGCGAGAGATGTCCCGCCGGGATGTGGCGCATCTTTGTTCGCGGATTGCGGGCGTCGATCTCCGCGTCGACTAAACGATTGAACGCCATCGCGGCAGAGCGTGCGCCAACCATGGCGACAACGATCCAGGCGATGGTCCACCAGGTGTTGGACGCGCCGAAGCCGCTCTCGCGAAAGGCAAGCAGCGCGCCGGTCAGGGCGAACGGCAGCGCGAAGACGGAGTGCTCGAACTTGATCATCTCGAGCGTCAGGCGAAGCCGTTTCAAAAACATAGTTGGAGCCGTTTCAGGAACATCAATGCGAGAGAGTACCATTTTATCGGATGACGGAACACCAGATACGGGCTTTGCTGGAAGAGGTGCGCAGCGGTGCGTCGGACGTCGATGCGGCGCTCGATCGCCTGCGGCACATGCCGTACGAGGATATCGGATTCGCCAATATCGACCATCACCGGGCTCTCCGGCATGGCATCCCTGAAGTGATTTTCGCGGCCGGGAAGACGGCGGACCATGTCATCGGCATCGCGGGAAAACTGCTGGAGCGGAGCGGCAACGTGCTGATCACCCGCACGAACACGGCGATCGCTGAGCGCGTCATGACCGCACTGCCCGGCGGCGAGTACTTTCCTTTGTCCGGCGCGATCCGGTTCCGGCGCGACACCACGATTCATGGCAAAGGGAAAATTGCCGTGGTCTGCGCGGGAACCAGCGACATTCCCGTGGCCGAAGAAGCGCAGGTAACCGCGGAGACCATGGGCAACCAGGTGGAATCCATTCACGACATCGGTGTCGCCGGTATCCATCGGTTGATCGGCAACCGCGAACGGCTGGCGGCGGCGCGCGTCATCGTGGTTTGCGCAGGCATGGAGGGCGCACTGCCGAGCGCGGTGGGCGGAATGGTGTCGGTCCCGGTGATTGCGGTGCCGACGAGCATTGGTTACGGCGCGAGTTTCAATGGGCTTGCCGCCCTGCTCGGGATGCTGAACAGCTGCGCCAGTAACGTGACGGTGGTGAATATTGACAACGGCTTCGGCGCTGGATACGTCGCCAGCCTGATCAATCGGCTTTAGCGCTTACCCATTTCTGTTGCGAGACGCGTTTTGAGCAGTTCTCGCGAGTCTGCTGCGAAGACGCGACATGCCGTCGGGTCGATTAAGGCATCGGGACTGGAGCGGCGTTGATCGAGGCGCTCCCAGAGTTTGATGAAGCCTGGGTGCGGGGTGACGAGGATGTCGCAGGGCGTGCTCTCGAGAAATTTATAGCTTCGCTCAAAGTCACCCAAGGCATGGGGGTAATCCCTGCTGCGCGTAAAATAGAACCCGCCGGCGGACACGGGGGTTAAGCTGTCAGCATAAACGAGGTTCAAACAGCGGCCGCCTTCGCACGAGCGCCACGTCCAACTCGTCCCTCCCGGCGTATGTCCAGGCGTTACGTGCGCCGTTAAGCTTAAAGCACCGGCACGCAGGGTTTGACTGTCGCTGACGATGTCTACTGCTGCTAACCGGGCGATGGGGTTGGTGATACCGAATTGAGGGTCGCTCCTGGGTACGACGCCTGTCCGCATCACTTGTGCCGTCCATCTGGTCGCGGCGACGCGGGCACCGCTCAGCTTCTGCAATTGGGCAATGCCGCCTGCGTGATCGAAATGGACGTGCGAATTTAAGATGAGCCGGATATCTTCGACCCGAAAACCCATCGAGAGGATATTGGAAACGATCTGCGGCACGGACTCCGGAAGGGCTCCGTCGATCAATACATGGCCAGACGGGGACGTGATGAGAACAGAACTCAGACCATGAGTGCCAACATAGTAGGCGTTGCCGTAGATTTTAAACGGCTCTTGCGGCACATTCCAGGTGACACAATCCGGACAGGGGACAGGCCGGTCCTGAGCGAAAAGAGGAGTTGCAAGCAGGAGCCACAGTATTCGGCAGCACAACACATAAGGTACAGGAAATTGTGTCGTCCTGACCAGCCGTTCAGCCCTTTCGGGTCCAGCCTTCTTTATTGACCTGGCGCGAGCGACCCAGACCGAGGGCTTTCGGCGGCACCTTCTGATTGATCACGCTTCCGGCGGCGATATAAGCGCCTTCGCCGATCTCGACGGGCGCGATCAGCGTGGAATTGCTGCCCACGAAGACGCCATCGTGAATCGTCGTCTGATGTTTCTTCGAGCCGTCGTAGTTGCAGGTGATGGTACCCGCGCCGATGTTGACTTTCTCGCCGATCGTCGAATCGCCGAGATACGCCAGATGCATCGACTTCGAGCCCGCGCCCAGCTTCGTCTTTTTCAGCTCGACGAAGTTGCCGACGTGCGCATTCTCGCCCAAGTGAGCGCCCATGCGCAGGCGCGCGAAAGGCCCCACGTGCGCGTGCGCCTCCAGCTTCGATTCCGACACCATGCTGAACGGCAGAACCTGCGAACCATCGCTGATCTGCGAATGGTGCACGATGGAGCACGCGCCGATGCGGCAGTCATCGCCGATGACCGATTCGCCCGTGATTTGCACGAACGGCCCGATTACGGTGTCCGTGCCGATGCGCACGTCAGCATCGATGGTCACCGTTTCCGGCTTCTCGATGGTTACGCCTTCGAGCATCAGCTGGCGGATCTTGCGCGCCCGCAGGATGCGGTCCGCATCGGCCAGTTCAACGCGATTGTTGATCCCCAGCAGTTCGCTCGGATCGGCGATCTTCAGCGCGGCAACCTTCAGCCCCGCATGTTTGAAGATCGCCACCATATCGGTCAGATAGTATTCGCCCGCCGGGTTGTCGGTTCGCAGTTCGTGAATGTGCTTCCAGAGCGCGGCCGCATCGAAGCACAGGATCCCGGAGTTGATTTCGCGAATCTGACGCTGCTCCGGCGTCGCGGCTTTGTGTTCGACAATCCCGCGCACTTGCCCGCCGGCATCGCGCACGATCCGGCCATAGCCGGTTGGGTCATCTACGTCAGTCGTGATGACAGCCGCGGCGGCGCCAGTCGACTCCTGCGTCTCGGCCAGCAATTCCAGCGTCTCGGCGCGCATCAGGGGGCAGTCGCCGACGAACACGATCAGCCTTCCGCCGAGCCCGGCGAGCTTCTCTTCGCCGCACATCACGGCGTGCCCGGTGCCATTCTGCGCCTTCTGATGGATGGACTGAACACCCGCTGCTTCCACCTCGGCCCAGACCTGCTCCGCCTGATAACCAATGACTACAAACACGCGCTCCGGACGCGCGATCTGCAGCGCGGCGTCGATCGAGTGCCGCACCAGAGGCTTGCCGCCCGCCCTGTGCAGCACCTTGGCCATGCGGGATTTCATGCGCGTGCCCTGTCCCGCGGCGAGAATCACAACTGCGAGATCGTCCGTCATTAGTTCCAGTGTATTTAAACGAGGCTTGTCAGCCGGCGTTCGCGCGCCAGACGCGCCAGATCGACGGCAACGCGCGCAATCGATTCGGGATTGTGCCGCACGCGCGGCCCCTTCTGCGCGAGGTCGGCGCCGATGACGTCCAGCTTCAGGCGCTCCAGCGCGGCCACATCGGTCACAATCGGCATCTGGTTCTGTGCAGCATAGTTTCGCGCCACCGCGGGCGAAATCCTTGAAGTGCTGACCACCACCATGTCGAGCAGTCTGCCGCCGGCGTGGTTGTGGACGGCCGTCACGTGATCGGAAGCGCTGAAATTTGTGGTCTCGCCGGGCTGCGTCATCAGATTCATGAAGTACGCTTTCAGCGCGTGCGATTGCCGGATCGCCTTCGGAATGCCGGACACCAGCAGGTTCGGAATCACGCTGGTGAAAAGCGAGCCGGGGCCGAGCGTGATCAGATCGGCGCGCGCGATGGCATCGAGGGTTTCCTTGAGAGGCCGGACGCGGCCCGGCAGGAGCCGAATCCTGCGGATGCGTTTCCGGCTGCGGCTGATGCGGCTCTCACCGCGCAGCACTTTGCCGTCTTCGAGCACCGCTTCGAGCGAAACGTTGGCAGCGGTCGAGGGAAAAATCCGGCCGGCAATTTTCAGAACCTCCGCGGAATGACGCACGGCGTCGGGAAAATCGCCCGTAATGTGCGTAAGCGCGGTGAGAAAGAGATTGCCGAAGCTGTGGCCCTTCAGACCGTGCCCGGCTTTGAAGCGGTACTGAAAAAGCTCCGACAGCAACGCTCCGTCCTCCGACAGCGCGACCATGCAGTTGCGAATGTCCCCCGGCGGAAGCACATCGAATTCGCGGCGCAGGCGGCCGGAACTGCCGCCGTCGTCTGTGACCGTAACGATAGCGGTGATATCAACCGGCGGCCAGACGGCTTCGTCGCGGGTCTGGGAGTATTTTTTCAGACCTTCGAGCAGCGCCGACAGACCATGTCCGCCGCCGATCGAAACCACGCGCAGTGGTTCAGGCATTCTGAGACGGCCTGGCGGGCGATTCAGTAACCGGCGGAGGGTTCAGCAACCAGCAGGGCGCGCAGTCCGGGAAACTGCGTGGCGAGGGTGGTGAATTCCTGATCCTGCCGCGCCAGAATGCGGTTGCGGGGCTCGAGATCGATGGCACGTTTCAGGTTCTCACAGGCGCCGTTGCCGTCACCGGCAAAACCGCAGCAGAGCGCCAGCGTGTAAAGCACATGGTCGGCATCGGGCTGCAGGTCGAGCGCGCGCCCCAGATGGTATTTCGCAGTGTCCAGTTCACGCGCATTCAGCCGGGCCACGCCATAGTTGAAATGTTCTTCCGCGGTGGAGATCTTGACTTCCGACCCCTGCATTCTGCGCTCGCAGACTTGCGCATACGAGCGCGCCTTATCCGAAATGTGTGGGGCGGGGCCTTTGACCACTTCGAGAAAACGGTCGCTCGCCTCCGCGAATTTGCGCTGCGAAAACAGCTGGATCGCCTGTTCGTAGGTTTTCAGCTGCACTTCGGCGGCGCTCGGACCTTCAGCGACGGGCGCCGTTTTGGCTGTCGAGCCTGGTTTCACGGGTGGCACGCTTCTTTTCACCGGCAGAGGGGACTTTTTCTTCGTCGTCATCATCATAACCCTGGCCAGCCAACAGCCAATCGGTAGGTGGATATATAACAGAACTTCCGGCGCGGATGCAAGCCCGCTCCGCCAGTTGTTTCGCCGCCAGCCACGGCGGAGCCTGTTACTCTCAGAACAGAAAGATGGTTCGGCCATGGCTCGCGCTGTTTTGGTGCACGGCGTTCTGCTCTCCGGCATTCTCTCAGTCGCAAACCTTCAGCGGCGAGGCGGACCTCGATGCCGCCATAAATCGCGCCATACGCGAGGATAAGATCCCCGGCGCCGTGGTTCTGGTCGGGCACAACGGGCACATCGTTTATCGCAGGGCATACGGTTACCGAGCACTGGTGCCGGCGAAAGAGCGCATGACCGCCGACACCATCTTCGATATCGCGTCGCTCACGAAGATCGTGGCCACGACCAGCGCCGCGATGAAACTGGTGGAAGAAGAAAAGCTTCGCGTCGACGATCCCGTAACGAATTACCTGCCTGAGTTTCAGGGCGGGTTCAAATCTCAAGGTGCTGGCGGTGCGATCACGGTGCGCGATCTGATGACGCACTTCTCCGGAATGCGGCCCGATCTCGATCTGCAACCGTCGTGGAGCGGCTACGAAACCGGCATTCGCAAAGCCCTCGCGGACAAGCCTGCCAACCCGCCGGAGGCGAAATTCACTTACAGTGACATCAATTTCGTGCTGGTCGGCGAAATCGTGCACCGCCTGAGCGGGATGCCCGAGAACGAATATGTAAAGAAGATTCTTTTTCAGCCCCTCGGCATGAAAGAGACAACCTATTTGCCTTCCGCCTTCCTGCGGCCGCGAATCGCGCCTACGGAGCGAGACGAGCGCGGACGCATCCTGCGCGGCGTGGTCGATGATCCGACCGCGCGCTATATGGGTGGTGTGGCAGGACACGCCGGGGTTTTCTCCACCGCCGACGATCTGGCGAAATTCTGCCAGATGATTCTGGACGGCGGCGACGGCCTGTTCGATCCATCGACAATCGGCGCGTTCACGACATCGCAGTCCCCGGCGAATCAGCCCATTCAGCGCGGCCTCGGCTGGGACATCGATTCGCCTTATTCCCGTCCGCGCGGTGAATTGTTCCCGGTCGGCTCGTTCGGACACACCGGTTTCACAGGCACGTCGTTCTGGCTCGATCCGGCTTCTAAAACATACGTCATCCTGCTGACGAACTCCATTCATCCGCAGCGCCGCCCGTCGATTACGGCTTTGCGGAGCGAGGTGGCCACCATCGCCGCGCGGTCGGTCGGCTACGGGGTGCGCACCGGTCTCGACGTTCTGGAAGAGGATGGCTTCCGCGTCTTTCAGGGCAAGCGCATCGGCCTGATCACCAATCAGACCGGCGTGGACCGCATGGGCCGACGCAACGTCGACGTGATGAAGGCGGCGGGCGTCGATGTGGTCGCGCTCTTTTCGCCGGAGCACGGCATCGAAGGCGTCGAGGACCGCCCCGGCATCGGCGACGCGATCGACAAAAAAACCGGCATCAAAGTCCATAGCTTATACGGAAAAACATTGCGGCCGACGCGGGAAATGCTGCGTCCGCTGCTCGCGGGAAACGGCGCGCTCGTGTTCGATATTCAGGACGTCGGCACGCGCTTTTACACCTACGAATCCACCATGCACTACGCCATGGAGGAGGCCGCAGCCGCGAAAGTGCCGTTCTACGTGCTCGACCGGCCCAACCCCATCACGGGGGCTCACGTGGAGGGGCCGATGCTCGACGCGGACAAGTTGTCGTTCACGGGTTCGTTCCCGCTGCCGCTGCGCCACGGCATGACGATCGGGGAGCTGGCCGCGCTCATGAACGCCGAGGCCAGTCCGAAGGCCGATCTGCATGTTGTGAAAATGATCGGCTGGCATCGCGCCGACTGGTTTGACCAGACCGGCCTGCCGTGGGTAAATCCATCGCCGAATATCCGGAATTTAAGCGAAGCGCTGCTATATCCGGGTATCGCGATGCTGGAGCATTCGACGAATTATTCCGTCGGGCGCGGCACAGAGGCCCCGTTCGAACAGATTGGCGCCGACTGGCTCGATCCCGCGGCGCTGATCGCGCGCCTGAAAAGTATGGGAATTCCGGCTGTCGAATTTGAGGCGACGCAATTTCGGCCGTCCAGCTCGAACTTCAGCGGCAGGTCGATCGCCGGCGTGCACTTCAAAGTCACCGACCGGGAGTTGTTTAACTCATCCAGGCTGGGCCTGGCTGTGGCTTCGTCGATCCAGGCGCTTTATCCAGGGAAGATTGGTTTGGATCTGAATCGGGACCTGTTGGGAAACGGAGAAGTGCTGCGGATGTTGACTTCGGGCGGAGATCTAAATGCGGCAGCGGACATCGGACTCGGAAAATTCCGGGAACTTAGGCAGAAATTCCTGAATTATCAGTAATGGGAAACTGGACAGGAGACACGGTGGCCAGCCGCATCTCCGTCAGGAACGTCCTAAACAAGACTAAGCGGCAGCAGCGGAGGTTTTGGTTTGAGCGCCGGTCTTATTCTTACTGCCGACCGGTCTGCCGCGCTTTTTTGCTTCCACCATCCACGCCGGTGGACGTCCGCGACGACGCCCGCGTCCCCGTGCCAGCCGCTCGAGACTCAAAATCGCTTCTTCCAGCTGTTCGCGCTCATTGCGCAATTCTTCGAGAATTTTAGAAACATCCATACCCTGGACTCCTGTTTATTCAGTTCCGGATCTGCCTCGACCGCCTGTCTGCGTTCCAGTTCCGGAACAGCAGCTCTGTTTGGCCCTATCCGCTCAGTTAAAATTGTTACGCGATCCCGAGGGGATTGCAACCGAGTTTGTTCTGTTTCTGGAACAATCGTTCATATTCCGTACCAGAACCAGATGGGGTCTCGCTCAGGACTCCTGGTGCGGGCGCGCTGCCGCCGCCCCCCGTCTCCAATAAAAATAAAGCGGCAGTCCCAACAAAATCAAGGCAATTCCGGCAATAGACTCACGTGGTCTGGTCCAAAGAGTACTAATTTCCAGTACTGTTGCGCCAGCAAGAAAAAATAACGGAACGGCCGGATAGCCGATGGTCCGGTAGGGCCTGGGCAAATCCGGACGCTTTCGGCGGAGCACGAATACCGACGCGGTTGCCATGGCATAAAGTATCCAGCTTCCGAAAATCACGAAATCGAACAGCTCCTCGTATTTTCCGGACAGCACCAGCACAGCCGACCAGGCGCTCAGCATCATGATCGATACGCCGGGTGTGCGAAATGCCGGGTGCACGCGCGCGGCGGATTTGAAGAACAGGCCATCGCGGGCGGCTGCATACGGGACACGCGCGCCCGACAGGATCGAGCCGTTGAGGGCGGCGAAAATCGAAATCATGGCGGCGAGCGAAACGGCGCCCGCGCCCCAGGATCCGGCAATGCGCTGCATCATTTCGGCGGCCACCAGTTTATGCGCGCCGACTTCGGCGGGCGACAATACCCGGAAATACGCCCAGTTCGCCAGCATATAAATTCCGATCACGCCGGCCGTGCCTCCGATCAGCGAAATCGGCAGGTTGCGCTGCGGATTCCGCACTTCCGACGCCACCATCCCGACATTGTTCCAGCCGTCATAGGCCCAGAGCGCGCCGACCAGCGCGGCGATGAATCCGGCGAAGAGCGAGGACGGAATCGCCGGCGCGGGCACGACCGCGGCGTGGCCGGCTGGAGGCGTGTAGAGCAGCCCCGCCAGAATCAGGCAGCCGATCAGCCCTACCTTGAGGGCCGTGACGGCAACCTGCAGATCGCCGCCGATCCGCACTCCCAGATAATTCACGCCGCCCAGCAGCAGGATGAGCACCAGCGCAAATACCTGACCGTATTTCACACCAAACGGCCCCAGCGTAAACCACACGACTTCGAATTGCGGAATAAAGTGGGCGGTGTATTCGAAAAATGCGGTGGCAAGCGTCGCGATAGACCCGCTCTTCGCCACGAACATCTGCGTCCAGCTGTAGAGGAAGCCCCAAAGCGGGCCATAGGCTTCCGTGAGATAGACGTACTCGCCACCCGCGCCCGGCATGGCCGCGGCGAGTTCCGCGTAGGTGAGCGCCCCGGCAAGCGACAGAAATCCGCCGACGATCCAGACAAGGAAAACCAGCGGCACGGTGCCGACGTTGAGGATCATCGCCTGCGGCACGCGGAAAATGCCGCTGCCGATTACGGTGCCGACGACAATCGCCAGCGCCGCCCATAAGCCCAGATCGCGCTTGAGTTCCGTCATGAGTTGATCCGGGTGGCTTTCTGTGGCCATAGAATTCCTGCGCTGAAAGTTACCGTGCTGCCGATCAGCACCCACCACGTGAACGGAATGGTCGTCCCGAATTTGACAAAGAGCATCATTACCGCGCCCGCGATTACGCCAGCGATAGCCGCATTTTCGCCGGGCCGCTTCGTCAGCACGCCGAGCAGGAAAACACCCAGCAGAATTCCGAGCGTCACGGAGGCGATGGAGAGTCCCGATTCCAGCACCGAACCCCAGTGCCGCGCGAACAATCCGACGGCGGCCAGCACAGCCGCCCAAAACACAGTCGAGAAGCGTGAGATACGGAGATAGTGCGCAGGCGAGAACCGCCCGCCGGTGAGCGGCTGGTAGAAATCAGCTACCGTGGCTGAGGCCAGCGAATTCAGCGCCGCCGAGAGATTCGCCATCGCCGCCGCGATAATCGCCGCCATCGCCAGACCCGCGATGCCGACCGGCAGGGAATCCCAGAGCAACGAAGGATAGAGCCGGTCGAGATCGTCCCTGCCGAAAGTGCGGCCGTTCCGGAGAACCCACAGCAGCATTCCAATCGTGAGGAAAAGGGTGAACTGCACGAAAATCACAATCCAGCTGGAAAGCAGCGCCATGCGGCTGTCGCGCTCCGATCCGGCACTGAGCAACCGCTGGACGACGAGCTGGTCCGTACCATGGCTGGCCGTCGTCAGAAAGCATCCCCCAATCAGGCCCGCCCAGAATGTGTACGGATTGGTCCACGACCAGTGGAAGTCGAATATCCGCAGCTTGCCGGCGGGTGCGGCGAGGGCGATGGCGTGCCCCAGGCCGCCCGGGATTTTTCCCAGCAGCATGAAGAAACTCACCGCGGCGCCGAGAACGTACATCCCCATCTGCACGACGTCGGTCCAGATCACCGCCGTCATGCCGCCTTCGAAGGTATAAAGCAAGGTGAGCGCGACGATCACGAGAATAGAGGCGGGGCCGCTGGAGCCCAGGATGATCGAAATCACAATGGAGATCGCGAATACGCGCACGCCCTCCGCCAGCGAGCGCGTGATCATAAAGATGCCCGACGTGACTTTACGCGTACGCGGGCCGAAGCGGCGCCCCATCAGTTCGTATGCGGTAAACATCTGGCCTTTGAAGTACTGCGGCAGGAGAATGGTCGAGATCACGATTCTGGCGGCAAGATAGCCCAGTACCACCTGAAGAAATACGAAGCTGCCGCCGTAAGCAAGGGGCGGCGTGCCGATGATCGTCAGCGTACTGGTTTCCGCCGAGACGATGGAGAGTGCGATGGCCCACCACGGCGCGGTCCGGCCGCCCAGGAAATAGTCTTTGAGAGAATGCTGCCCTTTGCGAAAACGTGCGCCGAACCACGTGACTGCCGCGAGATACGCGACGATAACCGCCAGATCGACCGGGCGCGAATTCACCTGCGCGATTGTAACAACCGCCATCGCAACAAGCTTCTGTTGCGAAATGCGCGCGATTCCATTACGCTCTTACCAGATTAGTGAGGACGGCTGGCCGAAGCGGGTAATCGGGGTTGGGAACCTGGCGGCGGCGCGCAGTGTCCAAGGCTAATGGCGGGGTTCGTTCGCAACATTCCGGCGGACATTGTTTGCCGCGAATGTGAAGGTTCAGGTATACTCCGCTTTGTCCGCATTGTAAGGTCTATTAATATGGAACGCGGGACTGGCCATCAAACAGTCGGGAGGCATCGGAAAGTGCTGGATCGTGTGTCGAAAACATTTGCAGGAATTGCGGTCGTAACGCTGCTGGCGGCCGGGACACTGGCGCATGCGCAAAAGGCGCCCGCGGTGAAGGATCAGGGCGAGTACGATCTCACCCAGGCTGTGACCAAGGAAAAGGATCCGGTGAAGCAGCTGGAACTGCTGCACCAGTGGGAGCAGAAGTATCCCGATTCCGATTTCAAGGGTCCGCGGGCCATTCAGATCGCCCAGACGGAAAGCCAGATCGCGGTGAAGGGTGTATCGCCCGGCGCGACCCCCGCGGACGTCGATGCGGCACAGAAGGCTGCGCAGGATCTCGCCGATAATCTCGGCAAATACCTTTCGAACGAAAACAAACCCGCGAACGTGACCGACGACCAGTGGAAGGGCGCGCAGCAGCAGATCGCCATGCAGGCTCATACCGTTCTCGGCACGATCGACATGGGCAAGAAGACGGCCGAGGGCGACGCCGCTGCGGAGAAGGAATTCAAAACCCTGATGGCCATGAATCCGAACGACGGCAACTCCACCTATAGCCTGGGAAGCCTGATCCTGCGTGAGCGTAATGTCGCCCGCATGCCCGAAGGACTCTACTACATCGCGCGCGCCGTGCAGTTGAACGGACCGCAGGCGCTTCCGGCGCAGAGCAAGACCGCGGCGGACAGCTACCTGAAGCGCGCCTACGCCGGTTATCACGGTGACGAGAGTGGTCTGGACGATGTGAAGAAGGCGGCTCTCGCCACCCCGCTCATGCCGCCCGATTTCAAGATCGAAAGCATCACCGACATCCAGAAGAAGCAGGAAGGCGACGCTGCGGAGTTCGCCAAAGCGCATCCCGATATCGCGTTCTGGCGTACCATTCGCGCCGCTCTCACAGCCGCCGACGGACAGGCTTACTTCGACATGATCAAGGGCTCCGCCATCCCCCCCGCGGGCGACTTCACGATGTTCAACGCGAAGGTTATTTCGCAGCCATCGCCGACAGAGCTCCTCGTGAATGTGGACAATCTCGGAGGAGATGCAACGCTGAAATTCGAAAATCCTCTGAAGGGGACGGTCGATCAGGGCACGGCGTTCAAGTTTAAGGGTGTGATCGATTCCTTCGTGAAGGATCCCTTCATGCTGACCTTCGCGACGGAAAAGGAAGATGTCGACGGTCTGCCCGCAAGCCTCTTCTCCACCGCGCCGTCCAAGCCCAGGCGTCCGGCAGCGACGAAGAAAAAGCAGTAGCGAAAGATCGATACCGGCTGAAGTCACAGGTTTCAGCCGGCGAATCCTGTTAAAATACAGGTGCGGTCTATGCCCCTGTACGAGTACAAGTGCCGGTTGTGCGGTAAAACGTTCGAAGTCATTCAGAAATTCTCCGACGAGCCGCTGAAAAGCCACGCTGATTGCGGCGGGGAAGTGGAACGGCTGATTTCCGCGCCGGCTTTTCATCTCAAAGGCACCGGCTGGTACGCCACCGACTACGCCAAGAGCAACGGCAAATCGGCGGCTAAGTCAGAGGACTCGAAGTCCGAAGCGAAATCGGACGGCAAATCTGAAACGAAATCGGAATCCTCGACAGAAAAGAAGACTGAGTCGAAGCCCGCCGCCTCCACCGAAACCAAATCACCAGCTGCCTGAGAACTCCCGCGAGTTCTCGTCCGCCCATCGCAGATACCGGATCAGTTCGCGCCGGTGGTTCCAGCAGAAGGCGAGAAACACGCCGGGCGTGATCGTCGCTGCCTCAATCCCCGACCAGGTCTCAATCCGCCATTTCAGATAGGGGCTGTCCCAGGGATGCAGCCGGTAACCCTTCGTCAGCCGCCAGAGAATTACCAGCATGCTTCTGTGGTCCGCGGCGGTTACTTCCCGCCCTTGCCTTTGTCCGTCGCGTAGTAGCCGCTGCGCGTGCGGGCAATCGGATTACCGGGCGCCTTCACGGTCACCTTGACGCTGCGGAAAGTGCCGTCCAGCGCGGTATTGGTGGGCGTGTAGGCAATCGTGTACTGGTTACGCAGATCGTGCGCCACCTGGTGCGCGATCCGCTCTACTTCGGAAACGTCCTTCGGGTAGAAAACCACGCCGCCGGTGAACTCGGTCAGTTCGTTCAGAGCCCGCTGGGCCTTCTTGGCTTCACGCTTGTCTTCCTCGGTCAGCAGGCCGATGGCATAGATCAGCACGTCGTCCTGCTCGCAAAGCTTAACCAGTTCGTCGAATTTGACCACGCTGGCATTGTCGTTGCCGTCGGTCACGACGAGTATCACCTTCTTGTCGCGCCTGGCTTTCTCTTTGAGATGCTCGGCCGACAGGCGGATGGCGTCGCGCATGGCCGTGCCGCCGCGCGAGTCGATCTTGGTCAGCCCCTGCTCCATCTTCGAAACATCGTTGGTAAAGTCGGCGTCGAGGTAGACCTCGTCATTGAAATTGATGACGAAAACCTCGTCCTGCGGATTCGAATCCTTTACCAGGGCGACCGCCGCCGATTCCACGCTCTGCCGCTTTTCGCGCATGCTGCCGCTGTTATCGATGATCAGGCCGAGCGACACGGGTACGTCTTCGCGCTTGAAGATCTTGATCTGCTGCTGCACGCCGTTTTCGAACACCTGAAATGCGCTCTGCGGCAGATTCGTCACCAGGCGGCCGCTCTTGTCGGTCACCGTGACGTTCAGCGGAACCAGGCGGGTGTCGGTCGAAAAAACCGCATCGTTGCCTTCCGACTGTTCGCCGGCCTTCGGCTGCGGTGCGGGCGGTTTACTCTGGCCCCAGATGAAAAGCGGAGCGAGCGCTGCAAACGCCGCCCCGGCAATAGTGAGCCTGGTCAGTTGTCGGTAACTATTGCGTCGGCGCATAATAGCCGGTTCTCCAGAATGCATGCAGGGGTGGCAATCCTCTCGGTTGTACCAGTTTTACATTAACCTTCCGGTACTTGCCATCCCGCGTCTGGTTCGTCGGACTATAGCCAATGACGTACTGATTGCGTAGTTCGATTCCGATTTTTGCCGCCACGTCCGGCAGCTCGTTCAGATTCTCCACCACGAAGTGGCGTCCGCCGGTCGGTTCCGAAACGTCGGTCAGAAGTCCCGGCCCGGCCAGCTCTTCCGGCGTGCGGCCGCGCGACTGCACCGGCTCATAGATCCCGATGGCGTAAATCTGCACGTCGGACTCTTTCACCAGGTTCTTGATTTCGGTTTCCGTATAGCGGCTGCTGTTGTCGCCGCCGTCGGAGATCACGACCAGCGCCTTGCGTGGATTATGCGCTTTTTTCATATTGTGCAAACCCAGCAGGATGCCGTCCAGCAGCGCCGTCCGTCCTTTGGACTGGGTGAAGGTCAGCCGGTTCTGGATTTCTTCCAGATTGTGCGTGAAGGGCGTCACCAGTTCCGGGCGATCGTTGAAAACCACCAGAAACGCCTCATCCTCAGGGTTCGCCGTTTTAAAGAACTCGGTAACGGCCTGACGCGACTTGTCGAGCTTCGGCCCCATGCTGCCGCTGGTGTCGAAGACAATGCCGATCGAGAGCGGCGCGTCTTCGCTGCCGAAAGATACGACCTTCTGCTCCAGCTTGTCTTCGAAGACCTTGAAGGAATCCTGTTCGAGGCCGGTCACGAAGCGATTCAGCGGATCGGTTACCGTAACAGGGATCAGCACCAGGTTGGTGTCGATGCGGATATTCGCGCGCGGGGCTGGCGCCGATGCCTCGGCGGCGGTTCGCGCCCGCGGCGTAATCTCGGCGGGGTCCTCCCCGAACGTAACGACAGCGAGGAATCCGGCGCACAGCAGGCTGGCGGCGGCGAAGAAAACCGAACTCGGCACCCGTCGGGATCGCATCATCTGCTTCCCCTTATGGATGGAGAATAGCACAACCTGTTCATGGTAAGATCGCGTGTGCATCGGAAAATCCTGGGAGTGATTCCCGCCCGGTACGCATCGTCCCGTTTCCCCGGAAAAGCTTTGGCCCGTCTCGGCAATCGCGCTTTAATCGAGCACGTTTATGACCGCGTCGCGATGGCTCGGTACCTCACTTCCGTGATTATTGCCACGGACGACCGGCGCATCGCCGACGAAGCGCGCCGCTTCGGCGCCCGTGTCAGTATGACCCGCCCCGACCACCTCTCCGGAACAGATCGTTGCGCCGAAGTGGCTTCCGCCTTCGAAGATGCCGAGCTGGTAGTCAATATCCAGGGCGATGAGCCGCTGATCGACCCTGCCGCCATCGACAGCGCCGTGCTGCCTCTTCTCGAAGAGCCGGCCATCCCGATGGGCACGCTGAAAAAGCGTATCGAAGATCCGCGCGAGGTGAGCGATCCCAATGTGGTGAAGGTGGTCACGGACCGCTTTGAGAACGCCATCTATTTCTCGCGGTCGACAATTCCCTTCACGCGTGACAACCCGGGCATTGATCAAAGCCCGGCGCACTATAAGCACATCGGTCTTTACGTTTATCGGCGGAGTTTTCTGCTGCGTTATCCCGATTTACCCGTCGGCCCGCTGGAAAAAGCGGAAAAGCTGGAGCAGTTGCGGGCGCTTGAAAACGGTTTCGACATCCGCGTTGTCGAGACCGACTACGAATCTTTCGGCGTGGACACGCCCGCCGATCTGGAACGCGTCCGGCAGCTGATTGAAGCCGGCCGTTCCGCGGTACAGACGGAGGCACTGCATGACCGGTTGTAGTACCTTGTTGCAGAAGTCCACGTTGCCGCTCCCTGACGGTCACGGTTCTGTAACCCCTTCCGAACCGCGCGCCTCAGCCAGCGGCACCGCCGCCATCCAGCCGTCCCGAATGCGGCTGGTGCCGCGTGTACATGAGACGGAGGTTCATCCTGGCTAAATTTATCTTCGTGACCGGCGGCGTCGTTTCCTCTCTGGGCAAAGGTATCGCGGCGGCGTCGATCGGGTGTCTGCTGGAAAGCCGCGCCCTCACCGTCTCCCTTCGCAAGTTCGATCCGTACCTCAACGTCGATCCCGGAACCATGAGCCCGTTCCAGCACGGCGAAGTTTTTGTGACCGACGATGGCGCGGAAACCGACCTCGATCTGGGCCACTACGAGCGCTTCACGCACTCGGCTCTGACCCGGGCGAATAATCTGACGAGCGGACGCATCTACGAACAGATCATCCAGCGCGAACGCCGCGGCGATTATCTTGGCAAAACCGTCCAGGTGATCCCGCACGTCACCAACGAAATCAAAGCTGCAGTGAAGAAGATGGCGGACGAAGTCGACGTCGTGATCTGCGAAGTGGGCGGTACGGTGGGCGACATTGAATCGCTGCCGTTTCTCGAAGCCATTCGCCAGGTGCGCCACGAGGTGGGGCGCGAAAGCTGCATCTTTGTGCACGTCACGCTGGTGCCCTGGATCAACGCCGCGCAGGAACTCAAAACCAAACCGACGCAGCACAGCGTCAAGGAACTGCGCGCCATCGGTATCCAGCCCGACATCCTGCTGTGCCGCGCCGAGCGCCATTTGCCGCAGGACATGAAGGACAAGATCGCACTTTTCTGCGACGTCGATCCCGAAGCCGTCATTACGGCGAGCGACGTGGGTTCTGTTTACGAAGTCCCGCTGAAATTCGCGGAAGAAAACGTTGACGAGATCATCCTGCGCCATCTCAATCTCGACCGCTCGCGGCCGCGCGATCTGCGCGACTGGACTGCCATGCTCGACCGCATGGCGAATCCGGTGGATGAGGTTGACATCGCGCTCGTTGGCAAATACGTCGAGTACGAGGATTCCTACAAGAGCCTGAAGGAAGCGCTCCTCCACGGCGGCATCGCGCACAACGTGAAGGTGCGGATTCACTGGTTTGAAGCGCAGAACTTCGAGAAGAACAGGATCGAACAGGAGTTGGCGCATTTCGACGGCATTCTTGTTCCCGGCGGTTTCGGCGGCCGTGGTATCGAAGGCATGATCAACACCATCGAGTACGCGCGCGTCAACAAAGTCCCGTATTTCGGCATCTGTCTAGGCATGCAGACGATGGTGATCGAGTACGCGCGCAATGTGTGCGGCCTGCCGGAAGCCAATTCGACCGAATTCAACCCGGTTACGCCGCAGCGCGTGATTTTCAAATTGCGCGAGTTGAAGGGCATCGACGAACTGGGCGGGACCATGCGCCTCGGCGCGTGGCCCTGTGTGCTCAAGCCGTGCAGCTTCGCAAACAAGGCGTACGGAACCACAACCATCAGCGAGCGCCATCGCCATCGCTACGAATTTAATCGCGAATTCGAGCAGATTCTTACGTCGAACGGCCTGCGCATCACAGGCGAAACGCCCGACGGCACCTACGTCGAAATCTGCGAAATTGAGGACCATCCCTGGTACCTCGGTTGCCAGTTCCATCCCGAATTCAAATCGAAGCCACTTGAACCGCATCCGCTGTTCAGCTCCTTTGTGGCGGCGGCTCTGCGTTTCCGCGCCCATCGCCGCGCCGCCGAAGAAGCGCCGCTGCTGCCCGAACTGCCTTACGCACAAGCATGACGCGCATTCAATACGAAGACTTCGTGAACCCCGCGCAACTGGTGCTGATCGCGGGTCCCTGCGTCATCGAAAGCGAAGAGCATGTGCACCGTATGGCGGACGCCATCGCGCCCATCGCCGCGGAAAACGGCTTTCCCTGGGTGTTCAAGGCCTCCTTCGACAAAGCGAACCGCACCAGCCTTCACGGGTATCGCGGGCCCGGTCTGATGGAGGGATTGCAGATTCTGGGCGGCCTGCGCAAGAAGGGCTACTCCATCCTGACGGATATTCACGATCCGACGCAGGCGGGCCCGGCCGCGGAGATCGCGGACATCCTGCAGATCCCGGCGTTCCTCTGCCGGCAGACCGACCTTTTGCTCGAAGCCGGGCGCACCGGCAACATCGTCAATGTGAAAAAGGGCCAGTTTGTGGCGCCGCACGACATCTACCACGCAGCCGACAAAGTAGTATCAACGGGAAACCGCAAGGTGGTGCTGACGGAGCGCGGGTCGTCGTTCGGCTTCAACAACCTGGTGGTCGACATGCGCGGGCTGCAGGTGATGGCGGACGCGGGATGGCCGGTGCTGTTCGACGCCACGCACAGCGTGCAGCTGCCGAGCGGCGCGGGCGGAAAGTCGGGTGGACAGCCGCAGTTCATCGGTTTGCTGGCGCGCGCCGCGGTAGCGGCAGGCGTAGCGGGGGTTTTCGTTGAAGTGCACGACGCCCCTGAGGACGCGCTGTCGGACGGACCGAATGCGCTGGATTTGAGTCTGCTGCCGGGGTTCCTGCGCAGCCTGCGGCTGATCGACGAAGCCCGCCGGGCGGGTCATCAGAAGGAATAAATTCCTTCTCCACGCCCACCCGCTCCGCGGCGTCATACTTAAAGCGAAGAATAATTAAGCGAAGCTATGTTCCGAGTCCGCAACAACCGCAGGCCGCGACGAAACTCCGGCTTCTCCCTGATCGAGCTTCTGATCGTCATCGCCATCATCCTCATCATCCTCGCCGTGGCGCTGCCCAAACTGCAGAACGCGCGCCGCTTCGCGCAGGAAATGGCGGCGGAAAAGGCGATCTCCACCATCCACACGGCCGAAACGCAGTACTATTCGCAGTACGGCCAATACGCCGCCACGCTCCCGCAGCTCGGTCCTCCGGCCAGCGGGGCGGCCGGTCCGTCGGGCGCCGATCTCATTGACCGGGACCTGGCCAGCGGCGAAAAAGGCGGCTACAAGTTCATCCTTGCGCAGACCCAGACGGGCTACGCGGTGAACGCGAATCCTGTGCAGTTTGGCACCGGCGGAAGCCACACGTTCTACTCCGACCAAAGCATGGCGATCCACCAGCACAACGGGCAGGAGCCGGCGACGGCCACGGATCCGCTTCTCGGCGAAAACCAGCAACAGCAGCAGCAACAGGGTGGGGCTCCGGCCGGCGGCTCCGCGCCTCCGGCGAGCGCGCCGGCGCCGTAAGATCTCGTACGGAGGGCTATGCCCGCAGTTCCGCCCGTGTGTGCAGGTAGTCCATAACCTGCGCGCGCGAAAGTACTCCCGCCAGGCGGCCGTTGGCCACTACCGGAAGCTGGTTGAGATCCTCCCGCCCCATGATCTCGAGCGCGTTCCTGAGCGGCGTCTCGGGGGGCACGGTGTGCAGGTTCTCCAGCGGTATCATCACGTCCGAAAGCGTTGTGAACGGCCAGCGAGCACGCTCGATCACTTTC
>Ga0182030_10008580_pt1 | contig 21136 bp, 20 predicted proteins | sample 812S3MmetaG_FD_121299 | JGI IMG/M metagenome (GOLD analysis project Ga0182030, IMG submission 121299) | Permafrost microbial communities from Stordalen Mire, Sweden - 812S3M metaG (Illumina Assembly) | ecosystem: Environmental > Terrestrial > Soil > Wetlands > Permafrost | place: Sweden...
AAGCCCAGCTCATTGCTGCGTCGCTCCCCCACGTGCTACTTGCCCTCCCAACACGCCCAAACTACCCCCTCCTCCAAGTGCCCATCTTCAAGATAAACTGCAACTTGTACACCATCTACCATGTGCTAGGGGTCCTGAGACAAGAGTTCTCCCCAACACTCAGGGACAAGTTGCCTACAGATTTCGCGGTTCTTGATACATTGCGGGTCCACCTCGACCTGACTGCCAACCTTCTCCTTGGCCAGTACTTGCCACGAGCACTCGCAAGAACGCTTCAGGAGCAATGGGGCATGGAGACCCTTCGCACAGAGATTCCCCCCGAAGGTGTGCTTGAGCTGGCAATCCAGTGTATTGCTCTTCCCTACTTCCCGGAACCCGCTTCACTCTGCGTAAGATTTCGCACTTCCTCCTCCACACTATTATATTCTGTTCCCTGCTGACCACAAGAGAATTCTAGCTAGCATCCAGCGGATTCTCAATCAACACTTCGGGCCAGCTTTTCAATGTCCTCTATACGGGGAGCGTAACGTCGGTACTCCCAGGATCATCTTCCTCGCGCTCGACCAGCCTTCAGCTCCAGCTGCTCCACTACGCGACCCAAATACAAAATACTTCGTCGGTGGATCGAACCTCAGATTCCCGAGGGTCTTCCCAAATTTCGTCTACGAAGCTCATCGTGAGAGGCGCATAGAAGCGATGAAGGAAATACAGGGCACCCGTGCGCTGCGCAGGAGGTTGGTGATCGCATCGAACCTGGCGGGAATGACTGAGGCGAACAACGTGACCTTGGTGCAAGTGCAGGGGATGAGAGCAAATGTGACTGTGGGTACATGCACTCATGATGGTCAAGCATATGAGATACCAGGGTTTCATTTGAGAAATCCGTGCGTGGAATGTTTCGCCATCTACCGGAACAGCTTCGTGGGTATACCTGGAGCATATGTCAATCGACTTTATGATTGCGGCGAGGATTCGTGGATATTGAAAGTTCGGGGCAAAAGTGACAACTCTTGGTAAAGAGTAGAGGGATGTTGGATTTGGTGTATCGTTTGGACCTTTGTTTTTTGGATTGAGTAGGAAAAGAAAATTGTATCGTCTGTAGATAAAGGATAAGCTTTAATCCAAGCTTGAGTAACGAACCTCAAGGACAGTCAAGATTTTGTACAGCTTTTATTAGAAATACTTGTATCAAAACGACTCTATCAGAGGTATTCTTTATGATCAGACCCTCGAAGTCGTTGAGAATATACAGTATAAGCGCCTTTTTGTGTACTATTCTAATTCCATCAAAACTCTCGACTTCCCATTTGTCTTCGCCGTTAACCGTATCGCAAAAAGAGCTCTAATCGATTAATTATACAACAACGCTTTAATAAAATTGTTTGAAATTGGAATATATATTATTGCAATATATTGCATAGTTATTAATGAATTATTTAATATATTATCGTAAATGCCAACATTGAGAAGCTTTGGTAATTATGTAGTTCTCATGCTGCATCTTCTTTCACGACTATCCGCTCAATCACCGATTTAATACTTCTCCGCTTGTAACAGCAACAGCACAAAAAGAGCAGAGTAAAATTACAAAACATTAAATAAAACAAGAAACGCGCAAACTCTTCCAAGTCATTATCGCCTCGTTCTGTACCTTAGTCTTTACTGTGAGCGAGGTCTTAGTCGCGCTTGCAGTTTGAAGCCTCTTGATAAGACCATATAATCGAGGAAAGCCCGACCAACATAAATGCACAAATCTTCGTAACCTCCTTCCATATCACCGGCTTCACTTGCCCCTTCCTCGAGCGGACGTAAACAAATCTATAAATGCCGCCTGCCTCCCTCTTCTCTTCCATCTTTTTCCATCATCATTCCACATCTTGATTCCCACCACCAACCATCATCAACACTTGTCAGCAACAATTGAACACTTCCATAATCATCCATAGTCATTCATTGACACTTATACACTTCTGTACAAGAACTTGTCGTTGATCAGCTCCTTGACATCGTCACTGGACGCGGAGTCCTCCTTCAGCCTTCTACCTTCCATCAAAGACGCATCTCAACAACATCTTTAGATGCATGCTAATATTGTACTCGATAGGAACTCCAAATACATCGTGATTCAACACATAAAACACACGCTTGCCACTCGACAATGGTGACCACAGCAGCTTATACCATCGACACTCCACTCGGTCTCAGACTTGGCGAAGTTTAGTTCCAGTCCGCAAGACACGTCAGGCCAACCGTCCCACGAAGTCCATGGAACATGCTAACTCTCTCTGTGATCTCAGATATGTACGAACATCCGTTCTTCTCGATACGATACCGCACACGGCAGCGTCGAGTCTTTCGAAGAATCCTTGGCTTGTTCGTGGGTGTCATCACCGATCATACATCGAAGGATAAATTGGTAACTATTCAAAGGCATGCGTGCTCGCCTAATGGAGAAAAAAAAGGACCTTGGGCGACACCACCCTGAAATATGGGACACGGTCATGGGCACCAAACGACTTTTATCTGAGGGCTGACCCATTTTCTTGGACAGATACCGGCTTTTATACCCACGATCCCTTTAGCGTCCTAACTGATTTGGTTCCGAACTGCAGACTAAGTACGTGTCATCTCCCATAATTCGTTGAACTTGGTACGAGGCTAATGGTTTCGTCATGGACTTGTGCTTCGACTTCGGAACTGGCTAGTACAGAGCAATGTCGGGATGGGTGGAGGCTGGCGCGTGGGAAGATGGATGATTGGGTTGAAGGTTTTGTATCTTAGAACTTCAATGATACTCGCTTCCTTCAGCTTCGTCCACTTGCAACAAAGTGGTATCCAAATCGCAACGTCTTGTCCAAGCCCACAATTGCGTTCAATCTTGGTCAATAGACCCTCAAACCTCACTACTCTCTTTGGCACGACACGTAGATGAAGGAAAGTCAGAGTCTGGTCTTCTATTCTGATTCGAAACGACCATTCGGGCCCGCGACGAGAAGCTATATTTAATGGCCATGACTTGCGTATGAGGGAAGAGGATAGGACTCGGTGCTGTCCGCGGAACCTTCGCTTCCAGGGGATGGCTCACCGTGAGCTAGAGATGGGCTGCGGTGGTCGTGCTCCTCCATCGTCTAGACTGGAGACAAGGAAATTCGAATTGAAATATTATGTAATTAAATTGCTACTAATTAATTAATTAAAAATTTTTTTTTTGAGCGGTTGAGAGGAGTGGGCGATTGACAAGGGCAACCTTTTAGCGTGCCCACGCGCGATCAAATCCCTGAGCGATGTGGATTTCTTATTAACCTTTATTTTCAACAACCATGTGTATGGTAGCAACAACTTTCATCATCGCCAAAGAACTTTTCCATAGTCGTCCTTACTCAAATATCGCACGAATGCCACACGTGACCCGCGAATATAGATCTTAAAAAAGGTTCCGAAGGGATCCTTGTCAGAGTTAAAAATAGGACCCCCCTTGAGAGACAAGACGAGGTAACTGTAACCGGGCCTCAAGGAGCCAAAACGAGCTCCTGCGGATACTAAAATGGGTCTTTAATACATGCTCAGGCTTACTTATCGTGTGCTCAAGCCGTGCTCAGGAATGCTCACCCATAGCTCAGGCTAATGCAGCAGCAGCTCAGGTCCAAAGACGGAAATGGAAAATGCTATGAGAGCATTCCCATATGAGATTCCCTGTTTTAGAATTTAGAAATGTTGCTCTATGCTTTGAAGAATACGAGTTGGTTCATGTATAGCCACCTAATTGGCGCCTTTCTCGAGAACCGGGTCTACTATGGTATCACGTCGACTATAGAAAGACCAAAACATCGACGTCCGTATTATTGTTATCGGATCCAATATCCGTGCCTTTCTCTAATCGAAGCTCCACCCCGATGTCCACGCTCGGCAGTACAAGATAGCAGTGTCTGATCAACTTCATCCTCGGATTGCACCCATCGCCCCTCCCAGGCAGTAGCTTTGTTGCCGCCTCTTGCCCACCAAACAAAGTAAGCCAGAGTAGTGCCTGACCAAAACACCCTCCCTCTTAAGCAGGAGCTTCTTAGCCCCGACCTGTCCGCTCTGCTGCTGAATTGGGAAGCCATTGCACCTGAACATTGTTTTCAGCTGTTATCTAGCACATTCGAGATCGACTTTTGTTTTTGATGTCACGGAGAAGTGTGCTCTAGTTGGTGCATATCGAGATCACGCACCGTCAGGTCGGAACGTCGCCACGGGAATGCCATTCTCTCTTCTCAACCCCGACCTCACCCCACAACACCGCGAACGTCACGTTCCTGTCGAACGGAACGACGATCATCGTGAAACTAAAGGACGAATAAGTGCTGGTCACTTTTCCTATTACCAAAAAAAGGCTTTGGATTTCTGTAAGGGGTTCAGGGGATATCTATAATGCAAAGGTATTATTGAAACAAAAAAGACAGCATAGTATTCATACTTCAACTTCCCCAAATTACTCGTGATTATGATATTGCTATAACTGGTCTCTTTGACCTTAGTATCTTGCAAACATAATCCTGAGAATGAATGCACAAACATATTCGAGCACGAGGAACTCGTCCGTGGAGATCACTATTTTCCCACCATCGTGTTTCACGTATGCTCTATTGACATGAAGGTCGAGATCACCGCATACGACGTCTCCTGATGATTCACACAGCATTCCACTAGAATATCAGCGGGCAATACGCACAATCAAGAGCGGAGTGTGGTATAGGATGAAGCTGTCGTCGTAGGTCAGTTGATCTCATCAATATAGCTCGACACGCGTTGCATCCACTGTACGCGGTCTTTGAAAGAACCTGACCATAGAGAAGACAGCCTGTAGGCTAACGAGATGACACTAATCACCAAAGGTTGGAAACGAAGCACGACGATAGGAAGAAGAGAAGAAGCAACAGCTTAACAATTGAGGCTGTGTAAAAGCTTGGCATATTATTGCCAGTGGGATGACGACGATGATAACGTGAGGCACTTGCCACAGGATAACTACCACCATCAACTCGATTGTTGAATTGCATCGTTGTTCGAGAGTAGACAGAGGATTTGTGTGAAGGAGGAGGAAGAGGAATTTGCAAAGGAAGAGCATACACAGTACGCGTACTAATAATAGCCTATAGGTACCTCAGGTAGGATTTTGGGATCGGAGCCCGTTCCGCTGGGGACCACTTTAGGACCACTTTAGCCTGGAGCGACCAACCAGGGACCCTGAAGTTTAAAGTCCGACGCCCGAAGCTCCCCAAAGCCAAAGCCCAGCATCATCCAAACAACAAACTTGAAGCAGCTGTATCGAAGTGTTTCGCATTCCTTTCTTGTCCCTCATTACATTATCAACTCATCGCAACACAATCTCTACGTCCTCTAATCTTAAAGCACACATAATCCCGCAGTGATGAAGGCAATGAAGAGCATGAGCGTAAACCGCGTTCTGGGTTCACTGAAGCGCAAACGTGAGGCCGTCATCCATGCGCGCCACAAGAGGATATCAGATTGCTAACCGTGCCTGTAGCCAGAGATCTAACGTCGCCGGATGGTTCGGTGGAATCGCATCTAGATACTCCAGAGGCAAACGCCGCACGAAATGTGGTATGTGGTAGTCTCGAAAAGCATGGGCGGCAACAGGCTGATTCGGACACAGCGATTATTCTGCGAATCTGGAGGGCCTAATGGATCTGCAGGTCCCCCCCATCATCATCTCTCTCTCTCTCGCTGAAGCTAATCTTTGTGCCAGGGCGAAGAAGTCCTCTATCTACCTACGATCGTCGAATCTGCCGAATCTTCACCATCCGCCGCGAAAGAATGCGCCCAGGTCATCCGCAAATTTCTAACCAAGGAGAACTTCGACAAACCCTACGTTCAATACAATGGCATAATGCTAATTAGGATTCTGGCGGATAACCCGGGAAGGACATTCACGAGAAATGTAGATTCGAAGTTTGTGCAGACAGTTAAGGAGTTGTTGCGGGTTGGAAGAGACCCAAGCGTCAAGCAAATATTGATGGAGACGTTAGACACATTTCAAAGAGAGAAGCAGGACGACGAGGGACTTACAATGTTGAATGAGATGTGGAAGAAGGAGCACGAGCGGATGATCAAGATACATGTGGGACCAGTTTCCCATTTCCCTTCCCAATGCTAACTTGAAACCCAGGGACCACAAGCCCCGCGAACCTTGAATGCCCCTCCCTTCGACCCTCACAATCAAAACTACTTCTCCCGAAACCATCATTCTCGCCGGTTACCTAATCCCCACGAACTCTCCTCCCGCATCGAAGAAGCTCGAACCTCGGCCAAACTTCTCTCCCAAGTTGTACAATCTACACCGCCCTCTGAAGTTCTCCAGAATGAACTTATTCATGAATTCGCGGACCGCTGTCAGTCTGCCAGCAGAAGTATACAAGCATACATGATCGCAGAGAACCCAGGTCCGGATAATGACACGATGGAGACGCTCATCGAGACAAACGAACAGCTTTCAAAGGCCATGAACCAACATCAACGCGCGGTTCTCAACGCCAGAAAGATAGCAGGCGTAGGAAATGGTGAAGTAGCTATGCCGCCTTCGGGCCCACCCCCGCGAACAGAATCTGGATTTGCTGCCCCACCAGCTGGTCCACCGCCAATATTATCCAAGCCCACTCCTCCGAACCGAAAGGCTGTCAAGAATGCACCTCAAATACCACCACCAGGAGACTACGTGCCAAATCTCTCTGATGATGATGAGGTAGCACGAAATCCGTTTGCTGATCCCGAGAAGGAGGTCGCTCGCCCAGGCCTAGGATTAACCGCAGCGAAGCCAAAACTACCGTTCCCCGCTGACCAACCACCAGTTGCAAAGGAGCAATTCAACGATCGATTAGGCATTGAGCCATACCATCCCGGGTTCAGGGAGACCAACTCTTATGTTGGTAGACAAGACAGTAGCTTGGGCAATGCAACTATGCATGCTGGAGCTACCCTTGACGCCGATTATGAAAAGCAAGTTGTTGATCCGCAGCCGACAGACGGAAGTAGCAGTGCAGGTGGGTATGGAGCGCAGGGCGGTGTAAAGGCGCCTGTCTATAGATATTGATGCAGATGGAGAGAATTGTCAAAAACGCATATTGAGATAATTCATGTTCAGGATATGGTTAAGAGAAGCGCGCTTGTTTTCAGACATTTTGCTCAGGGCGACATTTTGATACCAGTTGAAGTCATTGTTCTCTTCTACATCTATTTTACCCTTCTTGATTTCGTGGTCCAAGCAGATCTGCTTATCGACCAAGTGGCTGAGAGTTCGCCAACCACTGATATAAAGCCACCTACCTCGCGTACAGTAGTGCTCTGCAGAATATTGCTTTTTCTTCCTATTCTAGATTGGATCGTCACTTGAACGACCGCCGCTTTTTCTTGACCTGTACGGGAGGACCCGTTTTCGCCAATCTCGTGTACCTGACATCGGGTTCGGTCAGGGAGGCAATGGATGAGCTGTTCAATTGACACGAAGGTTATCGCTCAATGGCCAGGAAATACTAGGAACAACCTATAATAAGAGAATCTAATTTCAATCGTTAATGGCCTACAACGATCACGAGTCCGGGTCGATCCCCCGATTGCGCGTGCAGTAGTAGACCAGCCATTCGCTAATTACACTTTAAGATCCGCTGCACATCTCTCTTAGCTACATATCAGCCGTCCCAGCAACATATCTAACTTGTACGACACAGCTTGTATTGGAAATTACATATGCCATTTGGCAATAGAACTAATGCATGTCTTACCTCTCCCCCGCTTTGCTCGTGTCGACTTCGACAAAGCCTTCATCTCTTTCTTCAACTCATAACAAACCTCATGATGACCTCTCAAATACCCCAACCAGCAGGCGTCCCATTGTTGGGAAATATATTCGACATTGATCCTAGCAATACTTGGACGTCACTCAAGAAGCTATGGGAGAAATATGGTGAGCGTATCCCGTGAATAGTTCTTCATCGTCGTCAACTGACCGCTCCAGGTGACATCTTTAGGATAACCGTCTTGGGCCAGCAAATCGTCTTTGTAGGCAGTGTTGCGCTCTGTGAAGAAATCTGCGACGAAAAGCGATTCCGTAAATACGTCGGCGGACCCATCGTAGAGATTCGACATGCCGTGCATGATGCTCTTTTCAGTGCTTTCGACAGCGAGGCAAGCTGGGGAATTCATCATCGGATCTTGGCTCCATTGATCACTCCTGAGGCTGTGGCCGATAATTTTGCGGGAGTACTTCAGTGTACAACGGAACTGACCGCCAAATGGAAAGATTTGGGCACTAATTCTAGAGTCTCGGCGATTGGCGAACTGAATCGACTCGACTTGGAAAGTACGACCCTCTGCTTCTACGGAAGAAAGCTGGGGGGCCTAACGGGTCCAGCATCGCCAATGATCAAAGCAATGGATGAAGCCACATCTGAAGCCATCAAACGGCCAACTCGTCCCAAACTCTTGAACAAGCTTGTCTATGGATCAAAGTGGGAGAAGAGCTGCAATGCGATGCGTCAGTATGCAGCTGAATGTCTCCAGTATCGAAAGGACCATCCAACTGATCGCAAGGACCTGCTGTACGCCTTGATCAACGGCAAAGATCCGCAAACAGGGGAATCTCTCAAGGAGTCGCAAATTATCGATGAGATGGTCACCATGCCGATTGGATCCAGCACCACACCCTGTGTCCTCTCAAGTGCGATTTATTATCTGCTCAAGAATCCCTCCAGCATCAGTAAAGCTCGCGAGGAGATCGATTCCGTCACCGGCGACGGAGAACTCACGCACGATCACCTAGACAAGTTGCCGTACTGCGCAGGCATTATACGAGAATCCTTACGACTATCTGCGGCAGCACCAGGGTTCAACATCGAGCCGTTGCCGGGCACACAAGGACCTGTTTTGCTAGGAGGCGGCAAATACCAAGTCTCAGCCAAGCAGACTCTGATCATCGTCCTGCACGGCGTGAACCGCGACCCCGCGGTCTTCGAAGAACCCGAAGCTTTCAAACCAGAAAGAATGATCGGGGAAGCATTCGACAAGCTACCTGCTGGGGCGAAGAAGTGGTTTGGAAACGGCAAGCGGGTGTGCTTTGGAGAGAATTATGCTTGGATGTGGAACTTGATTGTCTTGGTCACGTTGTTGAGAGATGTGGATTTTGAGCTGGATAATCCGGGCTATCAGCTCAAGCAGGATGGGTGGTTTAATTTGAGGCCTGTGGATTTCTATATCAAGGTCAAGCCGAGAGTCAAGTAGGTCACTCGGAGAAATTGGGATGTAATGTTTCATACCAGTTCAATTAAAATTTGTCATTCTCCTCGTCAATTGTGTTTCCCGTCGTTGCGCAACCAACAAGATTAGATTGTACAGAACGATGCGCTCAAGTTGTGTCAAGAAATTATTGATTTGGGTCTCAGCCCAAATATTGGCCTTTAGTCGTTTCGTTATGCAGTATGACCTATGATACGAGATCTCCAGCCATGTTTTGACCGCCTTCGCAAGGGAGAATCTCCAAGCAAGGTAAGGAACAATGTGCTAACATGAGGGAGTAAACATCATGATAAAATCAGCAGGGTACCTGCGTATGTTAGTCAATCACCTTCCAATTGTAGCAAAGACTAAGTGATTCTGCCCACTTCACGACAGCAAAGTTCCCCGCCTGTCGTACACACCCACATTTAAGAATCGCAATTCAAGAGTACCAAAATGTGTGGAGGTGACGAGGTTTCGAAGAAGAACAAAATTCTTCCAGTGCCCAACTCCACGGCCTCATACTGGCGCAGTGAACCACATTGGCTTGATGAATATCGCTCAACCGAAGAGCTCCCATCGCAAGCAGACATTGTCATCATCGGCACCGGGATCGCTGGGGTCTCCACGGCTTATCACCTCCTTGATAGAAAAGACAATGAGAATGCATCACAACCGTCCATCCTCTTGCTCGAGGCGCGCCAAGTGTGCTCCGGGGCCACTGGCCGCAACGGCGGACACATCAAGAAATTGCCTTCGACGATAGTAGATCTGATTCAAGGTCTTGGTAGCGCCGCCGCCGGGGAGGTTGTAAAATTTGTGCGGGCGAACATTTATGGGGTGAAGCGTGTGATTGAACAAGAGAAGATCGAAGCGGAAGCGGAATTGAGGCGGAGTTTTGACTTGTCATTCGATGAGGAGGATACTAGGGCGTTGAAGAGGGACTTTGACAAGCAATTTGAGTCTGGATTTCCCCTTACAGAGGATGTGGGATATGCTGGAGAGGAGTTAGCGGAGCGTGTATGTGTTGATACGACACATGACCTATCTGTAGATCGTCGTGATTATGCCAAATTTTATTGCTAACCACGAGTTTGTATTAGATCACGTCAACCCACGGTGCAAAGTCAGGCCTCAGCACCCCCGTCCTATTATTATGGCCGTACAAATTCGTGACGCAACTCCTCGAGAGGGTGTTGAGTAGAGGAAATGCGAATCTGCAAACAAACACTGCCGTGACGGGGATCGAAACATGTGACGGAGAATATACCGTCAACACTGACCGTGGACAGGTCAAAACGCCTACCATTGTCTTCACGACCAATGGGTACACCGCCGGTCTCCTCCCGCAATATCGTAACATAATCATCCCTGCAAAAGCCACTGCCTTGCACATCACAGCCCCACCTAGCCAGCACGCTCCATATCTCTCAAACACGTACAACTTACGCTACGCCTCAGACCGCGTCAATTATCTGAACCCCAGACCCGATGGCAGCATTGTTGTGGGTGGGGGAAAATGGATGTACCAGAAAGAGCGCGAGCTTTGGTACAATGTTCACGATGATTCCACCTTGATTGAGCCTGCAAGACATTATTTCGACGGACTTATGCAGCGGCATTTCCGAAGGTGGGAAGATAGTGGTGCTGAGACGGAGAGTATATGGACGGGGAGTGAGTAAAAAATATCATTACACGTTCTGGCGCGTGTGGTAGGTGAAGATAGCTAATGGTCAACAGTCCAAGGTATCACCAAAGACAGTGTGCCACATATCGGGAAGGTCCCTGGTTCGTCCGGACAGTGTATATACTCGCAAAGTACAATAGAGGTAAAATAGCCCTAGCATTCGAGTCTGCCCTTGCAGTTGCGCGCATGATCAGAGAGGAGATATCGTTCAAAGAGACTGGCGTCCCCAAGTGTATGGAGACGACACAGGCTCGGGTGAACGTGGGTGAAGATTAGTGATGAGAAGAAAGAGATTAGGGATGGAACCCAAATGCGCCATTAATTTGATTATCGCATCTTGAAACTGGCAATGGAGCCCGCCGCCGGTGGCGAGAAGGAATTTTGCCCAAAAGAAAAAAAAAGGCGTTCACATAAAAAAAAAAAACGTTAACCAAACTTCATGTTATACAGATAGGAATTAGAAATGCTTGGAACATAATATCAAAGCTTTAGAAACCAGACATATTAATTTGCGTCAAGAAAGTTGTGATATACCTGTATACTACAGGATTGACTCGCAGACCAGGCTGAGATGAGGGGAGTAAGCGCCTATAATTATTAGGGGCGCAGTCTAGTTAGCGCCCGAGAATAGGTCGCTAAAAAATGCCATGATCGGCCATTCAATCACTGAGTGAACACGCCATTATACCCTAAAATCTTACCCAAGATCTAAATATGTGGCCAGCGCTGCGGCTCAGCTTTTTGTGGTCAGCAATCCTTCCAATTAGGTACTGCGACTTCAATGACTACGGATATTACGGCGTGGGAACGGGCCGTGGGGCGAAGTGCGGGCGTCTTGACGGTTCTCATTCTTGGGATGGGTAGTACAAAGAGTTTGGGGTCTGGAAGGTATGTATGGCTTACTCGGTAGAAGCCGATGGTGGTTATTGGTGGGATGTTGGACCCCAAGGCTGACGAAAAATGTACTTTGTACAATTATAACACTCTTCTAATCACCTGGGCTTAAGATAGATGTCATTGTTTCACCTTGCTGCCTTATCTTCTGCAAGAAGTCGAAAATTCTTTTGGAGTGTTAGACACAAGATCACAGCATCGGAGCCATGTCAACTCATCAAAATCATCGTCAACACCGTGATCACCATCATCAAATCAACGAGGATGAATCTTCTGATCGTCTTTGGTCTCCTCTCAACTCAAGGTCGTTCTATATACACAGATCTGATGATGGCATTACGCCCGAACCACTATTGGACTACACAGCCCCGAGAAATAGCTGGACTCCATTGAAGAACATTTCGACCGAGACACCGCAACAACCATGGCCTCTTCGGCAGCAGCAACACGAAGTCCTCCCACCACACGGACAATGGACCGCACTACCTCCAAACTCACCGAGCAGCATCCCAAGAACAGGACATCTTGTGAAACATCCCAAGAAAGTCACGCCGAGGACGGAACATCGCGTCAAGCGTCCAGAGATAGTCACCCCAAAGACAGCACATCGCACGAAGCGTCCGGAGAAAGCCATCTCGAGAAAAACACTCCAAATATCTCAGCCATTACTTGGCACGAGGAGGACTGTTAGGAATGACGAGGAGGAGAAAGACCCAGATCTTGTGGATTGGGATGGTCCTAAGGATCCCGAAAAGCCATCAAACTGGCCAGACGGCAAGGTGATTTGTTTACAGCGCATATAGATAGGAGTCGCAGCTGATCTGGCTCATAGAAATTGGTGATCACCATCGTCCTGGGCCTGATGACTTTCGTCTCGGCGTTCGGCAGTAGTGTATACTCAGCCGGCATCTTCGCAGTAAAGGATGAGTTTGGTGTCAGCGAAGAGGTGGCACTGCTTGGGATCACTCTCTATGTGGTTGGATTTGCCGTTGGTAGATTTTGCTACGAACTTTCGTGGTGTCGAATGCTGACAGACGACAGGACCACTAATTTGGGGACCTTGGTCAGAAATTTCGGGGAGAAGATTGCCGCTTTTCATGGGATACGCGCTATTTGCAGCAATGAACGTTGTCGTGGCCGTTGGGCAGAACATTCAGACTGTGCTAGTGTTCCGGTTCTTCGCAGGTATGATCTGCTCAAACTGCAAGTGAGGTGGTGCTGACGAAGAAGGCGCAACAACTGCATGCACATATGGAATTGCGGGTGGGATCTTGGTGGACATATACTACTCAACAGCACGGGGCGTAATGAGTTGCATAACCTTCGGAGCCATCTTTGCTGGCCCTGTCCTAGGACCAATTGCTGGGGTATGACACTCCTCTTATTCAGAGGTATGCGACGCTGACACAACCACAGGGATTCATCATGGAGTCGCGCTTAGGATGGCGCTTCACAAATTGGCTGACCTTCAGTATGGCTGTTATATTCGGTGTCACTGGTTTTTTCTGCATCCCCGAATCACTCGGATCCATTATCCTCCATCGCCGCGCACAGAAAATAAGGTACGAAACAAAGCAGTGGTCTGCCCACTCCTCACTAGAGGAGAAGCCTCTCGATTTCAACTATATCCTGACGACATACTATATGAAACCACCCAAAATGATGATTCGAGAGCCCATCCTAGTGTTAATGACCATTTACATGTCGCTAATATATGGAATCTTGTACCTTACCTTCGAGGCGTATCCCATCTCATTCCAATTCCAACGAGGATGGAGCCAGGGCGTTGGCACCCTTCCATTCCTGTCGCTCTTTGTGGGAATCATCCTTGCTATCCTTGGTATTATACTCTATGGAATTGGGCCTGGTGCGCGAAGGTTGAAAGCATCGAAACTTCCCGTGCTTCCGGAGCTGCGCCTTCCGCCCATGATTGTCGGTGGGGTGCTGTTACCAATGGGTCTTTTCTGGTAAGAAATCAAGAATGAGAGACGGTTCATGTGATGGAAGTGCTGATATTGACAGGTTTGCATGGACTTCAAATCCCAAGATCCAATGGGTTCCACAGGTTCTATCAGGCATTCCCATTGGCGCTGGCATGGCCCTGATCTTGATTCAAGGGCTGGCATATCTCGTCGACTGCTACCTTTTAAGTGCTAATAGTGCACTGGCGGGAAGCGCATGCATCAGGAGTATAGTTGGGTCAGGGTTCCCGCTATTTGCGAAGTTCATGTTCACAAGCCTTGGACTTCCATGGGCGACAAGCGTGTTGGGATTTATTTGTGTCGGCATGATTCCAATCCCAATAGTCTTCTATGTGTATGGAAGGAGAATTCGGAAGTGGAGCAAGTTCTCATATGACATCGGGGGGTGATGGGATACTGTTGACTGTTGAAGAGGGGGAACACCAGAAATTATGTAATGTAATGTAATGAACCACGCTGCGTGGAGTTCGATACACACAAAATGAGCACTTCTCGGGAAAAGAGAAAGAATGTACATAGCGTTGTCACGGTTGTATGCCAGAATCCATCGGACACAAACTTTAACGGCAAGTCTTAGCCTGGTGACCAGGAGGCCGGAATCCATGATGATGGATCTCTTCCAGGGATCGAGAAGCTTATTGTGACATGCCAAAGCAGTGACAGGCGAACCGCCCCATGATAATTTCTCGGATGGGGTGGAGCAATATCGTTCGCCAATCTGTCATGACAAGGCCAATGCTGCCCACTCTCGCCAACAGTTATGTATCTGAGGATACCAGCAGAAGATGTCGAATGCCCTTTTCAGTATGATATGCGATTAACTGGGGCGACCCTTCTAGAGCCTTATAGGGCCGAATGATATCGGCACAGTTGCCGAACACAGGAATGTGGGAACGTGGAGGAGCTCGAAGGTGGAGTGGGATTTCGGACCTGGGGATTTGTTAGAAAGCTTTTTTTGCGTATAGTTGCTCTTATTTAGTTCTGATTGACTAAATTTTATGGGACAATTGTCAGCATTGGCATTGGAATGGGTGGCAGGTGAGAATGGGACTTCACGAGTCTTGAATGTTGAAGTTAAACGCATCGAGAAAATTTGAGTTGGGGGGCCACCTTCGTTCCAATTGCAAGGCGGAGGACAGGCTAGAGCTAGAAAGAGGACTGACCGAGTCTACCGGGCGTGGGCCCTGGAGAAGCGCGAGGGGATGGAACTCAATTGACCAATCCAATAACTGTGATGCGGAGATGAATGAGGGTGGGTGGAGGTGGATGGAGGTGGATGGAGGTGGGTGAAGGTGGATGGAAGAGGTGGATAGAGGAAGCGGAGAAGAAACCCTTTTGTTGTTGTGGGGAAGGAAATCTTCACCCGGCAAGCCACTTTGGCGGCATCGCGGCATCAAAACATCTCTCCTCGGTTCATCCAGTGGCGGGCAAGATCCACAACGACGATGCAGGAACCTGATTCAAAGACCAAACGGAATAAATCCCTTTTTCTTCTTCTAATTGACGTCCACATTCGGGCCGTTTCTGAACACTTAACTTGAGTTTTCCTCGTGCGCCTATCCCAAAGTGCCACTTCTCAAGAGCCAGCCAAAAGAAAAAAGAAAAATAAATAAAAGAAAAGAAAGAAAGAAAGAAAAAGGGCTGTCTCCAGAAGAGCCTTACCAGTCATGATCTTATTAATAAATACACCCAGAATCCATGAGTCGTGATGGGACATTTCCAATTCACTTTCACTGACCAATCAGGGGTTGGGAATGCCTGCACCTCCACAAGCAGGTCACAATCCTTGGGGGCCCCATGTTCGTCCCATGTTCAAGCGGGGAAAGCGAGTAGAGTACCTAGGACATGGCATTAATTGACATTTGGATCGGCAATTGTCATCCTGTATTCAAGCTCAACCTTTTCTAACTATAAAAGACATAGATTCCAACAGTTAATGTACTGCTAGATGGATTACCTACCTACTCTATGCCCTCCCTCTCTTCTCAACATGGGTCTCTTCAACCGCCTGCACGTGATTCCCGCCTTCATCGCAGCCCTTGCACTCCCAAATGTCGTTGAATCTCAAGCCAATATCACAGATGACTCTTTCTTCTATGGCCAGTCTCCTCCCGTCTATCCCTCTCGTAAGTGTTTACATTTATTTGCTTTATGCAATCAAGTGCACGACTAACAGGGCACCAAGCTCCGATGCCAGGCTCGGGACCATGGGCGTCAGCCTATTCCAAAGCATCTGCTCTTGTCTCCCAGATGACTTTGGAAGAAAAATCAAACATCACAGTGGGATACACACCCTCCACCGGCTGCTCCGGGATGACCGGCTCTGTTCCGCGACTCAATTGGCCAGGTCTCTGTCTGTCCGACGCTGGCAATGGCCTACGTAATACAGATTTCGTGAACGGCTGGCCGAGTGGTATTCACGTGGGTGCTTCATGGAACCGCAATTTGGCTCTCCAGAGAGGACTGCAGATGGGAGGGGAGTTCAAGACAAAGGGAGTAAATGTGGCATTAGGTCCAGTAGTTGGCCCATTAGGAAGAGTATACGAGGGTGGAAGGAATTGGGAAGGCATCTCTAACGATCGTAAGTTTTCTCAAATTGAGGGTCGGTGTATCATATATGCTAATTTGCTGGTAGCATATCTATGCGGCCAGCTTGCTGCTGAAACAGTTCAAGGTATACAGGCTGCTGGAGTGACCACCTCTGTCAAACATTTCATCGGTAACGAGCAAGAAACTAATCGCAAGTAAGTGATGATCGAGAATTGTTTTATTCTGGAACTGTTCCGCTGGCGAATGTGTAGCCAAACGCTCCTCCCGAGACATGGAGCTACTTTGAAGTTTTGTCTATTTATTCATGGAGATCCTCAGTTGTCAAATCTATCTTCAAGAAGGAATTACTGACTCTCCGGTATTCTAGTCCGTCGGGCAACGTCTCAGCGGTCTCATCCAATATTGACGACAAGACGATCCATGAATTATACCTGTGGCCATTTGCTGACGCCGTACATGCTGGTGCGGGCTGCATCATGTGCTCGTACAACCGCGTCAACAATTCTTATTCATGCCAGAATAGCAAGATCTTGAATGGATTGTTGAAGACCGAGTTGGGGTTTGAAGGATTCGTTGTATCAGATTGGGGCGCGCAACGCAAGTCACCCCGCGTCACATGTGAACAACCAACTAACAAAAATTAGACACGGGACTCGTATCCGCAGAGGCGGGACTTGATGTTGTTATGCCAAATTCGATATATTGGGGCGCTTCTGGTCGCAATCTAACAGCAGCCGTCAATAATGGTAGCTTGTCTGAATCTCGAGTAACGGACATGGCAACGCGTCTCATTGCAACGTGGTACCAAACGGGACAAGATGTTTGTTTCCCCATTTCATTGTGATCAATTGTGCTGAAAATCAATAGGAAGGTTTCCCTAAAGCAGGAATTGGAATGCCAATTGACTTCACTACCCCGCATACTCCAATCTACGCTCGAGACCCAGCTTCGAAGCCAATCCTGCTTCAAGGCGCCTTAGAAGGGCATGTATTGGTGAAAAATACCAACCAAGCACTACCCCTCAAAAAGCCTAAGCTCCTGTCAGTATTTGGATACGATGCAGTTGCTCCCCCGGGCATGGATGTATCAACCCCTACTGAATTCTTTGGGACTTTCACCTATGGATATGAACCTCAGTTGGATATCACAGCATTCATTTCTACGGGTCCATTTCCCCAAATTGCCGCAAATGGCACGATGATTAGCGGAGGTTAGTAGTTTCTTTTCCATGTTTCCTTTCAAGCACGAGCTGATTTGGCAATGAAGGCGGGAGCGGAGCCAACGCCCCAGCATACATTTCATCTCCATTCGACGCTCTTCAGCAGCAAGCTTATGAAGACGACACGAGTTTGTTTTGGGACTTTTTCTCGAGTGCTCCCGCAGTAGATACTGCTTCTGATGCGTGTCTTGTGTTCATTAACGCATGGGCGACGGAAGGTGCTGATCGGCCAGGGCTTCATGGTATATTTCCCAATACTCCCACCACCTCGCCCCCTATATCGACAACTAATATCAACCACAGACGACTTCTCCGATGGTCTCGTACTAAACGTCGCAGCCAACTGCAGCAACACCATAGTCATAATCCACAACGCTGGCCCCCGCCTCGTCGACCAATGGATCTCCCATCCCAATGTCACAGCCCTGATATTCGCGCATCTTCCCGGGCAAGACAGCGGACGCGCCCTCGTCCAACTTCTCTATGGCCTCCAATCCCCATCTGGAAAGATGCCATACACAGTCGCCAAGAATGAAAGCGATTACAACACCCTCTCTCCTACTCTACCTGAAGGTGAATATCAACTTTTCCCGCAGGATAACTTCACGGAAGGGGTTTACATTGATTATCGAAATTTTGATGCGAAAAACATTACTCCGAGGTATGAGTTTGGATTCGGGCTGACTTATACCACGTTCTCGTACTCTGATTTGGAGATTGAGATTCTGCCTAATGTGTCGACGAGTTATTTCCCGCCTCAAAGTGCAGTGATAGAAGGTGGGATCGCTAGTCTGTGGGACGTGGTTGCTCAGGTTCACGCAACTGTAAGCAATACTGGCAGTATGGACGCAGCAGAGGTAGCGCAATTGTATATCGGGATTCCAGGAGGGCCGGTGAGGCAGCTGCGTGGATTTTCGAAGGTAGATATACCGGTTGGAAGTAATGTGACGGTGGAATTTGATCTTTTGAGGAGGGACTTGAGTGAGTGGGATATAGTAGAGCAGAGCTGGGTGCTGCAGCAAGGTGATTACCGGGTTTTTGTGGGGTCGAGTAGTAGAGATCTGCCATTAAGTGGCACACTCAGCATCCCATGAGCCAGTGCTCGAGGGAATAATTATGGTGAAGTAAGGTTTAATGGAGCTCCAGATAATAAATTCTATTATATTGCGAGATCAATCTCCGAATAGGAAGTACAGTCTTCTCACCGTGGAGTCAAAGTGGGTATCTAAATGGTCAATCATTCATACTGATTATCTCCCCCTACAAAAATTACTTTTTTAAGGTTGTATCGCACACCCTTTTGGGAAGTGGAATTTCCTCATCGCACCAGTCCACCTCGCTCTCAAAATAAGACCATTTTCTAGCTCTTTTCTCGTTATGCACTGTTGTTCGACTCCCAATTCTTCTGATCCACGAAAGCCTCTCTTCAAATTCGAGCTCTTCCTTATATAGTCCTTGCATCAAATAGCATTGCCTTAATTCACGCTCAGACTCCTTTCGATACTTATGCTCAGCCGAATATTGCTCTGCATCATCTCGATACAGCTCTTCGAATCTCGAAGCAGCCTCTTCCCAACGTCTCATACACTTCAAGATCGTGGCCAACTCGCCGATACCCTTAATTACATCGACATTGTGAAGACCATAGAATCCGATGTTCAAGGAAATGCTTAATGTAATTAATGCTTCGCTCTCTTCGAGGGAACCCCTCTTCCGCAGTCGTCTACCGAGGTACAGGAGCCCTTTAACAATGGTGGGGTGCTGGATCCCATATTTTCGCCACGAGCGTCGTAGCACTTCACGCATCAGCCTTACGCTTTCTTCCAACTGATCGCACAGTTCCAGCACGCGTGCTAGTTCCCGCAAATTATAGAACAGAGCCGTCTCCGAGTCTCCGGATAATTTGCAGTCGATGTCAATAGCCCTGCGAAGAAGCCATTCGCAGGGCTCTAAGAGATGACCCAAACCACTTTCTACTCTAGAAGCCAGCATTTCTGCCAAGGTCGCCATAGCTTTCACAGTCAAGTCATGTTGAACCCCAAACTTGTTGAGCGTGATTTGAAGAATCTGTCGCGAGAGCGCCTCGGCGTCTGGATCATTCTCGAGCCAGTATTGAATATCCGCCATCACAGACATGGACTTTACGGTGACTTGATGAGTGTGATCAAAGAGGCTGAGAATTTTAGAATGGATTTTAGCATGCATTTTTTCCGCCTCGTAATGATTTCCTTGCGCGATCCTGGCTTCGATGACTTGAAGGTAAACATAAACGGTTTGGGGATGCTCTGCTCCCAATTTATGCTGCATCGCACGTGCAACCTCAACATAGGTATTTTCGGCCGATTCGAAATTCCCTTCAGCAGAATAAAGGTCGGCGAGACCCCGCAGTTCGTAGATTACTCCAGAGATCGTGTGGTAGTGTACTTTCCAGTTTTCGCACGCGCTTTTCGGACTGTACTCTTTTCCTCCCCAGTGATATGCCATGAGACTCAGAGGCCCGGTGATCTAGGTACATGGTCATTTTAGATGTTGTGATACAAGGGCTACCAATTGACGAAAAGGGATCTATCTGATAAACGGGGCTCTGAGATTCCATCAAGCCTAAATTGGTAAGGGCGTTGGTCTGTTTAGGATTCGATTTCGCCATTGAAATTTGGTCATCGTTTGCTATGGGTGTTGTGGAACGAAAGACAAAAGATGTCTGGTTCTTTGAGGAGGGATTTAATGACTCTTGATCCAAGAATCCACTCCGCGGGTTCAGAGCTGTGATCAAGAGCGTATTTTCCGACTCTTCTACATTAGTCGAGGAGGTGAGCAAAGGAATCTCTTCATCAATCCTCATGGCTTCAAGAAGTCCTGAAAGCGTGGGTGATTCCATGATATTTGCAATATTCCAAAGAGTATTTTGACTGGCAGCTATAGAGTTTTGATCATCATCCTCAGATACCCTATTTATCAATGATACACTGAATGGCCGACAATTCGCTTGCAATATGGGTTCCGAGGGTATTTCTCCTCCTGAGTCTGGTGATAATGTCTTCTCAGGTATGCTCGGTGTAAGTCGCTTGGTTTTGGAAGATAGAGGGATTGGTCTAAGTTGGCGAATGACTATTTTGGGCCTGTCAGTAAATGGGCTCTAAGGGGGAACGGAAAAGCCTCGCATGAGCTGTTGTCTTTTTGAGACGCTGACTGGCGTGCTCCTCGCCGGCTCATCACTCATCCATCTTTTGAGCTTGTCGGGACTTATCCTCAATGTTCCGATCCGAGTACCGCTTGTCAAATCTTCATTACCCAAATGGTTAATTATTCTCTCTCTTTCACTACGGCTAGCGTTGTTGGGTGTTCTCATGCAGCTGTCCAAATCAGAACTAGCGCTTTACAAATTGCTTTAAAAAGCCTCCAAAATTTCTCTAGCTAAAAAATGTACAATTCTGACTTTACAACTTTTTTAGATCTGATTTTATAATCTAGTAAACTCTTAAACCTACAAAAAACTTTTTTTTAGTTAATATCACTACTTAGAATAGATCTATATTA
>Ga0182030_10008581_pt1 | contig 21134 bp, 18 predicted proteins | sample 812S3MmetaG_FD_121299 | JGI IMG/M metagenome (GOLD analysis project Ga0182030, IMG submission 121299) | Permafrost microbial communities from Stordalen Mire, Sweden - 812S3M metaG (Illumina Assembly) | ecosystem: Environmental > Terrestrial > Soil > Wetlands > Permafrost | place: Sweden...
CATCTTCTTGCCGGCCGCGAGCGCCGCCGCAGATTCGCCCGCGAGCTTGCCGAGATCGCGCGAGTCCTTCCAGATCGAAACCGTCTGGGTGCCGAGCGCGATGCGATTGATCGCAGCATGGTCTCCGTCCTGCCCGGAAACCGGCACGACGCCAGCCAAACCCTGCGCGGTGAGCGCCGCGACGACACCGCCGGCCATGCCGTCGTTCTCGCAAACGACCGCATCGACCTTGTTGTTGTTCTTGGTCAGGATCTGCTCCATGTTCTTTTGCGCGTTGTCGGGCTTCCAGCCGTCGGAATAGCTTTCGCCGACGTTCTTGATTTTACCCGCGTCCATCGCCGGCTTCAGCACTTCGGTGATGCCCGAAAACAGGAAGTCGGCGTTCGGATCGCCCTTGTCGCCCTTGATGAAGGCGTAGTTGCCGGCTGGCTTCGCCCCCTCGACCGCCTTGGCCATCATGCGGCCGACGCCGACGTTGTCAAAGGTGAGGTAGAGCGCCGCAGGGCTTTCGATCAGACGGTCATAGGCTATGACCGGGATGCCTTCGTCGTTGGCCTTTTTGACCGCCGGAAGGATGGCCTCGGAGTCCATCGCGAGGATGATGAGGACGTTGGCGCCCTTCGAAATCAGGCTTTCGACGTCCGCGAGTTGCTTAGTAGGCGACGCCTGCGCGTCGGCCGAGATGTACTTGGCGCCGGTTTCGGCGAGGCCGGCCTTGATCGCCGCTTCGTCGGTCTTCCACCGCTCTTCCTGGAAGTTCGACCAAGACACGCCGACGACGATGTCCTTCGCCATCGCCAGGCTCGGTAAGCAGATGGCCGCGAGAGCAGCCCCAGTCAACAATGCTTTCCTCATGCTCGCTTCTCCCATTTTAGAGTCCGATTCCCTTAGGACCGACTCGACTCGCTAGACGGTAGTCTTCTTATGTGACCGCTTCGCGCGGTCACAAATATCGGTTGACCAAATTCTCGAGATACTCCTGGCGACCGGAGCTCGGCTGCGGATCGAGATTATCGCGCTCGACCCGCGCGGCGATTTCGGCCAGGCCGCGCCGGCCGGCCAATATTTCCGCGCCCTCGCCACGATCCCAGCCGGCGTAGCGCTCGGCGAGGAAGCGGTCAAGCGCGCCATCTTCGATCATCGCCGCCGCCGCGACCAGCGCGCGCGCCAGCGTGTCGATGCCGCCGATGTGGGCGTAGATGAGATCGATCGGCTCGAACGACTGGCGGCGCGCCCTGGCGTCGAAGTTGAATCCGCCGGCGCCGAGCCCGCCCGCCTTGAGAATGGCGTGCAGCGCCAGCGACAGCTCGGGCGCGTTGTTGGGGAACTGGTCGGTGTCCCAACCGCTTTGGTAGTCGTTGCGGTTGGCGTCGACCGAGCCGAGAACGCCCAGCGCCGCGGCGAGCGAGACCTCATGCTCGAACGAGTGGTGCGCGAGCACCGCGTGGCCGACCTCGATATTGACCTTGACCTCATTCTCCAGGCCGTTGGCCTTGAGGAAGCCGTAGACCGTGGCGACGTCGAAGTCGTACTGGTGCTTGGTCGGCTCCTGCGGCTTCGGCTCGATCAGGATCACGCCCTTGAAGCCGATCTTGTGCTTGTACTCGACCACCAGCTTGAGGAAGCGGCCAAGCTGGGCCAGCTCGCGCTTGAGATCGGTGTTGAGCAGCGTCTCGTAGCCCTCGCGCCCGCCCCACAGCACGTAGTTCGCGCCGCCGAGCTGATGGGTGACGTCGATCGCGTTCTTCACCTGCGCCGCGGCGTAGGCGAACACGTCCGGGTCCGGGTTGGTCGCCGCGCCCGCCATGAATCGGCGGGCGCCGAACAGATTGGCGGTGCCCCACAGCAGCTTGACTTTGCGCGTCTCCAACTTGCGCGCGAACACGTCGGCGATCTCGCGCACGTTGCGGTTCGATTGGGCGAGCGAGGCGCCTTCCGGCGCGATGTCGCGGTCGTGGAAGGTGAAGAACGGGAAACCGAGGATGTCGAACATCTCGAAGGCGACGTCGGCCTTGAGCCGCGCGCTCGCCATGTCGTCGCCGAACCACGGGCGAAGGAAAGTCGCGCCGCCGAATTGATCGAGGCCGGTGTAGGCGAAGCTGTGCCAGTAGCAGATCGCCGCGCGCAGGTGGTCCTCCATGCGTTTGCCGAGGACCAGCTTGTCGTGATCGTAGGAACGAAAGGCGAGGGGATTGGCCGACTTCGGCCCCTCGTAACGGATCGGCGCGATGGCGCCGAAAAACCCCGTTCCGCCCACTTCCCGCCTCCCTTGCCGACTTTTGCTCAAAAATAGCGAAGTTGCTGATGTACGTCAATCAAGCATTATCGTCGCGTCGCGGGGCATTTTACAGCAAGCGCGCGCAAGTTTGTTGCAGCGCACGCTGACACTACAGAATGGTCCGGCGTCGGACCTGCAAGAGAGATTTGTGAAGCGCGGGCAGGCGCGGCGCCGCAAGTTGATTCACGCGCAATCGCTTGATAGACGTACCTCAGGGAGGCGCCGCGGGGGATGGGTCGGGCGACCGTTCACGACTTGGCGAGGGCGGCCAGCGTCAGCCTGGCCACCGTCGACCGCGTGCTCAATCGCCGTGGCGGCGTACGCGCGGCGACGATCGAGAGGGTCGAGCAGGCGGTCGACCGCCTCGGCTACCGCCGCGACGCCGCCGCCGCGACGCTCGCCAAGCAGCGCGAATACCGGCTCGCTTTCGTTATTCCGACGGGGGTCAATTCGTTCCTCGCCTCGCTCGCGCTCGAGGTGCGCAAGCTCGCCGACGTGCTGCGCAGCGAACGCGTGTTCCTTTCCATCGTCGAAGTCCCGCCGTTCGACGGCGAGGCGCTGGTCGAGGCGCTCGATCGCCTGCAGAGTCAGCCGCTGACCGGCGTCGCGGTGGTGGCGACCGACCACGCGCCGGTGCGGCTCGCGGTCGGCAGCCTCGCCGCGCGCGGCGTCGGCGTGGTGACCCTGGTCTCCGACGCGCCGGGTTCGGGGCGCGCGCAGTACGTCGGCATCGACAACAGCGCCGCCGGCCGCACCGCCGCGTCGCTGATGGGGCGGTTCCTGCGCGGCGTCAGCGGACACATCGCCGTCGTCGCCGGCTCGATGCTGCTGCGCGACCACGCCGAACGCCGCTTCGGCTTCGAGCAGGTGCTGCGCACCGAATATCCGAATCTGATCGCGCTGCCGGCGGTCGAGGGCCACGACAACGCCGCCGTCGCCGAGACCGCGCTGGGGATCGAACTCGATCGCCATCGCGACGTCGTTGGCGTTTACAGCCTCGGCGCCGGCAATCGCGGCGTGCTGGCGGCTCTGCGCAAGCGCGGGCTGGCGGGCACGGTCTGCGCCATCGCCCACGAGCTCACCGAGCATTCGCGCGCGGCGCTCGCCGAGGGCACGTTTGCGGCGATCCTCTGCCAAGATCCCGGCCACGAGGCGCGTAGCGCGGTCAGGATTCTGCGTGCGCTCGCCGACAACCGGCCGTTCGACGCCGGACAGGCGCGTATTCGCATCGACATCTACTTGCGCGACAACGTGCCGTGACGGGCCAAAGCCTCGAGGGCGGGAAACCCGTCGACGAGGCTGAGCGCCGCGCCGATAAGCGCGGGCGAACAACGAGGGAGGACGAAATGGCGATGGCGGCAAAGACCATCGGCGCCGCTGCGGCGCTGGCGCTGCTGATTGGCGCGCGCGCGGCGACCGGCGCGAGCTGGGACGAGCGCGTGTTCTCTTCGCACGTCGATTTCGGCGCCGTCGCCGCAGCGGGGGCGGCGGCGGTCCCCGACCTGATCGCGCGCGGCAAGGTCCTGTTCAAGGCCAAGTTCACCACCGAGGACGGGGCGGGGCGGCCGAAGGCGACCCAGGCGATCGTGCCGACCAAGCGCAAGTTCGGCGTCAATCCGGCCTTCACCCGCACCAGCGGTCCGGACTCGAATTCCTGCTTCGGCTGCCACAATGACCCCATCGTCGGCGGCTCGGGCGACTTCGTCACCGACGTGTTCGTCTCGGAAGGGTTCGAAAGCGCGCAGTTCGACTCGACCGACCCCTCGTTCTCGAGCGAGCGACACACGGTCGCGCTGATGGGCGCGGGACTGGTTGAACTGCTCGCGCGCGAGATGACGGCCGACCTCCAGGGCGAGCGCGCCGACGCGGTCAGGCAGGCGCGCGCCGGCGGCCAGGACGTGCGCGCCGATCTCGTCAGCAAGGGCGTGCGGTTCGGTTCTCTCACCGCCCAACCCGACGGCATCGTCGATCTCGAATCCGTCGAAGGCGTCGACGCCGACCTGATCGTGCGCCCGTTCAGCCGCAAAGGCGTGTTCACCTCGCTGCGCCAGTTCACCATCAACGCCCTCAACGTTCACCACGGCATGGAGGCTTCCGAACGTTTCGGCGTGCGCTGGACGGGCAGCCGCGATTTCGACGAGAGCGGCGTCGCCGACGCGGTGACCGACGGCGACGTCACCGCGCTGGTCGCCTTCCAGGCGACGCTGGCGCCGCCGACCGTCAAGAGCGACCTGCCTGACGACTGGCGCGTCGCCGCCGCCGAAGGCCGCAAGCAGTTCGAATCGCTCGGCTGCACGTCCTGTCATCGGCCCGAACTGCCTCTGAAGTCGCTGATCTTCACCGATCCGGCGCCTTACGACATGGCCGGAACCTTGCGCGCGGGCGAAGTGAAGAAGGGCGTCGCGATCGATCTCTCCCAATATGCGTGGGCCCGCGCCCTGCCGAAAAACGACAAGGGCGAGACCCTCATTCCGTTGTTCAGCGACCTCAAACGCCACCTGATCGTCGACAGCGAGGTCAACGCGCTCGGCAACGAGTTGCAGGCGCAGCGCTTCGTCGAACGCGACGTGTTCCTGACGCCGCGATTGTGGGGCGTCAGCTCGACGGCGCCCTATGGCCACCGCGGCGATTTCCGCATGCTCGACGAGATCATCGCCGCGCACGGCGGCGAGGCCCGCTTCGCGCGCGACGCCTATCTCGCGCTCGACAAGTCCCAACGCGACACCGTGATCGCGTTCCTGCGCTCGCTGATCATCGAGGCCCCGTGATGAGTAGGACTCCTCTGACGGTTCGGACGATTCTGACGGTCGCCGCGATCGTTCTCGCGGCGCCTGCGCTGGGCGACGAAGCGCGCCCGAAGCCGGTAGGCGACGTGCCGCTGTTCCACGAAGAGGCCGCGGCGGCGGGGATCGACTCGGTCTACGACGGTCCATGGGAATTCTTCGTCGGCGGCGGCGGCGCGGCGTTCGACTGCGACGGCTCGGGCTTCCCTTCGGTGTTCCTCGCCGGCGGCAGGAACCGCGCCAAGCTTTACGTCAACAAATCGACGCGCGGCGGCCCGCTCAGGTTCGAGGAGAAGCCGCTCGACATCGGCGATCCGAAACTGCTCGACAACGTCATCGGCGCCTATCCGATCGACATCGACGGCGACGGCCGCATGGACCTGTTCGTGCTGCGCGTCGGCGAGAACCTGCTGCTGAAGGGCGGGCCGGACTGCACCTTCACGCTCGCCAACAAGGAGTGGGGCTTCGACGGCGACGCCGGCTGGACGACCTCGTTCTCGGCCGAATGGGAGAAGGGGCAGAAGTTCCCGACATTCGCCATCGGCCATTACGTCGACCGCGACGCGCCGGGCTCGCCGTGGGGGACGTGCCAGGACAATTCGCTGTTCCGTCCGCGGCCGGGCGACAAGCCCGACTATTCGGCGCGGACGCCGTTGTCGCCGGGCTATTGCGCGCTGTCGATGCTGTTCACCGACTGGAACCGCTCGGGCACGCCGTCGCTGCGCGTCTCCAACGATCGCCAATACTATCGCGGCGGCGAAGAGCAGATGTGGCGCATCGAGCCCGACAAGCCGCCCAAGCTCTACAGCCGCGCCGACGGCTGGCGGCATGTGTCGATCTTCGGCATGGGCATCGCCGAGGGCGACATCGACGGTTCCGGCTATCCGCAATACGCGCTGACCTCGATGGGCGACACCAAGCTGCAGAAGCTCGACCCCGACGAAGGCGGGCGCGGCGAGTATCCCGTCTATCGCGACATCGCCGTCGAGACCGGCGCCACCGCGCATATTCCCTATGCCGGCGGCGACAAGCGGCCGTCGACCGGCTGGCACTCCGAGTTCGCCGATTTCACCAACGTCGGCCTGCTCGACCTGTTCATCTCCAAGGGCAATCTCGCGCAGATGCCGGACTTCGCCGATTACGACCCGAGCAACCTGCTCATCGGCCAATGGAACGGCAAGTTCGCCGAGGCGGGCGACCTCGCCGGAATCTCGGGCAAGCGCACCGGGCGCGGCGCGCTGATCGCCGACTTCAACCTCGACGGCATGGTCGATATCCTGCAGATCGATCGCGGTTCGAACGTCGCGCTGTTCCGCAACCTCGGCGCGCTGAACGACGGCGGCGATCCGCTGCCGATGGGCAACTGGACCGAGATCAGGCTGGTTGAGCCGAACCCCAATCGCGACGCGGTCGGGGCCCATATCGCCGTCAAGACCGGCACGCGCACGCAGGTGCGCACGATCGAGATCGGCGGCGGCGACGCCTCGGGTCACGCCGGCTGGACGCACGTCGGCCTGGGAACGGCCGAGCGCGCGGAGATCCGCGTGCAATGGCCGGACGGCGAGTGGAGCTATCCCTATCGCGTCTTCGCCAACCAGTTCGTCGTCGTCGACCGCACGAAACAGCAGGCGGAATACTGGTATCCGGCGCGGTAGGGGCTAAACGGCCGTTGAGCAGGCGGCTGGTCCGGCCGCGCAACGCCGGTCGTCAGTTCGCCTGGCGGGCTGAAGGTCGGCGGCGAGGCGGCGCGGGGCTCGCTAGCCATGGCCGCGCCGAGCGCCCAGGTGCGACCGCGGCCGGCCAGCGCGAGGATTATCGCGTTGAGATCGCTTCGCAAAATCTGGCCGATGGCGAGGGTCTCAACGACGAGCAAATACGCCTCGACGCCGTCGCGACGTTTGGTCACACCGACCATTGTTGCCTAGTTGTTAGGCGCGGCGCGACCTTAGGCGCCCCGCTTCGCCACCACCCCGGCCAAAATTGTCTCGGCGACTTGGCGTTTCGCGCGCTCGAACGCGGCGTCGGAAAGCTCGCCGTGCTCGAGCGTCGCGATCTCGTGTGCGGCGTTGGCGTATTGCTGGGTCGTCGCCCAGATCATGTAGAGCAGTACGCGCGGCTCGATCGGCTTCAGCTTGCCGTCGGCGATCCAGCGCCTAACCACGCGCTCGCGCGAACGCACCCATTGCGTCAGCGTCGTGTCGAGGAAGTCCTGGATCGCCGGCGCGCCGCGCATGATCTCGTTCGCCCAGATCTTCGAGCCGAGCGGCATCGCGCGTGCGAGGTCCATCTTGGCGTCGATGTACGAGGTCAACGCTTCGGCCGGATCGTCGCTGGTGTCGAACGCCGCCGCCGCCGCCAGCCACTCGGTCAGCACGCGCTCGACGACCGCGCGATAGAGGCGTTCCTTGGTGGAAAAGTAGTAGTAGATATTGGGCTTCGGCACGCCCGCGCGCGCCGCGATCGCCGCCATCGTCGCGCCGCTGAATCCCTGCTCGGCGAACTCCTCTTCCGCAGCAGCGAGAATGGCGCGTTCGTTCTCTTCGCGAATGCTCGGCTTGGCGATCTGTTTGTCCATTTCGGGCCTCGCGCGGCGCCCTCTACTTGGGCGCCCCCGCGCAGAATTACGGCATTTGACCGTTTGGTCAAATTCATAATAGCGTTGATTGTCAGTCAGTAAGGAGTGGCGAATGTCGGACCTGTCGAATGTCCGCATCAATGGACAGCGGCTGTGGGACTCGCTGATGGAAATGGCGAAGATTGGCGGCACGCCGAAGGGCGGTTGCAAGCGCCTCACCCTCACTGACGTCGACAAGCAGGGCCGCGAACTGTTCCGCGCGTGGTGCGAGCAGGCCGGTTGTTCGCTCAAGATCGACGAGATGGGCAACATGTTCGCGCATCGCGCCGGCGTCGAAGACGATCTTCCCCCCGTGGTGCTCGGCAGCCATCTCGACACCCAGCCGACCGGCGGCAAGTTCGACGGCGTGCTCGGCGTGCTCGGCGCGCTGGAAGTCGTGCGCTCGCTCAACGACCTCAAGATCAAGACCCGCTATCCGATCGAGGTCGCCAATTGGACCAACGAGGAAGGCTCGCGTTTCGCTCCGGCGATGATTTCCTCCGGTGTGTTCGCCGGCGTCTACACCAAGGAATTCGCCTATTCGCGGCTCGATCCCGACGGCAAGAAGCTCGGCGACGAGCTGGCGCGCATCGGCTTCAAGGGCTCGGAGCCGGTCGGCGGCCGGCCGGTCCACGCCTATTTCGAACTGCACATCGAGCAGGGGCCGATTCTCGAAGACGAGGGTTACGACGTCGGAATCGTCACCCACGGCCAGGGCCAGCGCTGGTACGAGCTGAAGCTGACCGGCTTCGAAAGCCACGCCGGCTCGACGCCGATGCCGGTGCGCAAGGATGCGCTGCTCGGCGCGGCGCGCGTCGTCGAACTCGTCAACGCCATCGGCCTGTCCAAGGCGCCGCTCGGCGTCTCGACCTGCGGCATGATCAACGCCTATCCCAACTCGCGCAACGTCATTCCCGGCGAGGTGTTCCTGGCCTGCGAGTTCCGCCATCCGATCGACGCGACGCTGAGCGAGATGGACGCGGCGCTGCATGAGGGCGTCAAGGCGATCGCCGACAAGATCGGCCTAACCTACGACCTTAAGCAGGTCTTCTATTACGCGCCAGTGCCCTTCGACGCGGAATGCATCGCCGCGGTGCGCCGCGCCGCCCAGCGCTTCGGCTATTCGCATCGCGACATCGTTGCGGGCGCCGGGCACGACGCTTGCTACATGGCGCGTGTGACGCCGACGTCGATGGTCTTCACCCCTTGCGTCGACGGCGTCAGCCACAACGAGAGCGAGGACATCAAGCTCGAATGGTCGACCGCCGGCGCCAACGTCTTGCTGCACGCCGCTCTGGAAAAGGCGGAAATCGTCGCTTAACCGGCCACTAGGAGGAATTGGCGTCATGTCCCTCGTCATCAAAGGCGGAACGGTCGTCGCGGCCGATCGCAGCTACGCCGCCGACGTGCTCATCGACGGCGGAACGATCAAGGCGGTCGGCGAGGGTCTCGACGGCGACAAGCAGGTCGACGCTTCCGGCTGCTTCGTGATGCCGGGCGGCATCGATCCGCACACCCATCTCGACATGCCGTTCATGGGCGCCAATTCGGCCGACGACTTCGAGCACGGCACCCGCGCCGCGCTCTCGGGCGGCACGACGATGGTCGTCGATTTCTGCATCCCCGGCCACGGCCAGCCGTTGATGGAGGCGCTCGGCGATTGGGACAAACGGGCGGAGCGCGCGATCTCCGATTATTCGTTCCACATGTGCGTCACCTACTGGTCGGACAAGGTGCGCGAGGACATGGCCAAGGTCGTCGACCGCGGCGTGACGACCTTCAAGCACTTCATGGCCTACAAGGGCTCGCTGATGGTCAACGACGAGGAGCTGTTCGCTTCGTTCCGTCGCTGCGCCGAGATCGGCGCGCTGCCGCTCGTTCACGCCGAAAACGGCGAGCTCGTCGCGGCGCTGCAGAAGCTCTACCTCGCCAAGGGCGTCACCGGGCCGGAAGGCCACGCCCTGTCGCGGCCGCCCGAAGTCGAGGGCGAGGCGACCAACCGCGCCATCATCCTCGCCGACCAGGCCGGCGTGCCGCTTTACGTCGTGCACACCTCCTGCATCGCCGCCCACGAGGCGATCGCCCGCGCCCGCTCGCTCGGCATGCGCGTCTTCGGCGAGCCGCTGATCCAGCATCTCGTGCTCGACGAGAGCGAGTATTTCAGCAAGGACTGGGCGCACGCGGCGCGCCGGGTCATGTCGCCGCCGTTCCGCGACAAACGCAACCAGGACAGCTTGTGGAACGGACTGCGCGCCGGCTCGCTGCAGGTGGTGGCGACCGACCATTGCTCGTTCACCACCCGTCAGAAGGAGCTCGGCCGCGGCGACTTCACCAAGATCCCCAACGGAACCGGCGGTCTCGAAGACCGCATGCCGGTGCTGTGGACCTACGGCGTCGGCGCCGGTCGGCTGACGATGAACGAATTCGTCGCCGTCACGTCGACCAACATCGCCCGCATCCTCAACATGTATCCGCGCAAGGGCGCGATCCTGCCCGGCGCCGACGCCGACGTCGTCGTCTGGGACCCCAACGTCAAGAAGACGATCTCGTCCGACAAGCAGGTCTCGGTGATCGACTACAACGTGTTCGAGGGGGTCAAGGTTCAGGGCCTGCCGCGCTTCACCCTGTCGCGCGGCGAGGTGGTCGCGACCGAAGGCAAGGTCGTCGGCGAGCCCGGGCGCGGCCGCTTCGTCAAGCGCGATCCGTTCATCGCCGAGGCGCGCGCGCTGAGCCGCTACAAGGAGACCTTCACCGCCCCAGGGGTCGCCCGTTGACGATGACGCAGACGCCCCACGCCGAAACGACGATCGAGGCCCTGCATCACGTCATCGACATTGCCGACCTGTCGCTGCGTTTCGAGACGCGCGACGGGCCGGTGCAGGCGCTCAGCAACATCGATCTGAAGATCGAGCGCGGCGAGTTCGTCGCGTTCATCGGCCCGTCGGGCTGCGGCAAGACGACGTTGCTGCGCGCGGTCGCCGATCTCGAGACGCCGACCGGCGGCGTGCTGCAGGTCAACGGCATGAGCGCGCAGGAGGCGCGGGCGAACCGCGCCTACGGCTACGTGTTCCAGGCGCCGGCGCTCTATCCATGGCGAACGGTGGCGGACAACATCGCCCTGCCGCTCGAGATCATGGGCTACCCCAAGTTCGAGCGCGACCAACGCGTCGCCGAGGGGCTCGATCTGGTCAACCTCACCGGTTTCGGCAAGAAATACCCGTGGCAATTGTCGGGCGGCATGCAGCAGCGCGCCTCGATCGCGCGCGCCCTGTCGTTCGATCCCGAGCTGCTGTTGATGGACGAGCCGTTCGGCGCGCTCGACGAAATCGTCCGCGACATGCTCAACCAGCAATTGCTGCGGTTGTGGGACAAGACGCGCAAGACCGTGCTGTTCGTCACCCATTCGATTCCCGAGGCGGTGTTCCTGTCGACGCGGATCGTCGTCATGTCGCCGCGGCCGGGACGGATCCAGGACATCATCGAGACCGGCTTTCCGCGTCAGCGGCCGCTCGACATCCGCGAGACGCCGGAATTCCTCGAGATCGCCAATCGCGTGCGGCATGGGCTACGGGCGGGCCATTCCTATGATGATTGAGGCGAACGAACGAGCCGGGCCTCGCTTGGCCGCATGGCGGGCGCGGCGATGAAGAATGTCCTGCCTGTGACGATCGTCCTCGTAGCGCTGTTTGCGCTGTGGTACGCCGCGGCGGCGCTGATGAACGCGTCGCTGCAGGAGGACATGTTCGCCAACGCCGGCGAGACGAACTACACGACCGGCGAGCTCATCGCCGCGACGCTCGAGATGGAGCGGCCGAAACTGCCGGCGCCGCATCAGATCGCCGCCGAACTCTACAAGCTGGTGATCGAGACGCCGCCGACCTCGAAACGCGGCCTCGTCTATCATGCGACGATCACCCTCGAAGAGACGCTGATCGGCTTCCTGTTCGGCGCTGCGTTCGGCATCGGCCTGGCGGTGATGATCCAGTCGATGCGCACGCTCGAGCGCTCGATGATGCCGTGGATCGTCGCCTCGCAGACGGTGCCGATCATCGCGCTCGCGCCGATGATCGTCGTCATCCTCAACCAGTTCAACATCACCGGGCTCGCGCCCAAGGCGGTGATCGCCGCCTATCTGTCGTTCTTCCCGATCACGGTCGGCATGGTCAAGGGCTTCCGCACGCCCGATCCGCTGCAGATCGATCTGATGCGCACCTATTCGGCGACGCAGGGCCAGACCTTCGCCAAGCTGCGCGCCCCGGCGAGCGCGCCGTACTTCTTCGCCTCGATGCAGATCGGCGCCGCGGCGGCGCTGGTCGGCGCGGTGGTCGCCGAAGTGACCAAGAGCGAGGACGGCGGCCTCGGCGCGCGGCTGCTCGCCGGCTCTTATTACGGCCAGACGGTGCAGATCTGGGCGGCGTTGTTCACCGCCACCGCGCTGTCGGCGGCGCTGGTCGGCCTGATCGCGCTCGCCGGCCGCATCGTCCTGCGTCGCATGGCGTTCAGCCGATGAACGCGCGCGCCGCCGACTTCGCGCCGCCGCTGCTCTTTGGCCTCGCCGTGCTGGCGGTCTGGGAGGTCGGCGTCAAGCTGCTCGGCGTGCCGGCGATCATCCTGCCGGCGCCCTCGGCGATCGGGCTGCGGTTCGTTTCGTCGATGCCGACGCTGGCGGCCGACTTCTTGCAGACGATTCGCGGCGTGCTCGCCGGCTACGCGATCGGCTCGGGCGCGGGGCTGCTGGTCGCGATCCTCATCGACCGCTCGCCGTTCCTGCAGCGCGGACTGCTGCCGCTCGGCAATTTCGTCTCGGCGCTGCCGATCGTCGGCGTCGCGCCGATCATGGTGATGTGGTTCGGCTTCGACTGGCCGTCGAAGGCGGCGGTGGTCGTGGTGATGACGTTCTTTCCGATGCTGGTCAACGCCACCGTCGGCCTCGCCGGCGCCGGGCCGATGGAGCGCGATCTGATGATGACCTATGCGGCGGACTATTCGCAGACGCTTCGCATGCTGCGTCTGCCTGCCGCCGCCCCGTTCGTCTTCAACGCGCTGAAGATCAATACGACGCTGGCGATGATCGGCGCGATCGTCGCCGAGTTCTTCGGCACGCCGACGGTCGGGATGGGCTTTCGCATCTCGACCGAGGTCGGACACCTGAGCATCGATATGGTGTGGGCGACGATCGTCGTCGCCGCGCTGACCGGTTCGACGTTCTACGCCTTGGTGGCGCTGATCGAACGGCGCGTGACCTTCTGGCACGCGTCCTATCGCAGGCGCGAGAATTGAGCGGCTCGGCTCAAGGCGCCGCCCAGCCTCACTGGCGGCGCGCAGGCAGGAGTGGAGGTGAAGCGATGAAGAAGTCTCTGTTTACAATCGTCAGCGCCGCGGCGATCCTCGCCGTCGGGGCGGCGCACGCGGCCGACAAGGTGACGCTGCAGCTCAAGTGGGTCACCCAGGCGCAGTTCGCCGGTTATTACGTGGCCAAGGACAAAGGCTACTACAAGGACGAAAACCTCGACGTGACGATCAAGCCCGGCGGGCCCGATGTCGCGCCGGAGCAGGTGATCGCCGGCGGCGGCGCCGACGTGGTGGTCGACTGGATGCCGGCGGCGCTCGCCGCGCGCGAGAAAGGCGCGGCGATGGTCAACATCGCCCAGCCGTTCAAGCATTCCGGTCTCGAGCTGACCTGCCGCGCCGACACCGGCATCAAGACCCCGGCCGACCTCAAGGACCGCACGCTCGGCGTCTGGTTCTACGGCAACGAGTACCCGTTCCTCAACTGGATGGGCAAACTCGGCTACAAGACCGACGGCTCGCCGGGCGGGGTGAAGGTGCTCAAGCAGGGCTTCAACGTCGATCCGCTGCTGCAGAAGCAGGCCGACTGCATCTCGACCATGACCTACAACGAGTACTGGCAGGTCATCGACGCCGGCTACAAGCCCGAGCAGCTCGTCGTCTTCAAGTACGAGGACCAGGGCGTCGCAACGCTCGAGGACGGCCTCTACGCCATGGAGGACAAGCTCAAGGATCCGGCCTTCGTCGACAAGATGGCGCGCTTCGTCAAGGCGTCGATGAAGGGCTGGGCGTGGGCGCGCGAGAACTCCGACGCGGCGGCCAAGATCGTGCTCGACAACGATGCGACCGGCGCCCAGACCGAGCATCACCAGAAGCAGATGATGAGCGAGATCAACAAGCTCACCGCCGGCTCGGACGGCAAGCTCGACCAGGCCGACTACGAGCGCACGGTCAAGACGCTGCTGACCGGCGGCTCCGATCCGGTCATCACCAAGGAGCCGGTCGGCGCCTACACCACGGTCGTCACCGACAAGGCGCTCGGCAAGTAAAAGCGTCGCCTAAGATTCGACGAAAATGCGCGGCGCCCCTTGTGGGCGCCGCGTTATATTCACGGTCCGTATGCGCAAGCGTCGCGCCGTCGCCTCATCTTCGTCGCGATCGACCCGTAAGAGTTGGTCCCGGGGGAACGACAGGAGGCGCCCGTGACCGCTTTGCGAGAAATCGTCCGCACCTGCACCAACGTCCATGTCGCGCGCGCCGCGCTGGCGTCGATCGGCGGCGAGTTCGCCGAGCGATTCACCGCCGACGCTTCGCGCCGCGACCTGCCGAGCGGCGTGCTCGCGGCGCGGATGGTGCGCGCCTTCGCGCTCCATGCCGCCGACGACGAGCGACGGTCGGTCGAGGCGGCTGCGCGCGGCGCCGATCAGCCTGTCCTCGTCGGCCTGCGTTACATTCTCGCCAAGGGTCTCGGCGCCGGGCGGACCGCAGCCGCCGACGTGGCTGCGGACACGCCGCCCGCCTGGGCGATCTGCGCCGCCCGCGACGGCGTCTGGCGCGATTAGCGAGTCGCCTTAGGCCACGCTCTCCCTCATCTTCAGGCCCCATCGCGTGAGCGGGGCCTCCAAGGACGGGAGACGGCGCCGTTGGGGGTCCGCGTCCTCGCGCCGCGTCCCACGGCGCTTGTCGAGCGCGTCGATTTCCGCGACAGTCTGACGATGATCGCGATCGGCGTCGATTGCGGCACGTCCAGCCTCAAGGCCGTGCTGGTGGAAGCGGGGGGAGGGCTGATCGCCGCGGCGACGCGCGCGTACCGCCCCGATCGTCCGCGGCCTTTGTGGTCGGAGCAGGATCCCGAAGCCTGGGTCGCGGCGATGGTCGGCGCGCTCGGCGAGCTCAGAAGCGCCGCGCCTGAGGCCTTCGCCGGCGCCGAAGCGATCGGTTTCTCCGGCCAGATGCACGGCGCAGTGCTCATCGGCCGCGACGGCAAGCCGCTGAGGCCGGCGATCCTTCACAACGACGGGCGCGCCCACCGCGAGGCGGCCGAACTGTGGGAACGCCATCGACCGCTTGCCGACGTCGTCGGCGTCAAGCCGATGGCCGGGTTCGTCGCGCCGAAGCTGATCTGGCTCGCGCGTCACGAGCCATCGATCTTCGCCGCGATCGCCCATGTCATTCAGCCCAAGGACTACCTGCGCTTCCGCCTGACCGGCGAGATCGCTTCCGACATGAGCGACGCGGCGGGGACGTGGTGGCTCGACGAACGGGCGCGCGCCTGGTCGATCGACGCGCTTGCGGCGAGCGGCGTCGATCCCGCCTGCGCGCCGCGACTGGTCGAGGGCAGCGACTCGGTCGGGTCGCTCACGCCGGCAGTCGCCGACGCGCTCGGCCTGCAGCGGCGACTGGTGGTCGCGGCGGGCGGCGGCGACGCCGCGGTCGGGGCGGTCGGGATCGGCGCGACGCGGCCGGGCGACGCGTTCATCTCGCTCGGCACCGCTTCGCAGATGATCGTCGTTTCCGACGCCTATCGCGCCGCGCCGGAAAAGATCGTCCACAGCTTCGCTCACGCGCTGCCGCGCCGCTGGTATCGGATGGCGGCGATGCTCAACGGCGCCGGCGCGCTCGCCTTTATCGCCCGCCTCGTCGGCGTCGACGCCGGCGCGCTCGAGCGCGAAGCGGCGGAGAATTATCGCGGCCCGAACGAAACGACGTTCCTGCCCTATCTCTCCGGCGAACGGACGCCGCACGACGACCCGCACGCGCGCGGGGTCGTCTTCGGCCTTACGGAAGCCGCTGCGCGCGTCGATCTGACGCGGGCGGCGATGGAGGGGGTCGCGCTGACGCTCGCCGAGGCGCGCGCCTGTCTCGCCGCGACCGGCGACGCGCCGCAAGGCTTCGATTTGATCGGCGGCGGCGCGCGCAGCGCTCTATGGACGCGGATGATCGCGGCGGCGGTCGACGCGCCGATCACGCGCCGCCAGGGCGGCGAAGTCGGACCGGCGTTCGGCGCGGCGCGGCTGGCGGTTCTCGCGGCGACCGGCGCGGCGCCGGAGACAATCTGCTCAGCCCCGCCGATCGCCGATGTGACCGAGCCCGAGCCCGGCCTCGTCGACGCCTTCGCCGCCGCGCGCGAGCGCTTCATGCGTCTCTATCGCGTCCTGCGGCCGGAATTCGCCGCCGCGGCCAAGGATCAGCGCGCGGCCGACTCGAGCTGAGCGGCGAGTCCGGCGACGTTGATCGCGTGTTCGGCGATCATCCGCTCTTCGTTGGTCTTCACCACGAGCGCCATCGTCTTGGAATCGGCGGTGGTGATGCGCTGCGCGTTGGCGGCGTTGGCCGCCTTGTCGAGATGGACGCCGAGCCACTCCATGCCGGTCAGCGCCTCGGCGCGCGTGCGCGGCGAGTTCTCGCCGATGCCGCCGGTGAAGACGATCGCATCGAGGCCGTCGAGCGCCGCCGCCAGGCTGCCGATCTCGCAGCGGATGCGATAGACGAAATAGTCGATCGCCTCCTTCGCCGCCGGGCTGTCCGACGCCTCTAGCGCCCGCATGTCCTGCGAGATGCCAGAGAGGCCCTTGAGGCCGGAATTGTAAGTGATCAGGTCCGAGACCTCCGTCACGCTCATACCCTTCACTTTCATCAGATAGAACAGCACGCCGGGATCGATCTGGCCGGAGCGGGTGCCCATCGGCACGCCGTCGAGCGGGGTCATGCCCATGGTCGTCGCCGCCGCGCGGCCGTTGCGGATCGCGCACAATGAGGAGCCGTTGCCGAGATGGGCGACGACGACGCGGCCGCCGGCGATCTCCGGCGCGACCGTCTTCAGTCGTCGCGCGATGTATTCGTAGGACAGGCCATGGAAGCCGTAGCGGCGCACGCCTTCGTCGTAATAGGAGCGCGGCAGCCCGTAGACGTCGGCGACGAACGGTTGGGCGCGGTGGAAGGCGGTGTCGAAGCAGGCGACCTGCGGCGTCTTGGGGAACGCTTCGATCGCCGCCTCGATGCCGAGAATGTTGAACGGCTCGTGCAGCTCGCCGAGCGGAATCAGGGTGCGCAGGGTCGCCAGCAGCGCCGCGTCGACGCGCGCCGGCTGGGTGAAGTCGCGCCCGCCGTGGAGAACGCGGTGGCCGACCGCGACGACGTTGTCGTCGAGCTTCTCCTCGCCGAGCCAGCGCAGGATCGCCTTCATCGCCGCGCGGTGGTCGGGGGCGCCCTGGCCCGGATCGAGGGTGAATTGCACCTTCGCGCCCGACGTGCGCTTGGCGGTGAACGTCGCCTGGGCGCCGAGCCCTTCCACCTGCCCCCTCGCCAACTCGTCGAAGCCGCCGCTTCCGTAGGCGAAGATGGCGAACTTCACCGACGAGGAGCCGGCGTTGAGGGTGAGAACGACTTGACTCATGCTTTCACTCCGTGGACGCGACGAGCCCCCATCGAGGCGGCGTCGCAGGTCGGTTGGGTCACGCCGGCGTCGCCGACGCGTCAAAGGCGGCGCTCGTCATGTTCGCGCGCCGAAAATGGCGCTGCCGACGCGCACTTCGGTCGCGCCGAGCGGCACGGCGAGCGGCCAATCGCCGCTCATGCCCATCGACAATTGCTTGATCCCGTTGCGCTCGGCGATGACCTTGAGCAAGGCGAAATGCGGCGAGGCGGGTTCGCCGGCCGGCGGCACGCACATCAGCCCCTCGATCGCCAGGCCGTGGACGTCGCGGCAGCGGGCGAGGAAGGCGTCGGCGTCGCGTGGGCCAATTCCGGCCTTCTGCGGCTCGGCGCCGGTGTTGACCTCGACGAACAGACGCGGTCGCTTGCCCGCCTTGGCCATCGCCGCGGCGAGCGCCTGGGCGATTTTGTCGCGGTCTACGGTCTCGATGGCGTCGAACAGCTCGACCGCTTCGCCCGCCTTGTTGCTCTGCAGCGGACCGATCAGATGCAATTCGAGCGTTTTGCCGAGTTCGGCGGCGCGCGCGCGCAACCCCGGCCATTTCGCGTTGGCTTCCTGGACGCGGTTCTCGCCGAAGATCGTCTGGCCGCCGATGGCGATGGTCGGCCAGACCTCGTCGGCCGAATAGGTCTTGGAGACGGCGACCAAGGTCACTGCGGCGGGATCGCGGTCGCAGTCGCGCGCCCGCGTGGCGATCGCCGCCTGCAACGCCGCCAGCCGCGGCGCCGCGCCGAGCGGATCGGCGACCTCGCCTGCGTTCATGAACCAGCCCCTCGCGCTTGACGCCGTTTGGCCCTTCCCCTATAGACCGCCGACCTGAGACGCCAGGGCCGGAAGGGCGGCGCCGACGCTTTCGTTTGCGAAGCGCGGCTGACCGCGGAATCGCCTGGGGTTTTCTACCCAGTTTTGATCAAGGGAAGTTGCGCTATGTCACGCCGTTGCGAGCTGACGGGGATCGCCGTCCAGACCGGCAACAAGGTCAGCCATTCCAACCACAGGACGCGCACCCGTTTTCTGCCGAACCTGTGCCGGGTGACCCTGATCTCCGACACCCTCGGCCGCGCGGTGCGACTGCGCGTCGCAGCCGCCGCCCTGCGCACGGTCGAGCACCGTGGCGGGCTCGACAATTTCCTGCTGAAGGCCCGCGACGGCGAGCTCTCCGACGGCGCCGCGGCGCTGAAGCGCGAGATCGTCAAGAAGCAGGCGGAAGCTGAGACGGCGGCCGAGCCCAAGGCCGCTTGAGCCGCTTTCTAGCGCTCTCTGGATCATTCTTGACCCCCTCGGCCCGCCCAGCCGAGAGGGTTTTTGCGTTTGCGGCGCGCCCGACGGGGCGGCCTGTAGACGCGCTCGGTGAGCGCGTCCGGCGCGAAAGCGCCGTTCATCGTGTGACCCTCACAAGGAGGACGCGGCCATCGGCCGCGTCTACAAGAGGGGCTGGCGCCTGTCGGCGCGGCGAGGTCGCTTCGGCGCAAGCGAATCGACTAAGCTCGGCCGGGGGGCGGCTGCGACAGGACCGATGAACGCGCCATTCGATCTCGGCGTCTACAAGGAAGCGTTGCTGTTCCTCGCCACCGCGGGGGTGGTCGCGCCGCTGTTCGTCCGCCTGCGGATCAGCCCGGTGCTCGGCTACCTGCTCGCCGGCGTCGCTCTCGGCCCGTTTGGCCTCGGCAGACTCGCCGAACGCACGCCCATCCTTGCCGCCTTGGCGCTGACCAACGTCGAGGCGATCGCCCGGCTGGCCGAATTCGGCGTCGTCGTGCTGCTGTTCACCATCGGTCTCGAACTGTCGTTCGAGCGCGTCAAGCGCATGCGCCGGCTGGTGTTCGAATTCGGCCTCAGCCAGCTCGTCGTCTCCGCGCTGGCGCTGGGCCTCCTCGCCTATGCGCTCGGGCGGACGGCCGCGGCGGCGACGACGATCGGCGCGGCTCTGGCGCTGTCCTCGACCGCGATCGTCATTCCGGTGCTCGCCGAACGCAAACGCCTCGCCGCGCCGGTCGGCCGCCTGAGCTTCGCCGCGCTGCTGCTGCAGGACCTCGCGGTCGCGCCGCTGCTGGTGCTGGTGACGATGCTGTCGGGCGGCGGCCACAGCGGCAACCTCGCCGTCAGCATCGCGATCGCGCTTGCGCCGGCGGCGGCGGCGCTCGCCGCGGTGATCGTCGTCGGCCGGCTGGTGCTGCGGCCGTTGTTCCACTCGGTGGCGCTGACGCGCAGCCCCGAGTTCTTCATGGCGGCCTGTATGCTGGTGGTGCTGGGCGCGGCGCTGACCGCCGCCGCCAGCGGGCTGTCGATGGCGCTCGGCGCGTTCGTCGCCGGCCTGCTGCTCGCCGAGACCGAGTTCCGCCGCGAGATCGAAGTCACCATTGAGCCGTTCAAGGGCCTGCTGCTCGGCCTGTTCTTCGTCTCGGTCGGCGCCCAGCTCGACCTGTCGATCCTGGCCGCAGCGCCGGTCGTGACGATCGGAATCGCTGTCGCCGTGATCGCGATCAAGGCGCTGATCGTGTTCGTCCTCGGGCGTCTGTTCGGCGCGCCGGGCCGCGTCGCCGGCGAGGCGGCGCTGCTGCTCGGCCCCGGCGGCGAATTCGCCTTCGTCGTGATCGCCGCCGCGGTCGCCGGCGGCGTCGTCGACCGCGCCGACGCGGCGATCCTGCTTGTCGCCGTCGCTTTGTCGATGATGGCGATCCCCTCGCTCGGCCGCCTCGGCGCGGCGCTGGCGCGGCGGCGCGTGCGCGAGCTCGACCCCGAAGCCCTGGTCGCGCCGCCCGAAGAGGACGCCGGCCGCGTCGTCATCGTCGGCTACGGGCGGGTCGGAACGCTGATCGGCGAAATGCTGGCGGCGCACCGTATCCGCTTCATCGCCGTCGACGCCGATCCGAATCTGACCGCGCGCGAGCGGCGCGCCGGCAAGCCGGTCTATTACGGCGACGCTTCGCGCGAGGATTTCCTCCGCCGCTGCGGCCTCGAGACGGCGCGCGCCCTGGTCATCACCCTCGACAAGCCGAGCGCCAACGAGCAGGTCGTCGCCGCCGCGCGGCGCCTGAGGCCCGACATCACCATCATCGCCCGCGCGCGCGACGCGGACCATGCGCGCACGCTGTACCAGCTCGGCGTCACCGATGCGGTGCCGGAAACGATCGAAGCGAGCCTGCAGCTGTCCGAGGCGACGCTGGTCGACATCGGCGTGCCGATGGGGCTGGTGATCGCTTCGATCCACGAGAAGCGCGACGAATTCCGCAAGCTGCTCGTCGCCGCCGGCGCCCCCGAGCGCACCCGCAGCGTGCGGCGGCCGAAGAAGGGGTGACCCGCGTCCCTTCTCCCGCGTGCGGGGAGAAGATGTCGGCGAAGCCGACAGATGAGGGGCGGCTCGCTACGCCAGAGGGAGCAGACGGCGGCCGCATGCCCCTTCTCCCCGCGCGCGGGGAGAAGATGTCGGCGAAGCCGACAGATGAGGGGCGGCTCGCTGCGCCAGAGGGAGCAGACGGCGGCCGCATGCCCCTTCTCCCCGCACGCGGGGAGAAGATGTCGGCGCAGCCGACAGATGAGGGGCCGGGCGATTGTCCGCGCAGTCCGCCTTGTCGCCGCAATGTGCGCGACCGGCGCCCCGCTCGACGAAGAGCGCCGTCGACCTCGCGGAAGCCTCTTGTTTCCGAAGTTTTGCCGCCGTCAATGGTCTTCGACCGCCGCAGGCGGCGCGCCATAGGGCGTCGGGAGACGCCCGTCTTTCGACGGGCTATGCGC
>Ga0182030_10008582_pt1 | contig 21133 bp, 19 predicted proteins | sample 812S3MmetaG_FD_121299 | JGI IMG/M metagenome (GOLD analysis project Ga0182030, IMG submission 121299) | Permafrost microbial communities from Stordalen Mire, Sweden - 812S3M metaG (Illumina Assembly) | ecosystem: Environmental > Terrestrial > Soil > Wetlands > Permafrost | place: Sweden...
AACCAACCGATCCAATCGTTCGCGATCAGCCGCGCTGACCAGAATCTGCTCGATTTTCCTCATCGGCGCAGAATCGCAGCTTTGCCCCGATTTGTGAATCGTCTGTCAGCAACGGAACACTAGCGTGTCCGAAGTTTTACGAAGATCGGACCAACTTGGCGCGGCCGGTCAGGTCCGAAAAGTGCACACAGGGCTAAACCGCTCGCGCGGTAGGGCGCCGCGGCGAGCGGCATGGCCATGGATGGACGATGGGAGCGTGCTGCCTGACGATGAAGGGCCAGAAGCATATCCCCAGAACCGATGATAGGTCTGCACGATGATCGCGCGATCTTGCACCGACAGCGTTGGGAGCGCACCGAACGTAGCGTGACGACATCTGCGTCGCGGACAGTTTCGAATACCCAAACCGATGCGGTTGGAGATGCAGCCATGATATAATAAGGCGAGTTCGAAACAATTCTGTTGGACGCTATCACGTGGAAATATTTGCTCGACCGATGCGGTACAAAGGCTGCCATCAGGCACATAACGCAAAAGTTGTAATATGTGCCTTTTTTACAACGCCTAACTCTCTGAAATTACAAGAGCGGCGAAAGGCGTTTTCACCCATTCGCAAAATTCGTGCCATATCGCGAAAGTTGTACTCGCACTCACGGCCGCCAAGTCCCCACAGCGTCTGACGCGCTACCTCGCCACACCTCCCGCGGTTTCCTCCCTTGGAGGTTTGCGTACGCCGGCCCCCCGTGCGCGCCGCGCCACCTTCATGGGGCCGGCATCCGCAAACCTTCACAACATCCGACATAACAATTTGCACCTGATTTAAGCGCCCATTGGAATTGTTTGATCGAATTTCGGGTGCAATATTGTTGATTGTTGCACACTTATTGCGTTAGGCAGGAATCGCTAATCCGTCATCGTTGCTTCTTCCGGCAACGTAACGCGAATCATTGCTGTCAGCTTGGCGGCCGCTTCGTCCCATTTCGCAGGATCCCAAACGATCGTCCGTAGATGGTTGGTGTCAAAGTGAGACTTTTCCTCGTCCCATTCTTTCTGTCGACACGTGTAGATAACGGGCCGCCCCAATCCTTCGGCAAAACCACCCTCCCAGTAGGCTCCACGGCTCGCATGTGTCAGATCGGCGACAATGAAGCGAGACGTTCGCAAAGCAACTCGGAGCTGGTCGTCAATTAAACCCGCGGGTCCATCGATGAGGGTATAGAGGTCAAATCCGCTGCGCTTCACTGCGTCGCGAAACTTATCAATCAGCTGCTCAAGCTGCGGGTCGTTAAGTTCTGGAGTATTGAATTTCATTGCCATCAGGACCCGGCGACTTTCGATCTGGCCTCGTTTTAGTAGCTCATATCGGTTCCAGCCCGCCATCTTCAGGCGAAGAAGCTTCTTTCCGCTTTGGTCTCCACGGTCTTCTAATAAGGATTTAGCGGTCTCCTCGTTCAGCAACCAGTCCAGCCCTGCCTCAGGCGAGGATGGTGTTAGGCTCACGCCAATCCAGGCCGAAACTGCGGGAACCGAGATTGCTGTAGACTCGGCGATAGAGGGTTGGTGTTTGCCTAACCAGAGAATAAGGTTGTCCAGCTGTTCTGACGGGGTGGGCAACGGCTCGTCGAGATGCCAGCTTTCCAAGTTGCCTGAGGGCACTATAGCCCGCTCTAATTTATCGGCAGGCTGCTGGCGTCTCAAAATGTGGCTTAGCCGCGAACGTCGGTGCACAGCTTGTGCGTCCCCCTCGCGCCCGATCTCGTGTGCTAGCAAGAGAGTTATACCAGACGAATCCCGATCAATTTGCCAACGACCACACCGAGGGCAATCAAATATACTCCAATCTGGAGCTATGCCTTCCCTAACCTGATGCACGGGGTTGGAACAGATCGGGCATTCAGGCACTGCTCTGCTCCTAGGCGATTATGGTCAATTACATGACTTAGTCTATGGCAGAGATATCGTTTTAGAAAGCGACTAGCGCGGCGGTTTGGTCTTTGCCTTTGCCCGCTCCCGCTTTAGTAGCCCTTGATCGATCTCCATTTTCGGTTTGTTTTGGATTGCCCACTTGCGGCGCTCTTCGATCACGGCGAGGAATTTTTCATACGCATCTAGATACGCTGGGGGGTCTGATTTTCTGGCGAGCGAGTGGGCGGAGAAAATTGCGGCAATGATCTTGTCGGTATCGTCCATGTCGTCACCTATTTGAATGGCGACGGGTATAACTGCTTCGCGCAGGGATTGGAAGCAAAAAACCCGGCATCGCTGCCGGGCTTTTTTATTAGATCAGTGACAAGGCGTCACGCGAGTTGCTTTCGCCGCACGGATGGCTTCTGCGGAGCGGCTACCGAGATAAGAATGGTATACATTTTCGTCCCTACTGACTTGCGACCATTTCTTCTGCAAATTCCAAGAGGCTGTTTTTGTCCGGCGGCCGGCCCCTCTTCTCAACATAGGCGGCAAACTCTTCGGGCTTGATAGGAAATCGCTGCGGATAATCGCTTTGAACGAATTGAAATCAACTTCGTCAATTTCAGGTAAATACGTCGTGCTCATTTCCGTCTCCGAATTTTGAACTTCTTCGGAAGCTTGGCAACCAACGCCCTTGAGGCCAATGTCATTGTCGAAACTAAATTATCAAATATCGGTCAAGTAAAAATAATTCCGCGCCGCCCGATCTTCCGGCCCACCGTAGTGATACGAACCCGCCATTATCACGTGCATATAAGCATGAGCATCGTCGTAGCCATCGTTTCATCGTTCGTCATTTGGTGATTTTGATCGATTAATTCGTCGGGCTTTTCCGCTTTGCTTTCGGCGGCGTGTGGAGCGCCACAACATTTCTATTCCGGGCGACCTCATGGTGCTGAAATAGAAACGGGTGCCGGCAGCCGATCGGGGGCATCACCTGACCGAACGGCCACCGTAGCCGCTTCCTCAGTCCCGAATAATTATCGGCCCTTTGCCTTTCGTACCATTCGTTGCCAGCGTCCTCTTGCCCCTCGATATACTCAGCGTATAGGTCCACGTCGCTGTCGGGGCGATGATCGCCACGAACCCGACTGCCGTAGACGTACACCGTGATAGGCGCGTCGGCAGCCCATTCAGCGAGAATGTCCATCAACTCATCCAGCCCAGGCACGCTCAAACGCCTGCCTTCATCCGAACAATCCGCTTTTCCGTCGCTATCCAAATCCATACCCATTTCTCAACTGCGCTCCATTTCCTTTGAGGTGAACGGGCGTAAATGACGACGTCTCATGCAGGTGATTTCCGGGCCGCTGCCAATCCCCCCTGAAACCCGCTCGTTGAGCACTGAGGCCTTCGCCGGAAACTTCACCAATGGCGTCGCGATCAGTTGGGAGTATCCGGCCTTGGCCTTCGGGCACGTCGATTTATCCACGCACGATGTCGAATTTGATGCCGTCATACGGCGGTCGGGCTAGTCCTTCATTGGTCAGGTTCGTTTTGGCGTCTGCAATCAGGCTTTCCGACGATGGCGGCACTGATGGGTCGTGTGTCTTCGCGTGGGGGAGTTGATAGGCCGCAATTAGTTTTCCATCGCGCCCTAGACAATTTACTATATTCATCACCAAATCCGACATTTGCGATGTTCCAGAGTTTGAAAAGTTAAAGCGCAGTCTCCCTCGATCGAGCGGCGTGATTATGGGCGCGGAGATTTGTCCCCAACTTATTTTGCACCTGCCGCAAAAAAGGGCCGCAATCGCGAGCGCACTAGCGACCAAGAGGGGAACACACAATGAAGGCCATCAAATTCAAGGCGGAACTTAGAACGCAATTCGAAAACCCGAAAATGGAGCATGAAAGGGACGCAATTCGGCTTGCGGTATGCCTCGAAGCCATTGCTCGTCAGGACGATATCTTGGGGGGCCCTGCTTGCCGTTCCGCTGGGGAGCTACACAAGGTTTGCGAGACGACGCCCCGGTTATATAAATGTGACGGTGTCCCAAACCCGCAGGGGTGCCAACGAAGGAACGCCGTCTGTCTAGCGGAGCTAGGTCGCTAAATCGCTGATCCTACCCGCGGCTTCTGACGCCTTGCAGTAGTCAGACCGGGCAGGCGGTTCGAAGACAAGACGGTTTCTTGCCGATCGAAAGCAAAAGAGCCCCGGGTTGGGCCCCGGGGCTCTGCCCTTTTAAGAAGAAAATGGTTTTAGCGGTTGCCGATTCTCTCCTCGATCCAAGTTTCCACTTCTTCCGCGACCCACGCTACTCGACAGGCACCAAGCTTTACCCGCTTGGGGAATTGGCCGGCGACTTCAAGCCGCGCAATGTGCGCGGGGCAGTAGGGGACACCGTAGACCGATTTGAGCTCCTTCTTTGTGACTAGCTTCCGTGTCATTGCAAATCCCTCGTGAAAGGGACGTTGCAACGCCCGGTTAGCCCTGGGCGGCGTCAAACATAGGTTGAGATAGAGGCCTGCGCAACCTGAACATGGCTGCGCATAGCGTCTCGAATTGGCCGGCTGTCGACGGGACAAACCCGGTCCCCAGTTGTTTGTGGCTCGGCTAGATAGTAAGAAGTCGTTGGTCGCAGGAGAGACGGACTCGATCGAATTGGGGAGCCAAAAAAGAGCCAAAAATTCAGAGGGAGAAAAATTCATCAATGAAATCAATCCGGTCCCGTAGCTCAGCCGGATAGAGCGACGGTTTCCTAAACCGTAGGTCGCATGTTCGAGTCATGCCGGGATCGCCACTATTATGGACCAATAAATTCTCATTTTTCAGCGCCTTTTGCGCGGTCCAGCTTTGCTCCGCGAGGTAAATTGGGCGCCCCGCTCAATGAATGGTAATCGTCAGCGCCCTCTCGAACGCCACCAGCCGTTCGGCATGGCTTGCCGACAACGCTTCCCGCTGTGTAATCGCGCAGACCGCGCGAGGCTTCTTGCCGACAATGGCCGTCATCTGTGCAAAGGCGTTTTCACTGCCTCTGCCTCCAAGGGTACAAAAGAACGCGACCTCGGGTAGTTGGCTCGCAGTCGCCATCAAGTACGCGCGAACCGGGGAACTGAGCGACCAGCCCCAGACCGGCGTGCCGACGACGACCAGATCGTATGACGAGACGTCGTGTTGTTTCGGTGCAACGACGGAAGGGCGTTTCCGCCTCGCTTCCAGCAGCGAGCGGATGTAACCGAGAAAACCGGTCCGGGGTGTCGGCTCGGTGATTTCCTCAAGATCGCATTCAAGGGTCTCCGATAGAGCCTGGGCGATCCTGCGCGTCGTTCCCGACCGCGAATAGAAAACGACGAGAGTTCTCAAGGCGCTCATTTGAACAATCCATTTGGGTTGTCGCAATACAGACCCAATAGGCGGCGGTGGGATTGACCCAGGTCAAGGCGCCTTAGCAAGGCGGTTGATGTGAGGATTGACTTTGGCTTTCAGAAGGAAAGCGCCGGATTGCTACGTCGGCAGACGCGCGCGGTGCAGGAACGATTGTCGTTCCAGCTCAAGCAGTCGCGCCTCCGTCATCTCGTCGCGCCTTGCCGCATCCGTGAGCTTGCGGGCGGCGGGAATAATCGCCCGAACGATATCGGCGCGGGAAATAATGCCGACCAATTTGTCGCCGCGCATGACGGGCAATCTCTTGATGTCGTTTTCCCCAATCAGACGCCCGGCTTCCTCCAGCGGAGCGGTCTCGTCGATCGTCACGGGATCCGGGGTCATCACGTCGCGGACCTTGCGTTGCTGGAACCGCGCGGATTGGTCTGCCCAGTACAGCCGCTCTGTCATCAAACGCAGCCAATGCGACGGTTCCGGTTGGGTATCGCGTTTTCCGCCACGCAACAGATCGTGCTCACTGATGATGCCGACCACGCGGTCACCGCCGGTGACGACCGGCAAGCCGCTGATCTTGTGCCGCACCATCAGCCGGGCGGCCTCCGGGATCGAGGTATCCGGCGTAACCGTCACGACCTCGGACGTCATAAAGTCCTTTACCTTCACCGCTGATCTCCCGCCATTTTCGAGGCCTGAATATCCCTTGGCGCCGCGGCGGGTTGCGGTGGCGCCGTTGACCCGATCCGATCGACATCATCGAGCGCCTGCAACAGCGTCGCGACCCGATAGGCGGAGGAGCGCCAGTCGGCCAGCCGCTGGTAGTTGTCGACGACCCAGTTGAATGCGCCCTGTACCATCACGAAGGCGGCCGCCGCTTGGGTGAGTTCGCCGAGCGTCATGCTGCCGGCGAGAAACTTGGGCGCGCAGAGTATCCAGGCAAATACCGGTGCCAGCAAAATATCGGCCTGCGAGACCATCGTCGTTCCCATCAGCTGCCGGCACAGTTGACGCCAGCGAAGCAGCACCTGGCGCAGAGCGAATCCGAGACTGCGATCGTCTTCCGAATTGGCCGCGGCCGACGGCGTTGCCTCGCCGATCTCGCGGATGTGGTTGGCGGCCGCCCGCAGCTCCGCTTCGGCCTGGTTTTCCGCCTGGATCACCGGCGTCAAATTGCGGCCGACGGCAATCATGGCGGCCGTGAACGCGAACGAGTAAATCACCACACCGACCACGAGGTAAGCCGGCACGGTCAACGCGTGTCCGGAAACGACAACAGTGAGACTGCCTCCCACGGACCAGAGAACCTGAATGAATACAATCGCCGTCAGCGCGGAAGACAGCAGCCCGACTGCCAGGTCGATGGGCGCCTCGGTCGCGATCCGCGCATCGAATGAAATACGGTATTCGGCGTTCTGGTATTCTCCGCTGACGAATCTGAGCCGCCGGTAACGGTCTCTCGTCAACCAAAAGCTGATGAGATCGGTTGTGAGCCATTGGCGCCATTTGCGCTGCATGGTCATGCGACCCCATACCGACACCACGGCGAGCACAATGCTGCCGCCCGCAAGCGGAATGAAAATCAGGGCTTCGTTCCACAGTGTCGCGCCGTCGTGACGCTCCAGCGCGTCGAAGAAATCGCGATTCCAGTAGTTCAGCAGGTATTGCATGGCAAGCTGCGCGACCACGATCGCGACCAAGATGATGCTCAAAGGCCAGCTCAAGCGACCGGACCTGCCTTTCCAGAAGCCGGCTGCGCTGGACAGGAATCGAAGCAGCAGGTTTCCACGGCCACCTTCTGGTTCAAATCCCTGCGACATGCGTGAACGGTCTCCGGACCAGTCATGTGCTCTTCAGCCACTGTCTGCATAGCATCGACGATCCCGGTCAAGAAGGGCGAGTATACCTGCCAGGCAGCGATTTTTCCCGCGAGTTCGATACCGAGACCGATCCGGCGGGCATCGTGCGTACCGCTGCCAAAACGGTGATGAACGGCGCGCGCCGATGGCTGGTGAGCCCTTGTGTGGCCGGCCCGTTGATGACAAAGGTGAGTGCGATGAATATACTTGGTGCCGGCTGGTCTCGTTCGACGCGGGGTTCGAGAACCGAAGAGATTGTTTTGATATCCCATTCTCAAAGAAGGCTTGATCGATGACAGGAGACGTTCAGGGCTATTCTCTTCCCGATGAACTCGCACCAGATCTCATTCGCGTTCTGTCGTACTGGAATGGCTTGAAACGAGGCGCCAACGACATTCCCTTCTGGGACGACGTCAAGCTCTCGTTGCGCTCGCGGATCGGGCAGGAATCGATGCTGATCGACGTCTTTGAAAACCCGCTTCGGTTTCGCTTCGACCTCACGGGAGCGGACCTGATCAGCTGGTACGGCGGAGCGTTTGGCAACAGCTTTCTTGACGAAATCGATCTTCACACACCGTTCGACGGGCTGCCGCTGCAATGCCGGGCGACTGTCGAGGGTTCCATTCCCACTTATTATTCCCATAAGGGACAAGCCGGACATCCCCGCGCCTACGCCCGCCTGTTGCTTCCTCTTTGGGGCAATGGCCGCATCGAGATGCTGCTCGGTGCCGTTGTTCCCGACAAGGCGTCGAACGCGGGGTAGGTCGGCGATTCCTTGAAACCGATCCCATGGGAAGTGATCCATTGTCTGTCATTCCGGGATGCGCTCTGGCCGGCGATAGCCGGCTGGAGTGCAGGCCCGGAATCCATAGCCCGTGCGGTGGTTATGGATTCCGGGCTCGCTTGTGCCGCGCTTCGCGCGTCACGCGCGCCCCGGAATGACAATTGTCGCTGATCGCCGCTCCGCATCGAAATGATTCGAACCTCGAAATCGCTCCGCTAGCGAGGGTTGTGCCCAATCGGTGTGACGGTCACCTCGGAGGCAAGGCGGTAGACATCCTCGGCGGAGCAAAGTTCCGTCCCGGGGTTGAGCAGTGCGGCAGAACCGCCGGCAACCCCGTAGCGCAACGCAGTCTCGAGATTGTCGCCGTTCACGAGGCTCCATAGCATTGTCGCCAGAAAGCTGTCGCCGGCGCCGGATACGCTGAGCGCCCTGACCGGCAGTCCGCTCGCCCGCATCGCCATATCTCGCGTCAACAGAAGGGCGCCGTCCGGCCCCATGGACAGGGCAATCACCTCGATCCGATAGTTGTCGAACAGACGACGCCCTGCTTCGATCAGCGTCGCTTCGTCGGAGGAGGTAATTCCCGCCAGTTCCTGGAACTCGTGAAGATTGGGCTTGATGAGATAGACTTCTGTTTCCAGGGCTGCCATCAGGAAGGGGCCGGCCGTGTCCACGATCACCTTGCTCTGCGCATTCGAAGCCTGCACGACCCTGCGGTAAAAATCGGGCGGCACGCCGGGCGGCAGGCTGCCGCTGGCAATGACAAACGCTGGTGGCGGCGTGATGCGCTCAAGCGCTGCCAAACATGCCTGCCATTCGGTATCGCCGAGCGGGGCGCCCGGGAAGACAAGGCGAAATTGCTCGCCAGTGGCCTCGTCAAAGATCGTAAGATCCTCCCGCGTTTCGTTCACCGCGGGGATCACGAGGCTACGCACGCCTTCGCGCCCGACCAGACCGGCCAGCAGCTGTCCGGTAGCGCCGCCAGCCGGGTAAATCGCGGTAGCGTCGATGCCGAGCCGCTTGAGAACCCGGGCGACGTTGATGCCACCTCCCCCCGGATCGCGTTGAGCCTGCGTACACCGCATTTTGGAGAAAGGCACCATCCTTTTCACCGACGTCGAGACGTCGACGGCGGGGTTTATGGTGAGGGTGACGATTTGAGCCGGCAGGGTTTCAGCCAATGTCATCGACCTCCGCCAGGTGACGCAGGCCGACGAATGCGGCGTCGTCGTCCAGAATGAGATAGGCTGGAATCGGTTCGAGATATCCGCGGAACCGGCCCATTTCCTCAAAGCGCGCACGGAATTGCGAGCCGGCAAAATATTCCGGCATGTGACGCAGAATGCCGCCGGCGATGAATATGCCGCCCTTCGCACCGAGCGTGAGCGCGAGATTGCCGGCGACAGTCCCGAGCATCGCGCAAAACATGTCGATGGCCGCGCGGCTGGTCGGACAAGTGCCCTCGATCCCGGCCCGGGTAATCTCGGCAGCGCGGCGCCTTGGCAGCGCGATGTTGTCGAGGGCCACGAGAGCCTCGTGAAGATTTTCCAGTCCGTTGCCCGAAAGAACGCGTTCCGCCGAGACATGGCCAAACCGTTGCCGCAGATAGCCGATCACGGCGTCCTCCCGCAACGAGCTGCCGGCCATTGTGGCGTGGCCGCCCTCGCTCGAAAGAATGAGATGACCGTTTGCATGCGGTATGTTGGCCGCCACGCCGAGGCCCGTACCAGGGCCAAGCGCCGCGAGAGGCGCGGCCTCGACCCGTTGTCGGCCGCCTATCGGCAGCAGTTGGTCGGAGGAAAGATGGGGCAGCGCCCACGCAACCGCCTCAAAATCGTTGATCAGACGTACAATGGAAAAGCCGTGTGCCGCGCGCAGCTCGGCGGCATCGATGACCCAGGGATTGTTGGTGAGGGCACAGCGGCCGTCCTGGACCGCGCCGGAAACGGCAAGAATTGCGGCGCCGACGGCGCCGGCGTCCGGCAAGTTGCCAAGATAGGTGTCGAGCGCCTCGCGGAAGCTGCCGTAGTCGCTGACAGCCATATGCGTGACCTTGCCGACCGTTCCATCGGCCAGCAGCGCGAAGCGCGCGTTGGTCCCGCCGATATCCGCGAGCAGCACCTTTGGCCCTGTGAAATCCGCGGTCATCGCCGGCGTGCCGTCCGGATCAGATCCGCGTACCAGCGGAACGATGCCTTTGGAATGCGCTGCAGCGACGTATAGTCGACATAGGTCAGGCCGAAGCGGTGGCTGTAGCCCTGATCCCATTCGAAATTGTCCAGCAGCGACCAGATGAAATAGCCGCGAACATCGGCGCCGCTGGACGCGGCTGAATTCATCGCCGCGATATAGGCGCGCAGGAAGTCGATCCGGTCGATGTCGATGACGGCTCCCGCCCCGTCGGGCTCATCAAAGCTGCCATATCCGTTTTCGAGAACGTAGATCGGCAGGCCGTAGTCCTGATGGACGGTCAGCAGCGTTTCACCGAAGGCCTTGGGATCGATCGGCCACCCGATCGCCGTCAGTGCAACGCCGGCCGGGTTGTCGCCGAACGCGAACCCCAGCATGGCGTCGGGTTCCGCCTTTACGTAGACCGGGCTGTAGTGATTGAGTCCGAACCAGTCGACCGGACGGCAGATGCGCGCCAGGTCGCCCGGCTCGATGTGCTGATCGATGGCAGGCCGCATCAGGGCCGGATACTCGCCGCGACATTGCGGATCGGGGAAGGCCTTGTTCCAGTAGGTGCCGAGGCGCGCGGCGGCCGCCGCATCGGCGTCGCTCCTGCTGGAGGGCCGGCAGGGCTGATAGTTGTGAATACATCCGATCGACGCGCCGGGCACTTTCTCGCGGAGCACGTCCACAGCCGCACCATGGGCAAGATTGATGTGATGGATCATCCGGTGCAGGCTGGGTTCGCTGGTTCGATCGCGCGGGCCGAGCGAGCGGCTGAACAGGCTGAAGACCGATGGCTCGTTGATGGTGGCGAAACGCCTGACGCGATCGCGGTAACGGGTCGCTATCAACCTGGTGTAGTCGGCAAACCATGCCACCGACTCCCGGTTCATCCATCCGCCAAGATCTTCCAGAGCCTGCGGCAGATCCCAATGGTAAAGGCACAGCCACGGCTCGATGCCGGCGGCCAGCAGTTCGTCGATCAGCCGGTCGTAGAATGCCAGCCCGGGTTCATTTGCGGATCCTCGCCCCTGCGGCAGCACGCGCGGCCAGGCGACCGAGAACCGATAGGCCTGAACTCCCAGCTGCTTCATCAGGGCGACGTCTTCCCGGTAACGATGATAGTGATCGCAGGCAACATCGCCGCTGTCGTGGTTCTTGATCACCCCGCTCGCGCAGTAGACATCCCAGATACTCAGGCCCCGGCCGTCTTCTTTGGTGGCGCCTTCGATCTGGAAGCTCGAGGTGGAGGTTCCCCAGATGAAATCCGGGCGCAGGCGGGCGGTCGAAGGCCGCTCCGACGCCGGCTTGAAATGACCCGATTGATCGCCCGCCGCGTTGCCGTTTGAATTCACTGTTCACCCTTACGCCCAATCAAAAGTGCAAAGTGCTATGTCATTAGTGCTGACGGTGAGGGAGCGATCTTGAGATATATCAAGAGTTATGGCTGGCTGGTGCGATAGGCTGGATTTTCTTTACTCTGCTGCCGGAGTGTCCGCTTGCAAACAACCAGATGGGGTGGAATCGTCGATAATGGCTTCCGTGCCAGCGGCTTTTTTCGCGTCGACGAGCGCGATGGCGTGTTCTGGCTGGTCGATCCCGATGGCGGCCGGTTTCTTTCCAAGGGCGTGAACACGGTCCGCTTCGATCAGGACCATGTCGGCAATACCGGTTCTGTGCCTTACGCCGACACCTGCCGGGAAAAATACGGCAGCCAGCACATCTGGCGCGTGGCAGCGGCCGATCGGCTGGCGAGCTGGAAATTCAACACACTGGGCTGCTGGTCCGATGAACTCGTCGCCGGCGCAGGCTCGTCGCGGCTTGCGAGTGCGCCTACCACTGAACTTGGTGCCTCTTTCCGGCTGCACCGGCGCGACGAGAGCTTTCCTGACGTGTTCGATCCGGAGTTTTCACGTCACGTTCGTGCCAGCGCCGAGAAGGCTTGCTTGAAGCGGCGCAACGATGTTGGATTGCTCGGTAGATTCATCGACAATGAACTGTACTGGTCGCCGGATTGGCGAGGATCTGACGAACTCTTGACGCTGTTTCTGAACTTGCCGTCTCACCGTCCCGGCCGTGTCGCCGCCATCGCAAGGCTGCAAGAGCGCTATCGGGAATTTTCGCAATTCAACACGGTCTGGGGCACCCCGGCGCGGTCATGGGAGGAATTCGGCGCGATCGGACATGTCAAGGCGCCGTGCTTCAGAAAGCCGCCCGGCGGCCTGACCGACGCGCCCGAGACCGCGGCTGACCTTGCCAATCCCGCGCGCGCGGCATTTTTCGCCGATTGCGATGCCTTTGTTGCGGTTGTCGCCGAACAATATTTCGATCTGTGCGTCTCGGCCATCAGGGCCGCCGACCCCAACCATATCGTGATCGGCTCCCGGTTCGGGTATCTGCCGAATTCGGGGGTGATTGCCGCGGCCGGCCGTTACCTCGACGTAATCTCGTTCAATTGCTACGACTTCGACCCTGGTCCGGTGATCGATGCCTATGCGGCAACCGGGAAGCCGTGCCTGATTTCCGAGTTTTCCTTCCGCGGCGACGATTCCGGCCTGCCCAATACGCGCGGCGGCGGACCGCGGGTGGCGAGCCAGGTCGAGCGCGCCCTGTGCTTCGAACGCTACGTCACGGCGGCCCTGAAAAAGCCGGCCGTGGTTGGCTATCACTGGTTCGAACATGCCGATCAGCCGGCAGCGGGACGCTTTGACGGCGAAAATTCCAATTTCGGCACGGTGACGATCGAAGACGAGGTCTATGCGGAACTGACAGAAACGATGACCAGGGTCAATGCCGCAGCGGAGCAGATTCACGAAAGAGCCGCCAGAGCCGATCAGCCCCTTGTCATAGCTTGACCTTCTCCGGATTGGTTTCGACCTCGGCCTCGGCCTCAAGAACCACGGCCATGGTGCGAAACACGCTTGCGGGATTGACGCTGATCGAATCGATGCCAAGCCTGGTCAGGTAACGCGCAATCTCCGGGTAATTGGCGGGTGCTTCGCCGCAGATGCCGACGTGACGCCCGTTGCGCTTGGCGCCGACCACGGCCTGCCTGAACATCTCCAGCATTCCCGGATCGCGTTCATCGAAATCGAAGGCCACAATATCGGAATCGCGATCGACGCCGAGCGTGAGCTGGGTGAGATCATTTGAGCCGATCGAAAAGCCGTCGAACAGCTCCGCAAACGCGTCGATCTGAATCACATTGTTGGGAATTTCGCACATCACATAGAGTTCAAGTCCGGCTTCGCCGCGCTTGAGCCCGTTGGCCGCCATCGTCGCAATCACGCGTCGCGCCTCCTCGACGGTTCGGCAGAACGGCACCATGATACACAGGTTGGAAAGACCCATTTCCTCGCGCACCCGGCGCAGCGCGGCGCACTCCAGTGCGAATCCCTCGGCATAGGCCGGGTGGCTGTAGCGGGAAGCCCCCCGGAATCCCAGCATCGGATTCTCCTCCTTGGGCTCGAAGGCCTCGCCGCCGAGCAGGCTGGCATATTCGTTGGTCTTGAAGTCGGAGAGCCGAACGATGACCGGCTTGGGATAGAATGCCGCGGCGATGGTGCCGACCCCTTCCGAGAGCTTCTGAATGAAGAAATCGGCCGGAGTCTTGTAGCCTTCGACCAGACGGGCGATCGCCGTTCTCGCCTTGGCCGAGGTGATCTTGTCCGGCTTGAGCAGCGCCATCGGGTGGATGCCGATATGCTCGCTGATGATGAACTCCATGCGGGCGAGGCCGACGCCCGATTGCGGCTGCATCGCCGTGCGGAATGCCATTTCGGGGGTGCCGACATTGACCATGATCGCGGTGCGCGGCTGCTTCAACGCGCCGACAGGCGTTCGCGTCACGTCGAAAGCAACCGTTCCCTGATAGACGGTCCCGACATCGCCTTCGGCGCACGAGATCGTGACATTGGTCCCGGTCTTGAGCTTCTCGGTGGCATGCGTCGCGCCGACCACGGCGGGAATGCCCAGTTCGCGCGCCACAATGGCCGCATGGCAGGTCCGGCCGCCCTTGTCGGTGATGATGCCGCCAGCCATCTTCATGACCGGCTCCCAGTCCGGACTGGTGGCGTGCGCCACCAGGATCTCGCCGGCTTTGAAGGATCCGAGGTCTCGCGCCGTCGCAATGCGGCGGGTACGGCCGGATGCGACCTTCTCCCCTACCGCGCGACCGGTGACGATGACGGGCCCGTGCTCCTTGAGAGCGTAGGTCTCGTAGACATCGGGCGAACGCTGCGAGGCCACCGTCTCGGGCCGCGCCTGAATAATATAGAGCTTGCCGTCGGAGCCGTCCTTGGCCCATTCGATATCCATCGGCATGGCAGAGCCGGCTTGCTTCGAATAATGCGCCTCGATCCGCACCGCAAAGTCCGCCAGATTCAGCACCTCCGGATCGGAAATGCAGAATTTCCGCCGCTCGGCATCGGGCACGTTGCGGGTCAGCGTCGCATGGCTGCCGCCGCGCTTGCCGTAGATCATGCGTATCTGCTTGCCGCCGAGCCGGCGGCGCAGCACGCAGCGAAACCCCTGAGCCAGGGTCGGCTTGTGGACATAGAACTCGTCGGGATCGACCTGTCCCTGGACGATGGTTTCGCCAAGACCGTAGCAGCCGGTGATGAAGACCACGTCGCGAAATCCGGATTCGGTATCGAGCGTGAAGATGACGCCGCTGGCTCCGATATCCGAGCGCACCATTTTCATGACGGCGACGGAGAGGGCGACCTTGAAGTGGTCGAAGCCTTTGTCGATGCGGTAGGAAATCGCGCGATCGGTAAAGATCGAGGCGAAACATTGCCGGCAGGCTTCGAACAGATCCTTCGGCCCGCGGACATTGAGGAAGCTGTCATGCTGGCCGGCAAAACTCGCGGTCGGCAGATCCTCCGCCGTCGCCGAGCTTCGGACCGCGACGGCAGCGCCGGTCCCGGCCTCCCGTTCCAGCTGCCGATACGCTTCCAGGATCTGTTCGCGGACAGATTCGGTGTCCATCGCCCTGTAGACGATTTCGCGGGCCTTGGCGGCGATGGTCGCCAGCCGCTTGATCTTGCGCTTGTCGAGACCGTCGAGGAGCTGGTGCAACTCGTCGGCGACGCCGGGCTGCAGCAGCGCATCGCGATAGGCGTCTGCCGTGATGGCAAAACCATTGGGAACGGCGACCCCTTCGGACGACAGCGCCGAATAGAGCTCGCCAAGCGAGGCGGTCTTGCCGCCGACGAGCGCGACGTCGTGCAATCCGATTTCGAGAAAAGACCTGATATATCCTGACATGAAGACAGTAGATCACGCCGGATCGGTTGCCGTATTGAGCAAGGTCAAACCTGCAAGCGGCAACACCGGCTCTGCTGTACGGTCCGCGCTTCGCCCGGACGGCTGCGGGCAATAACGATAAAGCGGATGCCGCTACGCCCGGTTCGGCCTGGCGGCCGCCGCTCGCTGGGAAACGGTCCGACCCCCGGAGGCCGGGCTCCCGGTGGACCGCGGTTTCGATCCGCGACCGGGACCGAAAGTCAGCTCGGCAAAGCTGGCTGAAATCCGGTCGATGGGGACGCGATTCGGGCGATACCATTCGCCGGCCCAGTTGACGGCGCCGAGCAGCATCAATCGTGCCGCGTCGAGGTTGACGCCCTCGGGGATATCGCCGGCTTTCGCCGCGTCGACGACGATTTCGCGCCAGATATCCTCGTAGCGACGCCGTTGCTGCCGGCAGGTCCTGCGAAGCTCGGTGGGCAGGAACGCGAACGCGCGGATCGAGGCCGAGGTATAGTCGCTGTGTTCGAGCGATGATCGCAGGTGCGCGGTGATCGCGGCCCGGAGTCGGCTGCGCGAATTGGCCTTGGCGGGCAGCGCGTCGAGCGCGGCGGTGACGGCTTCGTGAACGACGCGGACGCCCTCGTTCATGACCCGCTCGACGATCGCATCCTTGGAGGAAAAATGATGATAGATGCTTCCTGCCTTGATCCCGACCTTCTCGGCGATGGCGCGGGTTGTGGTCGCTTCATAGCCCCGATGCCGCAGCAGCCACGCGGCCGCATCCAGAATCTGCCGGGCCCCGCCCGGTTGCTCGATGTTTTTGCGTCCAATGGCAGGTTTGCTGCGACGCCCGGCCGGTCGGCTATCAAGCTCGGCTGTCTGTGCTTTCAACAAGGCCCCATCTGGCTTTTTCATGCTGTTTCCGGCGCATCAAGAGCCGCGCCGAACCCTCCTGCAAGGTCTTACCGGTTTCGTCGACGATGATAAAGCGCAATCCAACCAGGCCGTGCTCGGCCTGTTTGACGTCGCGCGTTTCCACGACCTCGATCAGCGCCCGGATGGTGTCGCCGGGCCGCATCGGTGCCCGAAAATCCCAGGTGACGCCGAGCAGGGCGACCACCGTCCCATCGATGAGGTCGAGGCGCGACGCCAATCCAAAGGCGATGCCGATCCCCATCGGGCCGTGGGCGATGCGGCTGCCGAACCCGGTCGCCCTGGCAAATGTTTCGTCGGTGTGAACCGGATTGTAGTCGCCGGTGATGGCGGCGAAATTCGAAATGTCGGCCTCGGTAATGGTGCGGCCCGGCGTCTCGAATCGCTGTCCTGGCTTGAACTCACCGAACACGCGTCCCATCACGGCTTCCTTTCATCGGGCCCAAAGGCCGGCGCACGCTTTTCGACGAAGGCGCTCATGCCCTCCAGCCAGTCGGCGCTGCCGACCAGAGCAGACAGCGCTTCGACGCCGAAGCGCCTGGCGCTGCGAAGATCGACGTCGCCGCTGAGATGGATCGACATCTTGCACTGGGCGAGCGCCTGCGGGCTGAGGCTCATCAATTCGCGCGCCAGCTCGAGCGTGGCGGCCTCGAGCGCCTCCGGCGCGACCACTTTGGTGGCAAGACCCGCGGCATCGGCTTCGGCGGCGTCGACGTGGCGCGCCAGCATGATCCATTCCAGCGCCTTGCCACGGCCGATATGGCGGGCGAGCTTCTGGACTCCGCCGGCGCCGGGCGTGGCGCCGAGTTTCACCTCGGGCAGGCCGACCTTCGCGGTGGTCGCCAGGATGCGGAAGTCGCAGGCCAAAGCAAGCTCGAAGCCGCCGCCCATCGCGTAGCCGTTGACGGCCGCGATCACCGGGATGCCGATCGCCTCGACCTTGTCGAACAGCCGGGCGATGCGTTCGAAATAGCGGTCGCGGGTATCGAAACGCTCGGTGAAGATCCGGTCCTTGCCGGCAAAATATTTCAGATGCGCGCCGGCGCAAAATGCGCGATCGGTTCCGGTCACGACCAGAACGCGGCTTCGCGCCGCGAGCGCAGCGTCGATGGCGCGGTCGAATTCGTCGAGGAATTCCAGGCTGAGCGTGTTCATTTCCTGCGGCCGGCTCATGCGCAGGCGCGTGACGCCGGGTGCGGGCGTGTCGGCGACGAGAGTGGTGTAGGTCACGATGTTTTTCCGGTGGTTTCGTCGCGGAGATCCTTGCGGCGGATTTTTCCTGTGATGGTCATCGGCAGCGCGTCGCGAAACTCGATCTGGCGCGGATATTCGTGGGCCGACAGCCGCGACTTGACGAAGTTCTGCACCGAGGCCTCCAGCGCGGTATCGACAGCCGTCCCCTCGCGAGGGACGATGAAGGCTTTCACGACTTCGCCGCGGACGCTGTCGGGCACGCCGATCACAGCCACCATGGCAACGGCGGGATGCCGCATCAGGCAGTCTTCGATTTCGGTGGGGCCGATCCGGTAACCGCCGGAAATGATGACGTCGTCGTTACGGCCGTGGAACCAGAAATATCCTTCCTCGTCCCGGTGCCCGGTGTCGCCGGTCAGCAGCCAGCCATTGCAGAATTTTTCTTCCGTCGCATCCGGCTTGTTCCAGTAGCGCAGAAAGAACACCGGATCCGGCGCCTTCACGGCAATGGTGCCGGTCTGCCCGGGCCTGACCGGACGGCCGTCTTCGTCGACAACTTCGAGGGAGTGGCCAGGAATGGCCTTGCCCATCGACCCCTGCTTGAGGTCCATGATGGAAGCACAGTTGCCGACGGTGAGGTTGGCTTCGGTCTGGCCATAAAACTCGTTCATCGTCAGGCCGAATACATCGCGTCCCCAGTCCAGCATCTCTTCGCCCAGTCTTTCGCCGCCGCTGGCGATCGAGCGCATGGCATAGCTGAACCGCGTCCGCGGCTGTGCGACCTGACGCATCATCTTCAGCGCGGTCGGTGGCATGAAGGCGTTGCGAATTCCATGCCGCCCGATCAGCGCGAACGCTTCCTCGGGATCGAACTTCCTCAGCCGTTTGGCCACCACCGGGATGCCGTGGAACAGCGACGGCAGCAGGACATCCATCAGCCCGCCTGCCCAGGCCCAATCGGCAGGCGTCCACATCCGATCGCCGGGCTGCGGAAAGAAGTCGTGGGGAAATTCGACGCCCGGCAGATGGCCGAGCAGGGTGCGGTGGGCATACAGCACGCCTTTGGGGTTGCCGGTGGTGCCCGAGGTGTAGACGATGATGGCCGGGTCCTCAGCCGCGGTCGCGACGCGGACATGGTCGGACGCCGCGTTCTCGATCAGCGAGGCAAATCCCAGCACCGAACCATCCGAACGATCCTCGGTGCCGATCAGCAGCGGCTCGGCCACCAGACGGTCGCGCAGCATCAGCAGCTTTTCGATGCCTTCCGCATTCGAAATGACGGCCTTCGCGCCGCTGTCGTTCAGGCGGTATTCGATGGCGTCAGGTCCGAACAGCGTGAACAGCGGCAAGGCGACCGCGCCGAGCCGATATGCCGTGAGATGGACGATCAGCGCCTCGGGACATTGCGGCAGCAGGATGCCGATACGGTCGCCGCGCGCAATACCCTTGGCAGCCAGGGCATTGGCAAGCCGTCGCGAGCGCTCCTGCAGATGATCGAACGTGAATTCGGTAGTGCGCCCCTCGGCCGTTTCGTAGATCAGGGCGGTTCGGCCCGCTCCGGCGTGGCGATCGCATATCGCCTCCGCGATGTTGAAGCTGGCTGGTATGGACCAGGAAAAGCTCTCGCAAACCTCCCTGTACGAGCGTCCGGCTAACGCCATGCAATAATCCTTGTCTCGCTTCCTAACGGTTGGTAGGTATAGCGGATCGCAAAGGTGGCAGCAAGCCGAGACCGCCGCGAAGGGAGAAGACAGGAATGAGGTACCCGCAAATCCTGACCGTGGTTGGCGCAATGCTTCTGGCCTCGCCGCTTGCCGCCCAATCGAACGGCGCGCCGGTCCGGATCGGCGTGCTCAACGACCAGTCGGGAATTTACGCCGACCTGTCCGGACAGGGCTCGGTCATCGCAGCCCGCATGGCGGTCGAGGATTTCGGCGCCACCGTGCTGGGCCGGCCGATCGAAATCATCTTCGCCGACCACCAGAACAAGCCCGATGTCGGCTCCGCCATCGCCGCGAGGTGGTACGATACCGAAGGTGTCGATGCGATCGTCGATGTGCCGGTGTCCTCCGTGGCGCTCGCCGTTCAGGAAATGGCCCGCGAACGCAAGCGCATCGTGATGTTCTCGGCGGCCGGAAGCTCGGACCTGACCGGCAAGGCCTGTTCGCCGATGGGAACGCAATGGACCTTCGACAGCATCGCCCTCGCCAAGGGCACCGCGAGCGCGGTGACGAAATCGGGCGGCACCACCTGGTTCTTCCTCACCGCCAATTATGCGTTTGGCACCGCGATGGAGGCGGATGCCCGACGCTACATCGCCGAGGCCGGGGGAGAGGTGCTCGGCAGCGTTCGGCATCCGCAGGGGACGACGGATTTCTCCTCCTTCCTGCTGCAGGCGCAAGCCTCGAAGGCGAAGGTGATCGGTCTGGCCAATGCCGGCAGCGATACCATCGATGCGCTGAAGGGTGCATCCGAGTTCGGAATCGTGGCCGGTGGCCAGAAGCTTGCCGCCATGCTGACCTTTCTGTCCGACGTGCACTCGCTGGGTCTGCAGGCCGCGCAGGGCCTTCAACTGACGGAAAGCTTCTACTGGGATCTGAACGACGCCACCCGGGCGTGGTCCAAGCGCTTCGGGGAGCGGATGAACGGTCGCATGCCGACCATGGTCCATGCCGGCGTCTATAGCGCGGTGACGCATTACCTGAAGGCGATCAAGGCGGCCGGGACGGATGATTCGGAGAAGGTGGCGGCCGCGATGCATGCGATGAAAATCTCCGATGCGATCCTTCCCTCCGCGACCCTACGCGAGGATGGCCGGGTATTGCGGCCGTTCTATCTCTTCGAGGTCAAGAAGCCCTCGGAATCCAAGGGCGCTTACGACTATTACCGACTGGTGAGGGAGATTCCCGCGGAGGAAGCCGTCCGTCCGCTGAAGGAAGGCAATTGTCCACTCGTTCACTGACCGAGCGCTACGCAGACGGCCTGATGAGGAAAAAGTGCCACTGATAGAAAATACCATACGGGCCGGGTCCGATTTCGATCGAAAGGCCTCCGAATTTTCCGTGTTGCTCGAAATGCTGCGGGATCGTCATGGCCGGGTGCTTGCCGGCGGAGGCGAAAAGCTCCGTGCCCGGCATATCGAGCGCGGCAAGATTCCGGTCCGCGAGCGCATCGACCACCTCGTCGATCCGCTGTCGCCGTTCCTGGAACTTTCGGCGCTTGCCGCCTGGGAGCAGTATGGCAATGAGGTGCCGTCCGCCGGCATCGTCACCGGGATCGGTGTCGTCGCCGGGCTGCCGTGCATGATCATCGCCAACGATGCCACCGTGAAAGGCGGCTCGTTCTTTCATGAGACCGTCAAGAAGCATCTTCGGGCCCAGGAAATAGCCGAAGAGAACAAGCTGCCATGCATCTACCTCGTCGACTGCGGTGGCGCCTTCCTGCCCGAGCAGGATCGGGTGTTTCCCGATCGCGATCATTTCGGCGGGACGTTCTTTCAGCAGTGCCGGATGTCCGCCGCCGGCCTGCCGCAGATTTCAGCCGTGTTCGGCGGATGCACGGCAGGCGGCGCCTATATCCCGGCGCTGTCCGACGAAGTCGTGATGGTGCGGGGCACCGGCCGCATCCATCTCGGTGGGCCGCCGATCGTCA
>Ga0182030_10008584_pt1 | contig 21133 bp, 12 predicted proteins | sample 812S3MmetaG_FD_121299 | JGI IMG/M metagenome (GOLD analysis project Ga0182030, IMG submission 121299) | Permafrost microbial communities from Stordalen Mire, Sweden - 812S3M metaG (Illumina Assembly) | ecosystem: Environmental > Terrestrial > Soil > Wetlands > Permafrost | place: Sweden...
CGTTCTGGCTTTGGCATAAGACGCAGGAAATTGATCCATGATTTCGGTTTTGAACAATTCACGCAAATCGACCGCGTGGTGCTCAATTCCCAGCTGTTCGCAAACTCGAGCCGCATCAACCATACCGGTATCACAACAACGACTGCCCGATTTTATTAGCCAGCCTGTGACACCAACGACGTCATAGCCAGCCTTTTGCATCAATAACGCGGTAGCGCTGCTGTCTACGCCACCACTCATCAAAACGGCCACTCTTGTTTTACCAGGCGGCACGGGCGTCACAGCTCGAGACGAAGCAAGTGCACAAACCTCAGCGACTTGAGAGGCGTGAGGCATGGGTGCGTGTTTTATTTCTGCTTCTTTAAATTCAGCTTCTTGAGATTTAGCTTCGAGCTGCATGAATTATTCCAGTTGCAATCCAGTTGCATTATTCCTGCAGCCAATCTGCAAGAGCAGGCATTGTACTACAATCACCGCGCCTGTTGACAGCCTTGCAAGGATTTTGCGCTTTGACTGCGGTTATTCAATGCCAAGCCGCTTGAGACGGACTTCTGCTTGCTTAACGTTCAAGCCGCGAGGGGCAAGCGCAAGATACGCTTTGTACTCCAGCACCGCTTCTCGCGTGTTATCCATGTGCTCGAGCAATATGGCCCGATTGTAATGAACGACTGGCAACTCCACTCCCGACTGCATAATTGCCCGCTTATAGGCACTATCAGCAGCTTTATAATCGCCTTTTTCTTTGAGCATTAAGCCAAGCGCATTTTGAGCCAGTGGATTGGGAGCGTGATTGGCTTTACCGTTATCTATTGCCGTTCTGAAAGCCTTTTCAGCGGAAGCGTTATCATTCATCAAACGCAACAGCTGACCCATGTTGTAATTGGCTTCAGCGAAATTACCATGCCTTAAACTAAGCGCTTGATTAAAGGCTTTCTTAGCCGCTTGATAGCCGCCTGGTTGATGCATCAAAGAAAATCCGAGGCTATTCCACAAGAGCGGATCACCGTCTCCACCTTGCTTTAAAGCCAATTCAATGGCGCCCTGTGCTTGAGCCCACTGCTTTTTTTTCAACATTTTTTCAATCAAGGCAGGTTCGTAATGACCGCCCGTGCTGTCATTGAGTCTGTTCGACGGCAATGTACCAGCGGACAAATTAGCAATGATGCGGCGCGTATCGTCGGCATACTGCTGACTTTTTTCGTACTTCAATGATTGTTCGAGCGCTTCTTTGGCTTCTGGGATTTTCTTCAAGTAAGCAAGCGATAGACCCAGGTGATAGTAGGCTGTCGCGTAATCGGGCTTATGCGCAATTGCTTCACGAGCCTTTTCGGCCGCTTCTTCATAATGACCATTATCGAAATACATTTTCGATAAACCGTTGTAAGCAGGAGCAAAGTCGCTTTTCAAGGCAATGGCCGCTGCGAAGTGTTTAACAGCCTCATCAATTCTGTGAGCATCGCTGTAGGCATTGCCCAGGTTGGTCTGGACTTTGTATGCGTCAGCTCCTGCTGCATCGAGAGCCCTATTGAAGTAGGAGATGGCATCATCATAATGTTCTTGCCGGTAAGCAGTATTGCCCAGGTCGTTGAGCAGATTGGCGTCATTTGGCTTGGATTTGAGCGCGCGCTTTAATGGCGCTTCGGCTGATTTATAATCGCCTTCGCTGAGGTAGGTGCGCCCCAGTCCGATTTGCGCCTCAGCACAATTGGGGTCGCGCAAGACAATCGTCAAATACTGACGCTTGGCCTCTGTGATATTGCCGTCACTGAGACAGCTTTCTCCGTGAGCCAATTCCTCAGACAAAGAAAGAGCCCAGACAGGACTGGCGCAGCCAGAGACGACAACACCGCTGAAAATGCTTGCCAAAAGAAGACTTGACAGCATTGACTTGAGCCTGGCAGCTGAAATTGGCACAATTCCAGTTGATTCGGCGTTCACCGTGACAGACAAGCTAGTAGTGCAATGTGTCATACGGTTGAATTTTACTACAATCCTGTAATCTCTCAATGTATTCCTGTTGGTATTCCTGTTGGTTTCCTGTTTGTGCAGACTTTTACAAAGCCAGATCGGTCCAACCGTGGGGAATCTCTTTACGATGCCCGATCGAATTTCGATTCTCTTCTTGCAACGTGCTACGATATTACATCCCCAATTTTCGAGGAAAGCCCTGCAAATGGCGCCTCCAGTGATATCTTCGTGGAAAATGGGTCGTTCTAGGCAGACGTCAGGCAGCAAGCAGGAACACAAAGACCCATGCGTGAAAACGCCCTCGTAACCGCCCTCCATCAAAAGTTTTTGGAAAGCCCTCAATACGCCAAGCTCTTAGCAAGAACTGCTAAAGCGTCCAACAGCGAATTGAATATCGCCGGTCTGACCGATTCAGCCAAAACGCTCATCCTTTCGTTATTGATGCACGAAGTGAAGCGGCCATTTTTCATGATTGTTCCAGACAATCACATCGGTGCTCGTTTTCAGCAAGAATTTGCCAATATGAGCAGATATCCTGTTTTCTTTTTCCCGTCATCGGAAGTGTCGCCTTACGAGCAGGTATTGAGCAGCCCGGACAACACAGCCCCGCAAATGGAGTTGTTGCAACATATGATGCAGCATCCTAAAGACCCATATGTGGTGCTTGTTCCTGTGCGCGCGCTCACGCAAAGGGTGCTTGATGCAGAGACTTTGAAGCGCAATAACATTCATTTGAAAATCGGCGAAACTGTGGACTCTAACGGTCTTGCTCGAATGCTCACGCGCATCGGTTACACCAAAGAATCAGTGGTTACTTTGCGTGGCGAGTTCAGTATCAGGGGCGATATCATCGATATTTTCCCATCGGCCGGCATGCCTATCCGAATTGAATTATTCGGCGATGAAATTGAATCGATTCGCGTTTTCAATATTGAAAATCAACGTTCTGTCGAAGAGACACCGACCGTTGTGATACCACCTCGCTACTGGATTATTCTCGATACAGATAAAGACGCTAGAGAGAAACTCTGTAAAGGTATCGAAGCAGTATCAGAAGCAAGACAAGCTGAGCTTGAAGAACAGGCTGCTGATACTTTACGTTCGGTTATGGAAAATGATATTCATGCCTTGCGCATGGGTGCGTATCCAGAATCTTCTGAATATTATGCGCCTTTTGTGCATGAGACATTTTGCACACTTTTAGATTACATCCCAGAAAATTCGTTGCTGTTCTATGACGAATGGGACACTCTTTTGATGTCTCTCAAAACATACGAAGAGAAATTACAAAACACATTCTCAGACGGTTTAAACACTGGACGACTGCTGCCTTTGCCACGTCCACTGCACATGACACAAGCGGAATTCGTTGAGGCGACAAAAGCCAAACAAAAAATCTATTTGTCGACATTACCCATATTTTCGGAAGAAGCAGGCAAAGCGACAATTCAATTCGACTGCCATCCAGTTGAAAGATTTGGCAATCAGATGACTGTCCTTGTGGACCGCATCAAACAATGGCGTCGCGACGGTCATCGTGTACTGATTTCCACCGACCAGCCGCAAAGATTGCTTGGATTGCTCAAAGAAAATGATTGCCCAGGCGACTATGTACCTGGCTCACCTGAAGCTTCAAAAGATACGCACATCGGGTCAGACGCGCCAAAAACTGACGCAGCCGAGAATACTGACGAAACCAATGGTAATGGCAACGGCAACGGTCACGTCCCAGTTTCTTCGGCACCAAGTTCGGTACCACCAAGTGGCGCCACTCTCGATCAGTTAATTAAAGCAGCGTCTAAACCAGGTTCTGCCGACAATCCAGTATGGGTGACAAGGAACGGCTTTCTATCAGGATTTCGCCTGGAAGAAGTGAATCTGGTCTCAGTTACTGACACTGAGATGTTTGGCCTAAAACGCAAACCAACAATTTACAGACGCCCCGTCGCCGAAAAATCGGCGGAGCGTTTCACATCAGTTACTGATTTGAAAATCGGCGATTATATCGTCCACATCAAGCAAGGTATCGGTCAGTTTATTGGTGTTCAGCGCATCACAGTCGATGGTCAACATCGTGAGTACTTAACCGTCCAGTATGCCGGCGAAGACAGACTTTACGTACCTGTTGATCAAATCAACATGCTTTCGCGTTATCGAGGCGCTGGCGAAAGTGCTCCCAGGCTTTCACGGCTTGGTGGTGCCGAATGGGAAACAACCAAACGTCGCGTCAAAAAATCAGTTAAAGCAGTAGCTGAAGATCTGGTCAATCTCTACGCCGTGCGCGCCAAGCAAGAAGGCTTTGCTGCATTGCCCGACACACCATGGCAGTACGAAATGGAAGAAGCATTTCCATATGACGAAACGCCAGACCAATGGCAGGCGATCATCGATACAAAACGCGATCTCGAATCAACCAAGCCAATGGATCGCCTGATTTGCGGAGACGTCGGTTTCGGCAAAACAGAAGTAGCCGTGCGGGCTATCTTCAAATGCATTATGTCTGGCAAACAGGCAGCCGTGCTGGTGCCAACAACGATTCTTGCGCAGCAGCACTTTAATACGGTCATTGAAAGATTTGCCTCGTACCCCATTCGAGCTGGCCTGCTCAGTCGATTCCGAACAGCCAAAGAACAACGAGAAGTTGTACAAAGACTGGCTTCGGGCGAATGCGATGTGGTCGTGGGCACGCATCGTATGTTACAAAAAGACATCGGCTTCAAAGATCTTGGTCTTATCGTAATCGACGAAGAACAACGTTTTGGTGTCGCTCACAAAGAAAAATTGAAGCAATTACGAGTGATGGTAGACGTGTTGACGATGTCAGCTACACCGATTCCACGTACGTTGCACATGGCATTATCTGGCGCTCGCGATATGTCATTGATTAACACACCACCAACAAACAGAGCACCGATTAAAACGCTCGTTGGCGAATACAAATTACCGCTGGTTCGCACGGCCATTTTGCACGAAATGGAAAGAGGCGGTCAGGTATATTTTGTGCACAACCGCGTGGAATCGATTGAAGCAATCGCTGCAGAAGTCAAACAGCTGGTGCCTGAAGCGCGCGTGGTGGTTGGTCACGGTCAAATGCAAGAGCGTGACCTGGAAAACGTCATGCTCGATTTCATGGCACATCAGTTCGACATTCTCGTTTGTACGACCATTATTGAATCCGGGCTCGACATTCCAAACGCCAACACAATCATCATCAATGAAGCTGACAAACTGGGTTTAGCTCAGATGTATCAGCTGCGAGGACGAGTCGGTCGCTCAAACGTTCAAGCTTATGCCTATTGCCTCTATCGCCCGCAAAAAGCGCTCAGCGAAACAGCTCAAAACAGATTGAAAGCGATTCGCGAATTTACTTCTCTCGGTTCTGGATACCAGATCGCTTTGCGCGATATGGAAATTCGCGGCGTCGGCAACATCCTTGGGGCCGAGCAACACGGTCATATGATTGCTGTCGGCTTCGACCTGTATTGCAAATTGCTGGAAGAATCAGTGGCTGAATTGAAGGGCGAATCGGTCGCTGTCGACAACGAAACCCAGGTCGACATTAACGTCACAGCCTTCTTACCGGAAAGCTATATCGCCGATAACGAACAGCGTTTGATTGAATACAAGCGACTGGCAGCTGTGAAAACGGAACGTCATTTGACCATGCTGGTAGACGAGTGGAAAGACCGATTCGGCGCCATGCCTCAAGAAGCATCACAACTTGTATCTGTGGTGCGTTTGCGTTTGCTCGCCAATCAAGCCGGTGTCAGCGCCATCAAACCAGAAGCTCAGGGCATAAGACTTTCAGTGAACTTCCGCTTGCAGCAATGGTTGCCAGTTCAAACCAGATTACCCAAACACCTCGGTCAGCGCACCACTTACAAACCAGGACAGGCTGGAGGTCATGGTGCGACGCCTTACATACTTGTACGCTCAGAAAATACAACTCCTTCAGAACAACTAAGTTTGCTCGAAGAATTGCTCAGTGCAATGGTCGCCGGTCCACAGGAAAAAGCCAGCTAATTGGAGCTCAAAGTGAAAAACGTCAAGGTCATACCTATCCCTTCTTTTAATGGCACATCCTTTGCCGTTACCTGCACACTGGGTCTGGTGCTTAGTTTAACGGCCTGTTCCAAGTCAAGCGACAAAACTGAAACGAGCAAAACCGAAACGACTACGAGCACAACCACATCAACTACCCCAACACCAGCAGATAAAGCAACAGACTCTGCAAAGAACAAAAAGACTGAAGCAGCTGCTGACACTTCTACTTCGACCATTCCCTCAGCTGCTCAAGTTGACGATAAGGCGACTGCAAAAGCCACGCAAATCGACGACATGCCTCAAGTCAGCGCCGTCAGTCGTTTGATCAATTTGACCAAAACGCCTGACAGCAAAGTTATTTGCACGGTCAACGGCACCCCCATCACAATCGCTGACTTCAAGCATGAATTCAAACTGCGCGAAGAGCAGACGCAAGCCATGCTCAGCATGCAACCGGAACTTGAGAAACAGCTATTAGATGACGCCAAAGCCAACAAATTGTCTTTGACAGACGTGGAAAAACAACGTCTAATCGATAGCGCCAAGAAAGCAGAAAACGGCAAAACTGACGCACTGCGCAAATATCTCAAAGACAACAAAATTACGCCTGAACAATTCGACCAAAAAGTCTTGAATATTGGACTAGCCCTAAAAGATGCTGCGCATCAATCACAACTGACTCTACTCAATGAACTTGTTGATCAGCAGATTTTGATTCAGTATGGCCGCAGCAAAGGCTACGCCCAAAAAGCTTTCAACAAATACATGGAACTGAAGCGGACGCCGCAATACAAAAATTTTCTCACTCAAAGTGGCTTCAGCCCGGATGATGCGCAAACACAGCTGGTCAATCGTCAATTGATGATCATGGCCATTGAAGACATCAAAAAGAAAACGCCACAACCAACCGACAAAGAATTGCAGCAAGTCTATGACTTGAATAAGAGCAGCCTCAAACATGGCGAACGCATTCGCTTGAGTCAAATCATCATTGCCGCCCCTGAAAAAGATTTGCCGGATCAAGCCAGCTTGCGCACTCAACTGAGCAAGCAAGAGCCCACATTAAAAGGGGCAGCGCTTGAGGCCAAAGTAAAAGAACAAGAGGAAGTGCAAAAGAATAAAGCCCAGGCCATTCTTGAAGAAATTCAAAAAGGTGCAGACTTCGCCAAAATTGCAAACGAAAAGAGCGATGACACTATCGCCAAGCAAGCAAAAAGTGGTGGCGACATAGGCTATAAAGACGTCACGCTTCTGGTCAAAGAATTCGCCAATAAAGTGAATGGAATAAAAGTAGGCGAAGTGGTGCCTGAAGTAATTAAAACAGGATTTGGCTACCATGTCGTGAAAGTCACTGGTCGTGAACCCGCTGGTTTAATACCTTTGGCTGAAGTAAAAGAGGAAATCACCAATCAATTGATGCAGCGTAAGAATCTGCAGTCTGTGGTGGAATTCCTGGCTGCCCAACACAAGTCTTCGCAGATCAAATTAGCTCCAGATTATCAAGCACAGGTCGCAGCTGACGCCAAATCTGCTGGCACCAAAACTAATTGATAATGCCATAAACGGAACCCATTAGGTTCGAGCGTAAATTCATCTTCTCATTTGAATTAAGCACCGAATCTGATGCGTCACTTCTTGGGCAACGCTCCCTCTACTCCTTCAACAAACCAATCCATCTGAGAGAGCATCTTTTGATCGCAGACTTGTCCAGGGGACAGGCGTTGTCTTCCCTCTCGGTCTTTCAGTGGTCCTTTAAAGACTACTTTTTGCCCTCGCCTGATCTGTTCAGCAGTTGCCAGAGTCTGCTTTTCTACGTCCTTTGGCACAAGCTTGCCAATGGAACTTAATTCAACGGCTCCGTCCTTCATTCCCAGCCAGAGCGTGTTCGGCTTCCACGTTTGCTCCTGAACTTCCTTTGTGATGTCATAGTAAGCCTTGTCCCAATTCCATCGTGAGCCAGTCAGCCAGTAATTTGGTGCAAATTCCTTCAGGTCTGCTTGTGTGGCAAAAACCATGACATGATTCTTTTCCGCTGTCTTAGCTACAGTAACCGAGCTGTCCCCAAAAGAGCCAACGATATCGACCCCAGAGTCAATTAGACCTTTGGTTGCTTCGGCTTCAGTCGGGGGATCTGACCAGGAATTTGTCCACACAACATGCACCTTCACTTTGGGATTAACGGAACGTGCGCCGAGTGTAAATGCATTGACATACTGCACTAGCACAGGCACAGGATGCGCGACAACAATACCGATGTTGTTTTTCCTTGTCATTTTACCGGCCGCTACTCCCACAGCATAAAGTGGTTCATATTGGCAAGCGACATAGCAACCCATATTTTTAGGTTGTCCGGGTCTCCATGTTTGCATGATCACAACTTCCGGATGCCGCTTAGCGACACGTTCTGCGGGCTCTAGATAGCCAAATGAAGTGGAGAAGAGCAGTCGATTGCCGGCAGCGATCATCTTTTCCATGACGCGCTCGACCTCAGCATTTTCGGGAATCTTTTCAGCAAACGTGGTTTGCACATTGGGCAGATGCGATTGTAAATAAAGACGACCTAAATTGTGGGAGTAGTTATATCCAAAATCATTAACAGGGCCTACCATCACAAATGCCACTTTGAGAGGCTTATCAGTGCCAGCACACAATCCATGTGATGCGCTAAGTGATGCGCTAAGGAGTGCTACAAAAAGACTGAGCGTCAATATTTTCAACAGTTTCAATAATTGTGTGGACACTGTTTATTTTCTCCATTGGTGCCTGAACGACTTGTGACGCTCTATTAGTGCGATTATAAATGGTGCAATATTACTGCTTGGGCAGCGTGCCTTGAACTCCAGGAACGAACCAATTCACTTCCGCCAACTCAGAGATTTCTAGCTTATGTCCAGCTGCTATTCGTTCCTTTCCTTCTCGGTCTTTCATCGGTCCTTGAAAAATAACAAATTGCCTGTTTTGCAACAATTTCTCTTTATTCAAAATCTCCTTTTGCACAGCTTGCGGAACAGCACGACCAAACGAAGACAGCTTGACGTATCTTTCGCCTCCTTCTCCACCGGAGTAATAAGAGCATGACTTCCAAGTATGGTTTTGCACGGCATCGGCTATCTTTAGATAAAACGGTCCCCAGTCTAAACAGGCCCCAGTGAGCCAGCCCTTTGGTGCCAGTTGATGCGCATCGGTATAGAACCCAACTGAATAGAGTCCCAAAGATTCGCAGGTCGGCAAAATGGTGTTCTGATTATCCTGGGCATTGGCAATCACATCGCAACCCGTTTCAGCCAGGCTTTTTACGGCCTCAGCTTCCAGGGGCGCGTCAGACCAATTATTGATGAATACTACATGTGTTACTGCTTTTGGGTTGACCGATCGCGCCCCCAAGGTGAATGAATCAATCGCTTGCACAATTGGAGGCACCGGATGCGCGGCGACAAAGCCTAGCTTGTTGGTCTTGGTTGCGTGCCCTGCAGCCATGCCAGCAAGATACAAGGGCTCATACTGGTTGGAAAAGTAGGTGCCAAGGTTCTTGGCTGTTTGAGTGCGATTGATTTGCATGAAGGTCACATCAGGATGCCTTTGAGCGACTCGCATGGCCGGCTCAAGAAAACCATAAGAGGTTGTAAAAATAAGCTTATTTCCTTGAGCAATCATTTTCTCGAGCACACGCTCTGCCTCGGCACTTTCCGGAATCTTTTCGGCAATAGTTGTTTGTATACGACCATGTGATTGTTTTTCCAAGTATTGTCGACCTTGATTATGAGCGTAGTTGAATCCGAAATCGGTAGTTGGACCGACACAAAGGAAACCAACTTTCAAAGGTAGCTGGTCGTCGGCTTTGGCACTAAATATGGTGCAAGCGACAAAAATGACAAAAAGAATAGCGATTAAGGATAGTGCCGGTATAGACGTAAGTTTCTTGTTTTTCCCTTTCATCAATTCTCCTTACTCAGTCCCTTTGCCAGCAACGATAAAGTGAACAGAATAGCATCCACATTCTGGACTCTGGCAAAAGTCTGGTGCAGCAGCCAAACTCAGTTACAAATGGTGCGCAGTAATTTTGCTTTTTAGCGTCTGCAGGCGTTTTGTGTTAATGAATTTTCGCTGGGCGTTAGTTGTTAATGGTTGCAGAATAAAGCATAATCCATTACAAGCACATAGATTGATACAGTAGATTATTCACCATATCATGAGTTTCAAGAACAATAAAAAAGTTAAGAGAATTGGTCGTTTCCTGGTTCAAGCAGGTGTTGTTTGTGGCGCCCTGTTGCTTTGGGAGATCCTAATTAAGAACAGCGACCACAATCTTATACCGGCTCCATCTACAGCTTTAGCCGCACTGAATGAACTTATTTCCAAGGGTATATTGGTTGACGATCTAACTGAAAGCATTCGTCGTGTGCTTGCCGGTTTTGGATGTGCCGCCGCATGTGGTATCACGCTCGGACTTTTGCTCGGCGCATCGGCCAGGTTGCATCTGGCCCTTTCGCCATTGATTGAGCTGCTAAGACCGATACCACCAATTGCTTGGATTCCTTTATCCATGACGATCTTCGGACTAGGTGATGCGTCTGCCTGCTTTGTCATATTTATAGGTGCATTTTATCCCGTGCTCACAAACACTATATTAGGTGTGCAGGAAGTGCCGCAACAACTGATGGATGCAGCTCAGTCTCTTGGTTGCTCGGGACTCCAGCGTTTTCAAAAAGTGATATGGCCTTCATCTTTGCCAAGTATTTTCGCCGGTCTCAGAGTCGGACTAGGCTTTGCCTGGATGTGTGTTGTCGCAGCAGAAATGATCGCGGCACGGTCTGGTTTGGGCTATGAAATACAGTTGAATAGACAACTTCTGCGATTAGATCGTGTTGTTGCCGGTATGGTTGTCATAGGCATCGTAGGCTTCGCCATGAATTTCGCTCTAGCCAAACTGGAAACAATTCTGCTGCCATGGCGCAAAAGGTCTCTTCGATGCGATACAGAAGGTACAGAAGATATAGACGGACCCCGGGTTGCTAAGCCAATCTTAAAAAGTGACCGATCTGCTATCAGTGAACCATTATCCTCGGCTCACAAAACTGCCACCTTAGATAGTGCGGCAACCAACGAATCAACATCGCTGGATTTTGCCACTTCAGGAACCAGCGAAATCTTCGGCGCTTCCATAAAATTAACCGACTTGAGTTTCTCTTACGCCTCTGATAATCGACCTGTGCTCAATAAGATCAATCTAGAAATACAAGCCGGAGAGATCGTTTGCTTTCTTGGTCCCAGTGGTTGTGGCAAAACAACTTTGCTCAGATTGCTTGCCGGACTGCAACATCCGTCGAGCGGAAAAATATCGATTAACGATCAGCCACTTGAAAAACACCGCCATGAAATAACCATGGACTTTCAAGATTCGGCTCTTTTTCCATGGCGCACAGCGGCGGGAAACGTCAGGTTCGCACTCGAATCGCAGCGTTTGAATCCCAAAGGAATTGATCAATCAGCGTCGGACTACCTGCGTGTGGTGGGGCTGCATAAAAAAGCTCGTCAGTATCCCAAGCAACTCTCTGGTGGACAGCAACAACGAGTTGCGTTGGCGCGCGCACTGGCGTATCAACCAAAAGTATTGTTGTTGGACGAGCCGTTCGCGTCGCTGGATAGCCAGACCAAAGAAAACTTGCAAGAGGAGTTGTCCGCACTTCTTGTAACACGAGGAATTACAGGTGTCTTTGTCACGCACGACATACGCGAAGCAATTTTTCTTGGCGACCGAGTTGCGGTTTTCTCGAAAAATGGGGGACAAATTTTATCGCTTCACAAAATCGAAAAAAAACAGCCGCGAGACGATTCATTTAGGTACACTTCTGAATTCAGCGAATCCAGATTACTCCTTTGGAACACCCTTAAGGCTGCCAGTGATGAAGAATTGCCCATTTGACCATCACCGCTTTAAGCGCCGCAAAACTGTGTCCAAGAACCTACTGCCGATTTTTTCGCTTCTTTTCGTTGTTTCAATGACTGGCTGTTCTCAACAACACACAACCACAACTATAGAAAAGGGCAACAATGTTGCGCCCCAGGAAGTGGCGGCAAAACCAATTCAAGTTGGCTGGATGACTTCCTGGGCCACGACGGGTCAAATCATGCAGGCAATGATCCATACGAACATAGCCACTCTCGAAGATGTACCGCTTATCTTTCGCAGTTTTCTTTTTGGTCCTGATATCAACGAAGCAGCCCTACACGGGGAAGTAGATTGTCTGAACAATGGATTAGTTCCTACGATTAGCTTGCTGTCTGCCAGTAGCGACTGGGTTATAGTTGGACGATTAGTCGACAGCCCACTATCGGTAGTGGCACGAAAAGGCTCTGGAATTGAAACCATCAAAGACTTGAAGGGAAAGAGCATCGCGGTTCCTTTCGGTGGCGGCACCCATCCGTTCGTAATTCAGTTGCTAGCCGAGAATGGCTTGCAAGTGGGCGAAGGTAAGGGCAAAGTCAATCTGCTCAATCTCAAGCCTAGTGAACAAGCTATCGCCATGCAACAGGGCAGTGTCGACGCTGTTGGCACATGGGAACCTCAGACAGCGATAATGCTCGCCAGAAATCTAGGCAAAGTTATAAAAGTCGAACGCCACATTGGTGTGATCACTGTTCGAAAATCAATTGCCCAAAACAAGCCAGAAGAAATTGTCCGCTTGCTCAAGGCCTACATCCAAGCGAATTATTATGTCGCAACTCATCAGAAAGAAACCGACAAGTGGTTCGCAGATGCATCTCACATGGACAATAACGTGCTTAAGTTCATCAAAGTCATTGAGCCTAATACAAAAGCCAAGACAATTACCGCCATCGATATCAAACTAACACCTGATGATATCAAGCTTGGTCAGCAATTTGCCGACACAATGTACAAGGCGGAACTGATACCGACTCAAGTCGATTTCAATAGCAGAACAGATCAATCATTCCTGCAAACCGCCCTGAAAGAATTGGCAACGACAGGTGATCAGACATCCAACATAAAAGAAGTTGCAGTAAAAAAATAACACACCATATACGGTGCCTGGTTAAGCAAGCTCCAAAACACAGTGAGCTATGACATCCCCTTAAGCTTGCTCTGCATACGAAACCCCTAGTGCCGTCGGGACGCTTTCAGCTTTTTTCCTGCCGATTATTGAAGACCCAGCCATGACCGAAATGACGAGCAAATAGGGTAGCATGCCTAACAGGTAGGGAGACACCTCACAACCCGCTGCTTGTAGCCGCAGTTGCAGCGACACGGCCAGCCCGAATAGATAAGCTCCAATCAGCGCCCGCCACGGATTCCAGGCAGCAAACACAACCAAACCGACAGCCACCCAGCCGCGACCAGCAGTGATGTTCTCAATCCAGCCCTGTGCATAAACGAGAGACAAATATGCTCCACCCAAAGCAGCCAGAGCAGCTCCAAGCATTGTCGATATATAGCGCACCCGTCTCACCTGAATCCCGGCAGCGGCGGCTGCACGCGGCTCCTCACCAACAGCTCTTAAAGACAGACCGAATCGCGTGTGATTAATTAGCCAATAGGTCAGAGGAACGATCAAGTAGCACAGATAAACGAGTGGATCCTGATTAAATAGAATTGGTCCAATCAATGGGATATCGCACAGAAAGGGAAGCTTGATGGCGACAACACTTTGAATTGGTTTACCAACGAAATCCGCACCAAAGAATGCCGTGATGCCACTAAGCAAAATCGTCATGGCGATTCCAGAAGCCACCTGATTAGCTTGAAACTTGATGCAGATACAAGCGTGTAGTAAACCAATAATTGCTCCAACCAACATGGCTATAGCAATAGCTAGAACCACACTATGCGTGTAATAAGAGACGACTACCGCGCTAAGAGCGCCTGCAAGCATTGTCCCTTCTAGTCCTAGATTGAGCACTCCCGAGCGCTCGGTAATGCATTCACCAACAGTGGCGAGCAAAACAGGTGTGGCACAGCGAATCATTCCAGCTGCAACTGCCACCCAGAAAGGAAGGGAATCGTTCATGAATTCACCTCCGAAGCACCAGCTGCTGGCAAGAGTGCCAATCCATCCGGCTCGGCATTAGTCGCCATACGCAACTGCAATTTGAAGGCAAGGTTCTTGAGAGAAGTCTCTGAAGCAAGCAGAAAGAGAAATATTGCCCCTTGCAAAATATTGACTGTGGCAAAGGGCAGCTTTTCGGACAGTTGCAAGCTGTCGGCTCCAGAAAGGAAACCACCAAGAAGTACAGCTGTGACAATAATTGCCAGAGGGTTTTGTCGTGCCAGCCAGGCCACGAGAAATCCCGTATAGCCATATCCAGGCGACAGCCCTGAGCGCAACCGTCCTTCTATGGCCGATACCTGACTAAATCCGGCAAGAGCGGCCACAGCTCCAGACACGAGCAAAGCGATGATCAAATAACGGTTCACTCGGTAGTGCGCGTACTTAGCGGCCTCAGGATTCTGACCGATGACATTGGCTCTAAAACCGACTTTTGTTCGAGTCAAGACAAGGGAAAGTACTAAGCCAATGACCACTGCTATAAAGAACCCAAGGTGAATTCTAGAACCAGGCAGATGCAGCAGTTCAGCAGAGGCTGGAAATGCTTGTGTCTGCGGCCAGCTTGAAGTGGTCGGGTCTTGCCACGGTCCATGAATAAGGAATTCAACAACGAGCACGGCCACGTAGTTCAAGAGCAGGCTGACAATCGTTTCATTAACATTCAAACGCACCTTAAGCAGAGCGGGAATCGCACTCCAAATGGCTCCACAAACACAGGCGGTGACAGCCATAAGCGATAACATTACCCATGGTGGCATGGTGGCAGGCAGAGTAAGGGCGATAAAAGTGCTGCCGACAGCTCCAGCTAAGAGCTGCCCTTCAACACCGATATTCATCAGTCCAACACGTGCAGCGACTGCCACACCTAAAGCACAGAACATGACCGGCGTTGCAGCCACGAGAGTTTCGGAAAGAGCGAAACCGTCACCGAATGCGCTGGTGAATATGCCACTATATATTCTAATTGGATCGCGGCCAGCCACGACCAAGAACAGTCCGACGGCAATCAAACCGCACAATATCGAGACGAGCGAACCAGCAATAGAAATTAAGGCTCTTTGTGTCGCGCGTATACTCTTCACGACTTGCCGCCCATACATGCTGCAAGTGATTGATAATCGAATTGCCCAGCGATTTGCTCACCGCATATCCGCCCATTGAACATGGCGACAATTCGGTCGCAAGTTGTGAGCAACTCCTCTAGATCTGGCGAAATAAGAATAACGGCTCGGCCCTCAAGAGCGGCTTTGCGAAGTTCATACCTTATGCGCATAGACATGGCTGCGTCGAGCCCGGCGCAGGGATTGTCAGCGACTATCACTGAAGTTTTCGTAGAAAGCTCGCGACCAATGATCAAACGCTGCAAATTCCCCCCTGATAGGGCAGCGGCCGGTACATCGGACAAATTGGGAGTGATGCTGAAGGCGTCGATTATCGCCCGAGCATGGCGCTCCATATGGGCACTATTGATAAATACACTATTGAGCAGTTTCCACAGTGTGCTCGTGTGCACTGGTAAAGAATCGATACTCTTGAGGAAACAGTTGGCAGCCACCGAGAGCGCTGGTGCACAAGCGTGATTCTGTTCACTTGGAATGTAGCAGACCGAGAGAGCAAGTGCTCGAGAAATTTCGCTTCCCTGATTGATGATACTACCTGAGATACCACCAGCAGATGGCTCCAAAAGACCGGCCAACAGGCGTCCAAACTCCAATTGACCACTGCCGCTGATGCCGGCGACACCGACAATCTCTGCCGGGCGAACACCGAAACTGATATCGTGTAAGGGATGACTTGTTGCTGTCGCTTTAGTGCTAACACTCTTAAGATTGATCAGTGGCTCGGCAATGCTTTGTGCGCGTCCCTCAATAGGCAAAAAGCTGTCCATGTCTATGTCTATCATGAGTCTTGCCAGCGCATCGCTTGTAACGCTAGAAGCCTCTACGGTTGAAATCGATCTTCCCTGGCGGAGCACCGTAATATGCCTAGCAAAATTGATTACTTCGTTGATGTGGTGTGTAATGAGGATCACTATTCGCCCGGACTCGGCGAGATCTCTTGCAATTGAAAGAAGCTCTTCTGCTTCAAACGGAGTCAGCTGCGATGTTGGTTCATCCAGTATGAGCACACGAGCATCACGCCAAATCAACTTGAACATTTCCAATTTCTGGCGGTCTGCTATGCCCAAATGTGACACCGGGCAAGAAAGATCAAGTTTAAAACCGAACTCACGTGCCTTTGACTGCACTTGCTTTTCTATTTTGGTCTTGCTGAAAGCGAAACTCAGCTTGGGATCACCAAGCACAACATTCTCGAATCCGCTCAAAGATGACACAAGTGCAAGCTGCTGATGCACCATACCGATGCCTAGTTTTCTGGCGTCGAACGGAGAATTAAGAACTATTTGGTGGCCATCAAGATTAATTGATCCGGCGTCAGATTTGTAATAGCCATAAAGAATTTTGCTGAGCGTTGACTTACCAGCACCATTCTCGCCAACAATCGCGTGAATACCACCGCCTATCACATCAAAACTGACAGAGTCATTGGCCAGGATTTGGCCAAATCTTTTGGAGACGGATCTAAAGCTAAGCGAACACGCCTGGACTGAACCAGCTTCTATCGTCTTCGCTCGTGTAGCACTTTCAACCGACATGTATTCTCTTAAATTCACCCATTATTCAGGTTACCTAGCCATTAGGACTGAGACAATGGGGTAACTACGAGGTACGACATATTAAGCGTTGAAATGAATGGCATAAAGCCCTCGGTGAAATGGGCTGATACAACTAAAGCTGCTTTAAAGCGCTGATTTACTAAAGATAATTAGACTGCTCTATAATATAAGACGATAGAACATGGAGAGCAGCAGATGTCGACATCGCCCGATCAACCGAAGTCAAACTCCAAGAAAAAGAAAAAGTTTTCACAAAAGGACTATCATCATCCGGCGGCATCCTGGGGAGCCGCTTTGAGCGTGGGCGAGGTGCTGATTAAGCAAAATGCTGTTGTAGACGGCGTGCGCGCAATTTTCGAAATGAACCACGACAAAAGTGGTTTTGATTGCCCAGGCTGTGCCTGGCCGGATGACCGCCATGGTCTGAAGATGGATATCTGCGAAAACGGTATCAAGCATGTGACGTGGGAGATGACGGGCAAACGGGTCGACCGCCAGTTCTTTGAGAAATACTCAGTGACCGAACTAATGAACTGGAGCGAATTCGCTCTGGAAAATGAAGGTCGCCTGACCGAGCCAATGGTCTACAACCCCCAGACCGATCATTACGAACCAATTACCTGGGCGAATGCATTTAGCTTGATGGGGCACCATCTCAAAGCTCTTGCCAGTCCAAATGAAGCTTCATTTTATACATCAGGCAGATTGTCTAATGAAGCAACTTTCCTCTATCAATTATTCGCCAGAGAATTTGGCACCAATAATTTGCCTGACTGTTCAAATATGTGCCACGAAGCAAGCGGTCGTGCACTTTCAGCTTCAATTGGTACAGGCAAAGGCACTGTCGATATAGCTGACTGGCAAAAAACAGACGCTGTTTTTGTTATTGGTGTAAACGCGGCGACAAACACACCCCGAATGCTATCGGCGCTCGTCGACGGAGTGAAAGAGCATGGCACCAAAATTGTTCACATCAATCCCTTAATTGAAGTCGCAGCAACTACAGGCATTACACCGCACGACATCATGGACATGATTACTTTTCGGGAAACAAAAACCAGCACTCTCAATTTGCAACCACGAATTGGCGGCGACCTGGCCATCATGCGAGGTATCGCAAAATATTTGCTCGAAGAAAGTAAAACCGATCCAAAAGCAATCGACTCCATTTTCATCAAATACTATACGGCTGGCTTTGATGACTACAAAAAAATTCTCGCAGAAACCAGCTGGGAAGAGCTCGAACATCAATCTGGTATACCGATTAAACAAATTAAGGAAGCAGCGGAAATTTATCGTCAGGCGCCGACTGCCATCATTAGCTGGTGCCTAGGTATCAGTCAGCAAGAATTTGGCGTTGATACCATTAGGGAAATCTCTAACGTCCTATTGATGCGCGGCAATATCGGTAAACCAGGGGCTGGTTTCTGCCCAATTCGTGGTCATAGTAATGTGCAGGGCAATCGCACCTGCGGCGTCGCGCATGCTCCTAAAGAAGCATGGCTGGCGCGTATGGATGATGCTTGCAATATAAAATCGCCACGCGAGCATGGTCTCGATACGGTGCGCACTATTGAAGGCATGCACAACGGCTCAGTCAAATTTTTCCTGGGTATGGGAGGCAATTTCGCTATTGCCACACCTGATACCAGATACACCTTCGAAGCCTTACGACGATGTAATTTCACCGCTCACGTCAGCACTAAGCTCAATCGCAGTCATGTTGTGCATGGAGTCGAAGCGCTGATTCTTCCTTGTCTTGGCCGTACTGAAATTGATATGCAAAAAGCTGGCGAGCAATCTATCACGGTAGAAGATTCGATGAGCCAGGTGCATTTATCAAAAGGCATGAATTTGCCAGCATCACCGCACTTGCTATCAGAGCTTGCAATTGTTGAAGGCATTGCGCGCGCCACCTTGACGAATTCGCCCACTCCGTGGGAAGAGTACATCGCCAATTACGATTTGATTCGCGACAAAATGAGCGAAGCAATTGCTGGATTCGAAGATTTCAATCGCCGAGTGCGAGAAAAATTTGGCTTCCGCATCAAACAACACGCACGCGAATTAGTCTTTGATACACCAAATGGCAAAGCCAATTTCTCGGTGGCGTCATTGCCCGACGCCTTACCACCTGCCGGCAAATTGATGCTGAGCACGATGCGTTCTCACGACCAATTCAATACGACAATATATTCAGACAACGATCGTTATCGCGGTTTAAAGAATTTACGAACGATGCTGCTCATGAATGAAGCCGATATGAAAGAACGCGGGCTCGAACAATTCGATTTGATTCACATCACAAGCTTCGGCAAAGACGGTAGCACTCGTGAGCTGGACGGCTTTCGCGCAGTTCGTTATAACATTCCAAAAGGCTGCGCCTCTGGCTACATGCCAGAACTGAATGTACTGGCGCCAATTGGAGATTTCAGCAAGCAAAGTGATCAACCGATGATGAAACAACTACTTGTGGAAATCAAAAAAAGCAGTTTGAAAGACGATGGTTACACGGCTGACTTTAGCACCACGAGCATGCCCAAATGAAAGAAACCGGCATTATAGAAGTCGACACGAGCAAAGTAGTCGGCAATCAATTCACCTACGTAAAAGACACTCTGTCTGTAGAAGAACCATTAGAAATCAGAATAACAGCCGATGTGGCTGGCGAGCGGCTGACGCAGCCAGTCTCAGTGACCATGAGAACACCAGGCGATGACGCAGATTTAGCGGCCGGTTTTCTTTTCACCGAGGGAATTATCAATTCTTCCGACGATATAGAAGGCATGGATCTCAGTCAATGCAACATTGTGGAAGTAACGATTAAAAAGGGAGTGGCTGTCAATCCTAAAGTTTTTGAGCGACATTCATTCGTTGCCTCCAGTTGCGGTGTCTGTGGTAAAAAATCAATCGATACGGTCAGAGTCAGGCGTAACTACTTAGCAGACAATAACTCTCCTCAGCTCAAATCAGATGTTATTCATGCACTGCCCAAAATTTTAAGAAAGGCTCAGGCTGAATTCGATTCAACTGGTGGCATACATGCCTCCGGTTTGTTCGATGGAAGCGGAAATTTACTGGTAATCCGAGAAGATGTGGGGCGACACAATGCTCTCGACAAAGTCATAGGCTCACAATTACAAGCACACGCCTTACCTTTGACTGACTCAATCATTCTAGTTTCTGGAAGAGCCAGCTTTGAGCTGGTGCAAAAAGCTGCGCATGCAGGCATTGGCGTCCTTGCGGCAGTGGGTGCGCCGTCGAGCCTGGCCGTCGAACTGGCTCAGGAAGCTAATATGACATTAGTTGGATTTGTGCGCAACAATCGCTTCAATATTTACAGTGGTGTTCAGAGATTTATCGACCTGGTCGATTCGCCACAAAATGGTGCACTTGAAGAATCAAATGACAAATCAAATGACAAAATCGTCATCAATGTCTAATTTCAAAATTCTGTTTTTGAGCGCCACTTGGTTCTCATTATCTCTTTCCGCGCGGGCTGGCGAAATCAGCCCAAGCTCCTATGTACGTGCTGAAAACGACTATAAACAAAGAAGATTCAGTGATGCTCTGCGCGGTTTTGATCAAGCATTGCACGAGCAAGCCAGTAAAAACAAAGTCGTTATTCATTACATGAAAGCTAATTGCCTGATGCAAATGAATCAACCTGGCGAGGCAGATAAAGAATATGCAATCGCTCAATCACTTGCGCCTGGCTCTCAAATCGCCAGATATTGTAAACTGGCTAGAGGAAGTATCAAACGACTGTCTGTGACACCAAATGCGGCATCACAGACAGCGTCCAAGAAAAACCCAGACGACGAAGATGACGATGAAAATGCTGACAGCGAGAAAACAACTGCCACGTCAGCCCAGGCTAAACACAATCAAGCCGTTTCGTCAGCGACGCTTGATTTGATCAAAAAGCAGGCCGCACTTGCTCGACAACGTGCTCTGGAGATTGGCAATGTCGCAGCTGAAAACGAGCGAATCAAGGCGGCGAACGAAGGACGCTCTTTGCAAGCAAAACTTGAACGCGCCGCTTCCACACCCAGAGGCGGCACTGAACCGGTCGCCTTGACACCCCAGCAAATCGAAGGAATCAAGAGCCAGGCTGCCGCTGGCTCCGAGCAATTAAGGCAAGCTGGAGAATGGAAAGCGCAACAAAGAAAACAAGAATCCGAAGATAAGTCAGAAGAAATCCGCCGACAGGCTGAAAATTTACAGAGCCAATTGATAAACTATCGTCCTAACATCAATTCCGATATCAAACTGAATCCCGTTGGCACCAATTTATACATTCGCAACTACTCCAAAGGCATAGCCCCAATTACAGCCTTGAAAGCTCAAACCAAAACGTTGCCAAGCTATAAAAACG
>Ga0182030_10008586_pt1 | contig 21129 bp, 15 predicted proteins | sample 812S3MmetaG_FD_121299 | JGI IMG/M metagenome (GOLD analysis project Ga0182030, IMG submission 121299) | Permafrost microbial communities from Stordalen Mire, Sweden - 812S3M metaG (Illumina Assembly) | ecosystem: Environmental > Terrestrial > Soil > Wetlands > Permafrost | place: Sweden...
TGGGGGCAGTCCTGACCGAAGGGGTCCGACTAAAGATCCCGTTACAAGTTATCACCGCGGCGTGTTGACGGGGGGAACAGGGAATTCGATTCCCCGAGACGCCCGTGACTAATGTGCGTTAACGGCCCACCATCAACCCCGGAGCGAGAGTCGTCATTGACAAACCGCGGCTCGCAAGTGTGAAATTTGAGTGAATGCTGCGGAGGAAGATTCGCGGCCTTGTTCCCGTGCGCTTTCATCGGTTGCGGGCGGTGAGAAATCAGACCTTCGACCTGCGTCTCCCAAGCAACGGCGTGCGTCCGTCCTATGGTTGGTCAACTGTAGTAGCGTCACATGGCTAGGAGGTAAAGCCCATGCACGGCAAACAGCAACTCCGCCTTATCATTCTGGCGGTCGTATCCATCGCACTGACCTTGGCAGTTGCAGGTTGCAAGTCAAACGATACTCAGCAGGCAAACAACGCGCCGGCCGACCAGTCGCAGAATCCCGCCGACGCCAACCTGGCCCCCGCAAACGGCGCCGACACGAGTCAGCAACCGCCAGCGAATCAACCGGCGCAGCAGTATCAGCAGCCCGCGCAGCAGAACTACCAGCAGCCCGCGAGTCAGCCGGCGCAGCAGACGTATCAGCAGCCTGCGCAGTCAGATCAGAACGCTCAGCAGCCGGCACAGTCGGACCAGAATTATCAGCAGCCAGCGTCCGACCAGGGGCAAACCTATTCCGATAACGGATACGACGCCACCGTTCAGGACCAGACCTACGGCCAGCCGGTGCTGCAGGCGCAACAGCCCCCACCAGCGTTGCCGGAATACGCGCAGCCGCCATGCCCGGCCCCAGGCTATATCTGGACGCCCGGCTATTGGAGCTATGCTCCCCAGGGCTACTACTGGGTGCCGGGCGCTTGGACGCAACCGCCTCAGCCGGGCTACTTATGGACGCCGGGGTATTGGGGATACGTCGCCGGCGTGTTCCGCTTCAGCTACGGCTATTGGGGCCACTACATGGGCTATTACGGTGGAGTTAACTACGGATACGGCTACACCGGCATGGGCTATCAGGGCGGGTACTGGAACAACAACCAGTTCTACTACAACCGCTCCGTCAACAATGTGAACGTAACCAACGTAACGAATGTGTACAACCGAACGGTGATCAACAACACGACGATCAACCGTGTCAGCTACAACGGAGGACCGGGAGGCATCAATCGACAGCCTACAGCCTCGGAAATGGCGGGCATACGTCAGCAGCGCATTCCTCCCATGACCACGCAGTTGCAGCACCAGCAACAAGCAGCGCAGAACCGCCAGCAGTTTGCCTCGGTCAATCACGGACGTCCAGCTGTAGTCGCGGCCGCGCAGCCCATCCGTGAAAGCCGGCCCATCGCACCGGTAATCCCGGCTCGTCCTGCTCCGGCTATGCGGCCGGCGCAACCGGCGAATCGGCCACAAACGCAGACGCGCCCGGCTCCGCAGCAACGGCCGCAGCAGGAAGCAAGACCGGCTCCGCAACAACGGCCGCAGCAGGAGACCAGACCGGCTCCGCAGCAGCGGCCGCAGCAGCAGACAAAACCGGCGCCGCAGCAACGGCCGCAGCAGGAGACCAAGCCAGCGTCGCAGCAACGGCCGCAGCAGGAGACCAGACCGGCGCCGCAGCAACGGCCGCAGCAGGAGGCCAAACCGGCGCCGCAGCAACGGCCGCAGCAGGAGGCCAAGCCGGCGCCGCAGCAACGGCCGCAGCAGGAGACCAAACCGGCGCCGCAGCAACGGCCGCAGCAGGAGACCAAACCGGCGCCGCAACAACGGCCGCAGCAGGAGACCAAGCCGGCTCCCCAACAACGGCCGCAGCAGGAGGCAAGACCGGCGCCGCAGCAGCAGGCCAGACCGGCGCCTCAGCAACGGCCGCAGCAGCAGGCGAATAAGCCTGCTCCTGCGCAACAGAAGCAGCGGCCTGACGACAAGAAGCAATAGTAGAGGTCGTTTACTGCTTCAGCCGTGATTCGACGAATGGGCGGGGCTTTCTGCTCCGCCCATTTGTTCAGCACGCAGAGGTCGCGGATGGTGGGCAATCCGGCCTTGGAGAGAACTGCCGTGAATCAGCGGCCGGGGAACACGGTCCCGTTAATGTCTCGTCGGCTATGTACAATCGGCTGGACGAAATAAGCCTCACCAAGAATCGCCCACCGTCGACGGAATCAATACGTACGTTATCTCGCGCGTGGGCGCTTCGCTGGGACTGAAGGTGTTGTCGACGCCTTAATTCGTCTCCTTCCAGAGCCCTTTGTTTGAGGGCAGGTCACTGATTGACCATGCAAGAGCAGGCGAACTATCTTTCTTGGGCCTCATCGATTCGCGTCCACCCTGGCCCGCGGCGAGAACTAATGCAGGGGGAGTTGCACCCGTACTGACTGCGAAGACTTGCACCCGCGCGTTCGCCGTATCAGCGACGTAGATGCGGTTGTCTGCATCGACCCACAATCCTCTGGGAGCAAGAAACTCTCCAATTCTGCTGCCGGATTGTCCGAACGTACCTATCGGGGTTCCATCCGGCTTGTACACGCCGATGATGGACTTGGCAACATAGCTGATGTAGATGTTTCCGTCGTTATCTACAGCCAGACCGTTTTCTCCAGCAAGCCCGACAACAACGCGATAATACCCAATGCGGGTGCCGTCGAAATCCAGGACTTGAATGCGTGTCCCCTCCGTATCCAGAACCAGAATTCCGCTGTCGCTTACGGCGATCTGTGTCGGAGAGACGAATTCTCCGCTGCCTCTGCCATGCCTGTCCGTGCCCACACGTTTCAAAACGTTGCCTTGCAGATCGAGGATAAACACGAGATTGCGTGGGGTATCCGTGAGGTATAAACGGCGGGCCTTGCGGTCAATTGCAATTCCGGTTGGACGTTCATACATATTCTCGCCTTGGAAGTTCCCGATATAGCGGATGAATTGCCCGGACTGGTTGTACACCAGCACCATTCCCGCCTCGGAATCGGCGATGTAAATGTTGTCTTCGGCATCCACCGCAACTCCAGCGGGCAGTTGCAGTCTGCGACCTTCATCCCCCAGGATGCTGAACGAAGTCTTGCCGTTAGGGTCAAACACATGTACGGCCCGCAGGTCGGGATCGCTGATGATGACGCGCAGCATGGAGTCGGTGGTTACCTGATGCGGCGCCCCCATTACTCTGGCCCGCCCATAAACAAAGGTCACTACAGTATCGCGAATGTTTACCAGGTTGGATTGCGGGTGCGCGATTTTCGTGGCATGGGCCGGGGGCGCGAAATCTTCTACAACCTCGCGGGCCGGAAGAATCATCCACGGAGGAGCCTCGGTCTGCGTTGCCGCGCTCTCGCCTACGACTGAGGTGGACCTAAAGCTTGAACTCTGCGCTTCAAGAGCGCGACCGAACTTTGACGGCTTCTTATATTGTGCAGTGGCACAAAACGTACCAAGATATTCCAGTTCGAGACCGTCTCCCAGGCTCGCTCGCGAGAAGGCGCCAACATTCTGCGCAGGTGGCTCAAGGAGCAACAACCCGTCCCGGCCGGTGACAGATGGGACGGCTTCCTCACGCGTTTGACCGAGAGCGTAGTGGGTCATCAGGAGCGCCAGCGCAAGCCCAACTACAACCCGCGCCTCAGCCCATGCCGGGTGCGCGCTTCGGCCGAAAAGCAAACTCCGCAATCGCGAAATAGCGCGCATTTAGCTTACCCTCAAGTACACATAACGATTGGAGCATTCGCGGCGGGCGGTGTGCTGCTCAGTAGTGCTCACTTTGGCGGTAAATCAGTTCGGAATTCTCGGAAGAGCTCTCACTTGGCGGTACACTCCACCGGAATAATGCGGCAGCCGGTGGCATTGCGTCCGAGTGACGGAGACAACCATTCCTTTGATTTGAATGGGGAGGAAGGTATACCTTGTCAAGGTAACCGAGGAGACCGCTTTGAGCAAACCTGAAGACCTGGTGCAGGGCACACTCGACCTGCTTCTGTTAAAGATCGTGGCCTTGGAGCCACTCGGCAATTCTCACGATTGTTCCCGCACAGGGGCAGACTTTCACGGTCCTGCACAATTTCACCGGAGCCGTGGAGGCAGCCCATTCGGGAGCCTCGTCATGGAACGTACCGGGAGCATTTATGGCGTCGCCACGTATGGCGGCAACTCCTGCCCGGGTCTCTCCTACAACAGCGGCTGCGGTGTCGTTTCAAAATGAAGCGCGCCGGCGGCTGAACATTCATTTACTTCTCCCGAGCCAGCTCCTTGCCGATCGCTTGCAATTCCTGCCGACGCTTCTCGGTGGGCTTGGGATAAGCCATTTTGAGGTCCTCGAGTGCATCGAGGACAATGCGGGAAACAATCAATCGGGCGTTCTCCTTGTCGTCGGCGGGAACCGAGTACCAGGGCGCGTGATGGGTGCTGGTCGCTTGCAGGCACTCCTCATACGCTTTCATGTAATGCTTCCAGTACTTCCTCTCGTGATTGTCCGAGAGGCTGACCTTCCAGTTCTTGTCGGGATCGTCAATGCGTTCGAGAAACCGCTTGCGCTGCTCTTCGTAGGAAAGGTTTAGAAATATTTTGACGATGCGAGTTCCGTTGTAATAAAGGTGGCGCTCCAGGTCGACGATGGAGCGATACCGTTTCTTCCAGATGGATTTGTCGTCGCGCAACTCCTCGGGAAGCCGCTGGTTACGAAGAATCTCGGGATGCACGCGAACGATCAGTACTTCTTCGTAATAGGAGCGATTGAAGATGCCGATCCGTCCGCGTTCAGGAAGCCGGCACGTCGTGCGCCAGAGAAAATCATGCTCCAACTCCTCGGCGCTCGGCTGCTTGAAGCTGAAAACGTCGCAGCCTTCGGGATCGACTCCCGACATGACGTGCCGAATGGAGCCGTCCTTCCCAGCAGAGTCCATCCCCTGAAAAATCAGCAGCAACGCATAGCGGTTGGACGCATAGTGAAGCTGTTGCAGTGCGCTCAACTCTGCAATGTGTTTTTCCAGGAGTTCTTGATATTGCTTCTTCGTCGCGCAATAAGGTTTAACGATAGTCGGCCACTTCTTGAGGTCGAACGCTTTACCGGAGCGCACCCGGAAATCCTTGGAATGAATTGTCATCTACTTCCTTTCGCCTTAGGCTTAGGTCTTCGCCTCAGCCTTGGCACCGTCTCGAATCTCGCGCTCCGCCTCGAGCCAGTCTTGATCAGCCAGGCTCTCGCCGCGGGCTCGTTCTTGGTAGAGTTCAAAGGCTCGGGCAGCGATCTGCGGCTTAAGATCGAGTGTCTTAGTAACCGATGGGGATTTGACCGGGTCAAAAATGCGATAGGCCAGCAGTTTCACGCGATCATTCACCAGGAACCAAGCCAGGGCATAGACCCAAACGAAGCCTGCCCAGCGCCAACCGAGCGGTGTCATAAACAAGCCATAAACTGCAATCAGAGTCGCCACTGCTTGTGTGCCGAGCACTGCGATCCAGAGAATGCGCGCCGGACGTATGGACCAGAACGGGCCGCGGGTGCGCGTAAGGAAAATCGTCAGATGTCCGGCAACCGACAGCTTCAGGTACATCAGGGTTTGGGCGTGCGCGCGGTCGAGGTGAAATACGCGCTCGGCAAGATAGAACAATCCGAACGCAGCCACGACGCCGATAACACCCAAAACGGTCGAGATCCCGAGCACCAGGTGCATGTTCCACTTCTCGGGCTTGTCGCTGTAATGCACGCGGTCGTACGCGATGGAGAGGATGGCTCCGTCGTTGAGCACGGCAATCATCACGATCATGACGGCGGTCACGGGGTAAAAGTTAAATACCAGGATTGCCAGCGTCATGAAGAACAGTACGCGCAGAGTTTCAGCGATGCGGTACATCGCGTAGCTGTTCATCCGCTGGAAGATGCGGCGGCTCTCTTTGATCGCATCGATGATCACCGACAGGCCGGAGGCGAGCAGCACGATGTCGGCCGCCGCGCGAGCCGCGTCCGTCGCGCCGGAAACGGCAATGCCGCAGTCCGCTTGTTTAAGCGCGGGAGCGTCATTCACGCCGTCGCCCGTCATTCCGACAATGTGGCCGTGCTTCTGCAGGACGTCGACAATGTTGTACTTGTCTTCGGGGAACACCTGGGCAAAGCCGTCGGCCTTCTCGATATCCGCTGCTGATTGCGCTGACTGTTGGTCCTTTGCATCGCGCAATACCGTGGCATCCAGGATGTTAGTTCCCATGCCCAGCTGACGCGACATTTCCTTGGCGATGGCTATTTGGTCGCCGGTGACCATTTTGACCTTCACGCCCATCTGCACCGCGCTGGCGATGGTTGCCTTGGCCTGCTCGCGCGGGGGATCGGACATGGGCAAGACACCGAGGAACTGCCACTTGTCGTCCTGATCGGCGCGGGCTACGCCTAGCGAGCGAAAGCCGCGTGCGGCAAAGTCATTGACGGCCTTCTCGGCCGCAGGCTTTACGTCCGCGATGTTGGTGGCCATCTGCAGGATGACCTGCGGCGCTCCCTTTGCCACCTTGAACTGCTTGCCGTCCGGTCCTTTCACGGTGGCCTCGGTGCGCTTATGCACCGGATCGAAGGGCTCGAAATGGAGGATCTGATACTTCTTCAATTCCTTATCGTCCTTGACAGCGGCGATCACGGCCAGGTCGATAGTGTCCTTGTCTTCCGCACGCGAAGCCAAGGCAGCATCGAGGATGATTTGATCGGCGGGAATCCCATTGAGACAGCATGGATCGCCCAGCGTGAGTTTGTTCTGGGTCAGAGTGCCGGTCTTGTCGGAGCACAGCACATCCACACCGGCTAATTCTTCGATCGCCGACAACTTCGTCACAATCGCTTGCTTTTTTGCCAGCAGACGCGCGCCAACCGCCATGGTGACGGACAATACCGTAGGCATCGCCACGGGAATCGCGGCCACTAGAAGCACCAGGGCAAACTCCAATGTGCTCAGAATCGGGTCATGGCGGAAGAGCGCGGCAGCAACAATCAACGCCACCAGAGCTACCGCGAGAATGATCAGGTAGTTGCCGATTTTGAGCACAGCACGCTGGAAATGACTGACGGTATGAGCGTCCTGCACCAGTTCCGCGGTCTTGCCGAAATAGGTGTGAGTACCGGTGGCGTACACCATCGCGTCAGTTTCGCCACGCTTGATGATCGAGCCCGAGAAGACCGCCTCGCCAGGCTGGCGCGTCGCCGGCAAGGATTCGCCGGTTAGCGCGGACTGGTCCACTTGCACCGGATCGCCCGCCAGCAAACGCGCATCCGCTGGTACGATGTCCCCCAGTCGCAGGCGGATTACGTCGCCGGGGACCAACTCAGACACCTTCGGGGTTGCCCATTTTCCATCCCGCAGAACGCGGGCCTTGGTCGCCAGCTTCGCGCGCAACGCGGCAATCTCGTTGCCCGCTTGATGTTCCTCCCAGAATGCGACCAAAGCGTTGGAAAATAGCAGAAACAGAATGATGAAGAAATCCAGCCAGTGCTTCACCACTCCCGAAAGAATCACCGCCGCTTCAATCATCCACGGGATGGGTCCCCAGAAGTAGCTGAGAAACTTCAGGAAGAGGTTGTCTTTCTTCTCCGCGATCTCATTCGGGCCGTACTGTGCCAGGCGTTTGACTGCCTCGGCTTGACTCAGGCCTTTCGGAGACGATCCCAGCTTTTTCTCCACCTCTGGCATCGGAAGAGATTTCAAATCGTCTTTCGCCTCGGGCTTCGGCCTCGAGTCCGGCTTCGTTTCGGTAGCTTCGGGCTGTTCCACAGTGGCCTTCATAGCAGGTATTCCCCTCTGGCATTGTTATGCCGCTCTCGTCGCCGCATTCTCTTGATCCACGGCGACCCGCCCCTTGTCGATGGCGGCCTTTCTCCGCGCGGCATCGATAGGCACTGCGGTGTTTATTGGCCGGTGCTCCACTTCCAGTTCCGGACTTCCGGCATGTCCTGGCCATGCTTGTCGATGAAATGCTTGTGCTCGATCAGCTTGTCCTGCATCTGCTGCTTCAGGTAGGCACCTTTGGAGCCTAGGTCCGGCAGGCGATCCACCACATCCTTCACCAGATGGAACCGATCGAGATCGTTCTGCACTCGCATGTCGAAAGGCGTCGTGATTGTGCCCTCTTCTATATAGCCGCGCACATGCAGATTGCGGTTGGTGCGGCGGTAGGTCAGCCGGTGGATCAGCCACGGGTATCCGTGAAAGGCAAATATGATGTGCTTGTCTTTAGTGAACAGCGAATCGTAATCCCTCTCACTGAGTCCATGAGGATGTTCCGTGCTCGGCTGCAGCTTCATGAGATCGACGACATTGACCACCCGGATTTTCAGATCGGGCAGATGCTGGCGCAGGATGGAAACGGCGGCCAGTATCTCCAGCGTCGGTGTGTCTCCGCAACAGGCCATGACCACGTCTGGTTCAGCGGCGTCCTGGTCGTTGCTGGCCCATTGCCAGATGCCGATGCCTTCCGTGCAATGCACGACCGCTTGATCCATGGTCAGCCATTGCGGTAGGGCGTGTTTGCCCGCCACGACCACGTTGACGTAATTCCGGCTGCGCAGGCAGTGATCGAAAACCGACAACAGGCAGTTGGCATCGGCCGGAAGGTAAACCCGCACGATGTCCGCTTTCTTGTTGATGACATGGTCCAGAAAACCAGGGTCCTGGTGCGTGAAGCCGTTGTGGTCCTGCTGCCAGACGTGAGAGGCGAGCAGATAGTTCAACGACGAGATCTTCCGGCGCCAAGGCAGTTCCAGGCATACCTTCAGCCACTTGGCGTGCTGGCTGAACATTGAGTCGACGATACGAATAAAAGCTTCATAACTGTTAAACAAGCCGTGCCGCCCGGTGAGAAGATATCCTTCCAACCAGCCCTCACACTGGTTCTCGCTGAGCATCGAGTCCAGCACGCGGCCGGCAGGCGCAAGGAATTCATCGTTGCTTACTTCGCGCGCATCCCACTGCCGGTTCGTGACTTCAAACACAGCGCCGAGAAGATTCGAGACGGTTTCATCGGGACCGAAGACGCGGAAATTACGCTGCTCCTGATTCATCCTGGCGACATCGCGCAGGAACAGACCCAACACCTGCGTGTCCTGGGCGCTGACCGCACCGGGTGAAGGCACGTTCACCGCATGCACGTGGAAATCCGGCATGCGCAGATCGCGCAGCAGGATGCCGCCGTTGGCGTGAGGATTGCTTCCCATCCGGCGGTCACCCTTCGGCGCCAGTTCGGCCAACTCCTGCAGGAGCCGCCCATTTTCATCGAACAGCTCTTCGGCTTTGTAGCTCTTCATCCAGTTCTCGAGCAGCTTGACGTGATCGGGATGCTCGGGATCGACCAGCAGTGGTACCTGGTGCGATCGAAACGTGCCTTCGATCTGCAGGCCGTCGACGAATTTCGGTCCCGTCCAGCCCTTTGGTGACTTGAGAACAATCATGGGCCAGCGCGGCCGGGACGTGTCGTTGTTGTTCCGTGCATTACTTTGAAATCGCCGAATGTCAACGATGGCGCTCTCGACGGCGGTTGCCATCAGCTCGTGCATCTTTTCCGGCTCATCGCCTTCCACAAAGTAGGGCGTCCAGCCGCAGCCTCGCAGAAACTGTTCCAACTCTTCGTGCTCGATGCGGGCCAGAACGGTGGGATTGCTGATCTTGTAGCCGTTGAGGTGCAGGATGGGCAGTACGGCTCCGTCGGTAACAGGATCCAGAAACTTATTGGATTGCCATGAGGTCGCGAGCGAAGCGGTTTCCGCCTCGCCATCGCCGATAATGCAGGCCACGATCAGGTCGGGATTGTCGAACGCCGCGCCAAAGGCATGACTGAGCGAGTATCCCAGCTCGCCGCCTTCGTGAATCGATCCCGGCGTCGTGGGCGCAACGTGGCTGGAAATCCCGCCGGGGAACGAGAACTGCTTGAACAGTTCCTTCATTCCCGCTTCGTCTTGCGTGACGTTTGGATACACCTCACTCCAGGTGCCTTCGAGGTAGACGTTGCCCACCAGCGCCGCGCCCCCGTGGCCGGGACCGGCAACGTAGAACATATCCAGGTCATACTTCTTGATGACCCGATTCAAGTGCACATAGATGAAGTTCTGCCCCGGCACCGTGCCCCAGTGCCCGACCACCAGCGGCTTGACGTGTGACAGTTTCAGCGGTTCTTTCAGCAATGGATTGTCGTAGAGATAAATCTGACCGACCGACAGATAGTTGGCGGCGCGCCAGTAAGCGTTCATCCTGCCGAGAAGATCCGGAGGGAGCGTGTTTGTTTTTGTGGCCGGTTGCGGGGTTAATTCCTTCTTGCTCGCTGCTTCGGGCTTGTGGTCGAGCAGTTCCGCGGTGAGTGTGTCGGGTGTCATGGTTCAATTCTCCTTAGTGCTCTTGCCGCCAAGTCCGAGAACCTGGCAAACTGTTTTGGCGATCATGAGTTCTTCGTCCGTCCGAATGACGCGGACCGCAACCCGGCTGTGCTCTGCAGAAATCACGCCGTCATTCGCGGCGTTTCGCTTTTCTTCCAGTTCGATCCCAAGGAATCTCAGCCCGTCACAAATCCGGGCGCGGACCGGGGGCGCATTCTCTCCGATGCCCCCAGCGAACACCAGCGTGTCCACTCCACCCAGTGCCGCCGCGAATGCGCCTATCCATTTCTTGACCTGGTAACAGAACAGCGCGACGGCTTCAGCCGCCCGCACATCGCGCGCTTCGCTGTTTAGCAAGTCGCGCATGTCGGAACTGGTTTCGGATATGCCGAGCAGCCCGGACTGGAGATTGACCATGGCATTGAATTGCTTCGCGGTCATGTTTTCCGTGCGCGCCAGATACCAAACCAGTCCGGGATCGAGATCGCCCGAACGAGTGCTCATCGGTACCCCGGCCGCCGGCGTAAAACTCATGCTCGTGTCGACAGATTTGCCGTAACGTACGGCCGCCAGACTCGCGCCGTTGCCGAGGTGGGCGAGGATGACCCGACCTTGTGCCGCCTCCGGTCCGGCCATCCGGGCGAGTTCCTCCAGGAGAAATGCATACGACAACCCGTGAAATCCATACCTCCGCACGCCCTGCGCCTCGTAGCGGCGCGGGATCGGCAGCATTTGCGCCACCCGCGGCAGGTCATGGTGAAAAGTAGTATCGAAACACGCTACTTGCGGCAGGTCAGGAAAGCGGCGATGAAACGCCTCGGTCAACAAAATCTCCTCGGGCAGATGGTCAGGATCAAATGGACTGAGGCGTTTCAACTCTGTAACCATCTCCGCAGTAATTCGCTGCGGCTCGTAATACTTCGGGCCGCCTTGCAGGACGCGATGGCCCACCGCCGTCAATGGATCGCGCCCGCTGCGCCCTTCGATCCAATCCATGAGTGCACCTACCGCCTCAGTGTGGTTCGACGCTGACACTGGACGCGAAAAGTTGTCTGCCTGATCCGGGCCTTTTGCCTGGAAAGTGGCATGCGGCAGTCCAATCCGCTCAATCCCGCCCTCCAGAATCCGTCGAAGCGAGTTCGCCGCATCGAACAGCGCAAACTTGATGCTCGACGAACCGCCATTGATCGTCAGAATGCGCGTCAGCGTCGTGTCACCTCCCTGGCGCACGGAAGTCGTAGCCCCAGTAATTCCTGAGCGCCCGTTCTGTCTGCGGATTCGTGCGCGTGACAGGAGTCTCGCGGAACTCCTGAACCGGCATCAGTTCCACAGCGCTCGGTTCCCATGGTTTTGAGATAAGGGATCTCTTCGATCAGGTCTCGGCAGGTTCCGGATGGTCCGCGCCCGAGTTCAACTGGAGAGATCTCCGCGATGTAGTCATGCAACTCGCGTTGCGGCGTTTCCATCATCGTTGCCATAGAATCCTGGGGTCTTCCAGGGGAATCGAAAAGCCGTTGCTCTGAGGCATCACTCGCGCCGTGTAGTCTCCCGGTGGTCGTGCAGCGGGTACCGTCGCGCGATAGACGCAGCCCTCGGGAGCACCAGGAAGTAGTCGCTCCCACTTCATCTCTTGCCGTACGGGATCGCCGCCGTTGATCGCGTCCGCATATAGCTCAACTCGCACTGCATCTTTGCCGAGATCGTTCAGGAAGAGTTCGACTTCAAACACGTGGTGATCCGCGGTGGTTTCGACATGCCAACTTCCGAAGCGCAACGATCCCCACTTTCGATCGACGTCCTGCTGCCAAGCCAGCATCTGCTTGGCAACGGCGCCTTTGTTCTTAGCGCGATCACGGTAGGCAGCTGCGGCTGGAAGATAGTGTTGCTCGGTGTATTCGCGCACCGTGCGGTCGGCCGCGAAACGCGGCGTCAGTTGCGCCAGACTTTCCCGCATCCGTGCAATCCATGCCTGGGGAATGCCGCTCTTGTCGCGGTTATAGAATTCGGGAATCACCTCACGTTCAAGCAAGTCGTAGAGGGCGTTGGCTTCGACAGCGTCCCAGGCAGGATCGTCGCCATGCTCCTGGCCGTCTCCCAATGCCCAACCCACTTCAGGCGTGTAGGCTTCTGCCCACCAGCCATCCAACTCCGAGAGATTGATGCCCCCATTGACCAACACTTTCATACCGCTCGTCCCGCAAGCCTCCCAGGGCCGGCGAGGAGTGTTGATCCAGACATCCACGCCCTGCACCAGGCGCTCCGTCAGAAGCATGTCGTAATCACTCAGGAAGATCACATGGGGGCGCGTCTCTGGCCGGCGAATGAATTGCACCCATTGCTGAATCAGGGCCTTACCTGCATCGTCCTCGGGATGGGCTTTGCCGGCGATGATGAGTTGCACTGGACGATCAGGATTGCTCAATAAACGAAGCAATCGCTCTGGATCGTGCAGCAGTAGGTTCGGTCGTTTATAGGTTGCGAAACGGCGCGCAAAACCGAGCGTCAGCGCCTTAGGATCGAATAAATGTTTCGCCACTTCGATCGCTTCGGGCGACGAACCGGTTACGGCCAATTCACGGGATAGCCGTTCGCGAGCATATTCCACAAGGGACTCGCTCGCGGTGCTGCGGAATCTCCAGAGGGCTGAGTCGGATATGCGGCGAATGTCCTGCTCTAAGTTCTCCGTCGTCCCCAGCCAACGGCCCTTGCCACAGGCGGCTGTCCAAAGGTCGTCGGCTGCCGCCGAATCCCAGGTCGGCATATGAACTCCGTTGGTCACGTGTCCGATCGGAACTTCGTCCTCCGGCCAGTGCGGAAAGAGAGGCGCAAAGAGTTGGCGGCTCACCTTCCCATGCAAGCGACTCACCCCATTCACCGCCCCGCTACCGCGGATGGCGAGATACGCCATGTTGAAACTCTCCGACAAGTCATCCGGGTTCTGGCGGCCCAACGCAAGTAAGTCGCGGAGTTTTATGCCAAGCTTCTCCTCCGCATAACGCGTCAGGTAGGGTCCGATGAGAGAGGGAGCGAAACGGTCAAAGCCCGCAGCCACTGCAGTGTGAGTGGTGAAGAGATTGCCGACCCGAGTGGCGGCCAGTGCCACTTCGAAGGACTGCCCGGTTTCTTCCATGAAACCTCGGGCGCGCTCCAACACCGCGAAGGCCGCATGACCCTCATTGAGGTGACAGACTTCGGGTTTCAGTCCGAGCGCTGTGAGCAAACGCCAGCCGCCGATCCCGAGAAGTAATTCCTGCTTGAGACGCAACTCCGGTCCGCCGCCGTAGAGTTGGCTCGTGATCCCGCGATGAGCGGGAAAGTTCGCCGCGTCATTGCTATCGAGCAGATACAGCTTCACCCTACCGACCTGGACCTGCCAGGCGCGCAGCCAGACCGAGTATCCAGGCAGCGCGATCTCCAGCCGCAACCACTCCCCATTTGGTTGGCGCAACGGAGTGACCGGCAGCTGTCCGGGATCGTTGTAGGGATAAAGGGCTTGTTGCGCTCCCTCCCTATCGATCACCTGGCGAAAATAACCCTGTTGGTACAGCAGCCCAACTCCGACCACCGGCACACCCAAATCGCTGGCCGCTTTGAGTTGATCGCCGGCCACATTGCCCAGTCCCCCCGAATAGATGGGGAGCGCTTCACTCAACATGAATTCCATGCTGAAATACGCGACGCAGGTCAAAGGGGCTTGTGGATGCTTTTGCTGAAACCATGCAGAAGTCTGCGCCGCCTGATGCTTGGCCTGGAGCAGTTCGTCGATGTCCTTGCGAAAAACAGGATCGGCGAGCACGCGCTCAATCTGATTGCGCGAGACCGTCTGCAGTACAACCCAGGGGTTTTGCGTGAGTTCCCACAGCGTGGGATCGAGCGTCATCCACACACCATCGGTAGCATGGTCCCACGACCAGCGCAGGTCCAGAGCAAGCTCTGCCAGGGAATCGAACCCCGCAAGTTCCGTGGGCAGATAACTGCGTGTCGAGTTCGGGCGATTCTGGTCGGTCATGATTTCTCGGCACTCACCTTCAAGATGATCTCGTCAAATGTTGTGGCGACTCGGTGTCTGAAAGGGTTTGCTTAGCCTGAGCGGGGAAATACGACCGGCAACTCTCCGCTCCGGAGTGTTGCCGCGGAGAGTGCTGGATCAACATCAAAGGGACGTTCGACAATGCGCATAACTTTTTATCGCCACGACCGTCGTCTGACGCGCCCTGAAACTAAGCGGCTACGACCGCCGCTTCGTTGGAGTGCAACGAAAACTGAACGGGATTCGTGGCCTCAATGATTTCCTTCGCCTTCGTAGACATTTCTGGTTCACCTCGGGGACTTGTCTTTTGGTTCTTCGGCCATGGAGCTTAAGTACCGAAATGAAACTGTGACACTTCTTTATCAGAAAGGCTGTTCTCTATTGCACACGGTCGTTGAGTAATGCGCCCACTCAAGTTTGCGGAGCACGATGACATATTTTACTTGGGAGGGAGCATAACGCGGTGACGAGTCTTTTCAGAAGGGTCGGAAATGTGTGCCTTATTGAACAGAAATACGCTTTCTCGTTATATAACATCGCATTTTGCATGCCTGCTCTTGATCCGAAGCCACGGCAGCACAACGGCGATTACGAGAGCCGAGGGTGTGCAAGCTTCTAGAAGTCCGGGTGGTTGAGGAAAGCAGCTGCCCACAGTCCTCGCCGTGGCCGCCTGCGCGCCACCCAACTTCCACCGTTCGATTTGAGGCGAGCATGAACAACACGCTCAACACACGAGCGGAGGGGTATGGATGGCGACTGAGGCGGTGCTGTCGACTACTGACGAGAAAAGTCCAGCCATCCTGCACGTTCCCCTGTATCCCCTGCGATTCGAACCGATATACCAGTATCGGTTGTGGGGCGGCCGGCGTTTCGCTGACCTGCTCACTGCGCCGCTGCCGAGCGGACCTGTCGGTGAAGCGTGGCTGCTGAGCGACCGCGATGACCATGCCAGCCAGGTAGCCGACGGACCCCTCAAAGGGCAAACGATCAGCCAAGTGTTACAGAAGTTTCCCGAACAAATGATGGGAAAGCTGGCCCCCCGCTTTCAGCGGTTTCCACTGCTACTGAAGTTCCTTGATGTGCACGAAATGCTCTCGGTCCAAGTGCATCCTACGGAAGCGAACACGAACCTGCTGCCGGCAGGCGAAACCGCAAAGACCGAAGCCTGGGTCGTACTGCAAGCCGGGATGGGAAGTCGGATCTATGCGGGTCTGAAGACCGGAACGACCGCAGCCAGCCTGCGGCTGGCGCTGAAGAACAAGACCGTGGTCGACTTGCTAGCGGGTTTTACGCCAAAGCCCGGCGACGCGATCTTCTGCCGGGCTGGGACGGTTCACGCTCTGGGCGACGTTGTCGTGTTCGAAATTCAGCAAAATAGCGACGTGACCTTTCGCCTGAATGACTGGGACCACGTAGACCCGAGGACCGGCAAGCCGCGGGCGCTCGCTGTCGACAGGGCGATTGCCTGCATTGATTTTGCGAAAGGCCCTGTCGGTGTGGTTGTGCCCGTGGTGCAGACGACGGCCCCGGTGGAACGCGAGCGACTGTTTGACTGTGAGCATTTCTTGTTGTGGCGCCTGCGAGGAAGATTGCCTTTCACCGTCGGCGCAGCGGGCGTGCCGCGGATTCTGGTGTGCATCGGGGGCGCAGGAGAAGTCGAGCACAACGGCGCCAGTTATGCAGTACGAAAAGGCGACGTGCTCCTTTTGCCCGCAGTGATTGGGGTATGTACTTTTCGGCCGCGCACCGAAGTGAATCTGTTGGAAATTGCGATGCCCGATTGCGACGCCAAGGCAGAGGATTAAGAAGGTGGAAACATTTTGAAGAAGCTAATTGTGTTCGATCTGGATGGAACACTTGCCGAAAGCAAATCGGCTGTCGATCCCGAAATGTCAGGACTGCTGCATGACCTTCTCGCGATCGTCAAAGTAGCCATCATTTCAGGAGGCGATTGGCCGCAGTTTGAAAAGCAAGTTGTTTCCAAACTTCCTCATGACGAACGCCTCGCGCAGCTATCTCTGCTTCCAACGTGTGGCACGAAGTTCTACCAGTACTCAGGGGATTGGAAAAAGTTATACGAAGAAGATTTCACCAAGAAGGAACGAGAAACGATACTAACCTCTCTGCATAAAGCACTCGCAGAAGCGGGATATAAAGTCGCCAAAGTCTGGGGCGAAGTAATCGAAGACCGAGGCAGCCAGATAACATTTTCCGCACTAGGTCAGCAGGCGCCGTTAGAAGAAAAAGATAAATGGGATCCCGATTATGCCAAGCGGAAGAAGATCCAGGCGATTCTCGACAAGTTCATCCCTCAGTTTTCGGTTCGCATCGGGGGTTCGACATCGATTGATATCACCAAGCCTGGCATCGATAAGGCGTATGGAATCGGAAAGCTGCGGGACCTGCTGCACGTTTCGTTGCAAGAGATGATTTACGTCGGCGATGCGCTCTTCCCAGGAGGGAATGACTATCCCGCCGAAAAAGCCGGCGTGGATTGTATCCCGGTCAAGGGTCCTGAGGAGACGAAGGGAGTGATCAAAACCATCATCGCGTGCTTAGCAGATTGCGGCCAGGCAGCATGACCGCGATTGCGAAGGAGAGGCATCGATGAGCGACTTTCAGTTGCACCGTTTGGGAATATTGATGGAGCCGGAGCCGGGCAATCCTCAGGAGGTGGAGGGCGTTCTGAATCCCGCTGCGGCTCGCGGGCCGGACGGCAACCTGTACATCTTCCCGCGGCTGGTGGCACGAGGCAATTACTCGCGCATCGGCATTGCCCGGGTCCAGTTCAACAAAGCCGGCGATCCGTCGGGCGTCGAGCGCCTGGGCATTGCGTTGGAACCTGAGGCCGACTACGAAAGGCGGCCCAATGGCGGTGGTGGCTGCGAGGACCCTCGCATTACGTTCGTTGAACCGCTGCAGTGTTATGTAATGACCTACACGGCGTTTTCGTCCCGTGGTCCGCGCATCGCCGCGGCAACCTCGAAGGACCTTTTCCACTGGCAACGCCTGGGGCTTGTCCCGTTTGCTCCGTATCAGGGCATCGACCTGAGCAATGTCGACGACAAGGATGCCTGTCTGTTCCCAACCGCCATTCCGAATCCAACTGGCACGCCGGAGCTGGCCCTGCTCCACCGGCCCCTATTTGCCGGCACTCGGCCCGAGGAAACCGTCCAAGGTCCGGCTTCACGCGACTTGGATATAGGTCGCGAAAGTATCTGGATCTCCTACCGCCCCGTTTCGTTGGAAGCCTTTCAACCAGGTCTCCGAATACAGTTCTCGCATCATCGCTTAGCAACTCCAGTGTCGCCCTGGGAACGGCTCAAAATTGGCTGCGGGACGCCGCCGGTGTTGACCCGGCATGGGTGGCTCATCGTCTACCACGGGGTGTGCGACATCCTGGAACCGGGCAAAGAGAGTGCAAACAAAGATGCACACGAACTTTGTTACTCGGCCGGCGTGATGGTGCTCTCGAAGGAGCATCCACAAGTGATCCGCTATCGCTCGGTGAAGCCAGTGCTCACCCCGATGCTGCCGGAGGAATGTCACGGTACGGTGGCTCATGTTGTGTTCCCCACCGGCATCGACCGGCGTGACGACCTCGGCTTACCGAACCGCCTCGACGTCTACTACGGGATGGCCGACAATCGAATCGGAGTTGCGCGTCTTAACGTACCCGATACATTGCCGCCAGGCGCTGTGGCCGATTCGCCGGAGGCAAAGGCGTAACGCTGATTTCAATATTCTGTGGGAATGAAGTGGGAGGCTGTCACTGTTGCATTATGGATCTCCTTGATCGTGATTTCTGCGACCCTTAGCCGGGTGGGAGGGAGCACTCTCCCTCAGAAGAATGGCAGCTGGCTGTGGTGAAATCGTCTAAATCGTTTGGAATGATGGTGGCCAGGGACGGAATCGAACCGCCGACGCCAGCCTTTTCAGGGCTGCGCTCTACCAGCTGAGCTACCTGGCCACGGAGCGGGAATCGCTGAGTGTTGAGTACTGGGGCAGGTGAATTATAACAACCGGGAACGCACTTCCGCCAATGCGTTCCCCACGCGGCAGTTGTGCAATCGCAGTAAATACTCTCCCGGCGCTACGGCGCGCGCCAGTTCTACTTTTTCGCTTCGGATGCCGCGGCCTGGCTGTGCTGCTGCGCTTTGGCGCGGCGCTCCAGTTCCTCAGGCGAAACATCCTCCACGTGAGTGGAAATCCACCAACTGTTGCCTTGCGAATCCGTTACGGCGCCGTGGCGGTCGCCGTAGAACTGATTGGCGGGTTCGCTGATGGACTTTCCGCCGGCGGCGATCGCCTGCTTGTAAACCGCGTCCACGTCTTCGACGTAGAGATAGAAATTACCCGGGCGCGCCGTCCATTCGCCGCGCGCTCCGCCGAGCATCAGCATTGAGTTGCCGACCTTGACCTCGGCGTGCTGGATCTTGCCGCTGGGATCGCGCATGGCGAAGGTTTCCTGCGCGCCGAACGCCTTCTTCAGGAAGTCGATTACCGCCGCAGGGTCATCCACGGTCAGGTAAGGCGTGACTGTGTGGTATCCATCGGGAATTGGTTTGACTGCCATGTGATCTCCTTAACTGAGACTTCAATATGCCGGGCCGATCTGCCAATCTTAAGCCCGTAGGTTGCACGAAGATATTGATGCTTGCTCCCGGCCTGCGTCTTGTAGAAATTTGACCTGTTGCGAGCCGCGATGTGCAACGGCGCTTCCGCGGTTTTTCTTGCTGGCGCGGAACGCACCCGCGTTCTCACTCCATCGGTACATGATTTACGTGCGCTGACTTCCGTGCCAGATACTCCGACGGCGTAATCCCGGCGAATGACTGGAAGTCGTGAGTGAAGTGCGCCTGGTCGTAATAGCCGCAGTCGAGGGCCACCGTTGCCAAATTGATGTCGCTGTGGGCATGGGCACTTTGGACTACCTTTTGGAAGCGGCTGACCCGGCAAAAGAGTTTCGGGGTGAGGCCCACCTGATCGCTGAACAACTCGATGAAGCGGCGCTGACTGAATCCAACTTGCTCTACAACACGCGATACGGCTGGAGGCCGGCCGCCGCCCAGAAAACGGTCCAAGGCGAACCCCACCGCGGGATGGCGCTCCAGGGGCTTCGTCAATTGCTCCAGCAGAAAGCACTCGAGCGCGCGGAGTTTTTCTTCCGGCGAGTCAACCGCCAGCAGCCGCTCGCGCAGTCGTGCAGACGCGCTTCCCCACAAGCACTCCAGAGCAATCGACTGGTTGTTGAGCTCAGTGGGCGGCACTTTGAAAAACGGAAATGCTCCGCCCGGCTTGAAGTGGACGCCGACCGTCTGCGACTCACCTGCGGTGTCAATGACGAAGAACTCCGAACGCGGCCCGGAGACCACGCATCCTGGAATCGTGCGATAGCGGTTCGGGTTGAGCGAGTCGTAGATGCGGATGCGGTCTTCGCGAAGATTGACGACCAGTTCGACGGTTCCGTCAGGGAGCAGTCGCTCCTTTTCATGGGGAACGTTGTAGCCCTCATACAACCAGAACACGTCCACGAAGTGGGACAACGGGGACAGCGGTTTGCGCTTCAAGAAAATCATGGTCGCGGCTCGAACGCGGCGTAGCTAAGGAGATCCTGATCAGGTGACGGCGACGTCCCGCAGCGCGGCTTTAATGCCGCTGCCTTCAGGGACAGCATGAAGTGAGCGCGTGGGAACCGTGTCGTCCATATGGGACTCGGTTACTTTTTCCCAGCTACCCGGGACTCCGCTGCGCTCCGTCCTGGGCTAACTGCACGTCCACCCCTTCGGGGTTCTTTCTTCGTGAGTTCATACCCGCCGCCGAAGATTACACTTAGTTCCCACGCAGACACCGAAGGCCGTCCCCCTTCAAAACCCAACGTAATGAGCTTCCCTGACGTGAAGCTACCTCTTCATAGACGGCTTAAACAAGCCAATGGTGTTGCCATCGGGATCGGCGAACCACGAGAACTCTCCTTGCGGGATGGTGATGACCGGCGTCAACGCTTTTCCGCCCAAAGACACCGCCTTGTCGAGATATGCCTGCACGTCGTCCACGCTGACGTAGACGGTGACGTAGTTGTTCGGTTCGTGACCCAAGGCGGTGATGTGGCCGTTGATGCCTGCGCCTGCGCCGGTATCGATCATCGTCGCCGGTCCCGACTCCTGTGTGTTCCATTCGAATAGCTTGCCGAAGAACTCCGCGGTGCGCGCTTTGTCGCGGCACCCGATTTCGAAATGCACTACAGGACGCCCCATGCCACCCTCCAAGCGCTACTTGCGCGAAATTCCCGTGATTATAAATGAGTTGGCGAGTTTCAAGTTTCACGTTTCGAGTTTCAAGTTGCGGCCAAGAGTCTTTCACCACCGAAGCACGGAGGGCACGGAGTGTTGAGAGCAAGACTGAGATCAGGGATGGGCGGCTTGTGTCCTGGACGTCTTCTCTGGTTTCAGGCCGAGAGATCCGGAGGCAGCACGAACCCGTCAACCCCGGACCGTTGACTTTGATTTTGAGAGCAAACCGATTTTAAGAGACACTTTGTAAAAAGCTCTGTGCCCGCTGTGTTCTCTGTGGTGAACTCTTCTCTTTTTCCACAACAGCGCGCAATTTCCCACAGCGCACACAAACGAAAAGGCCACCCGGCAACAGGGCGGCCTTCTCTTCAAGGGAGAATAGTTCCAACGGAGGCTAGGCCGTCAAAACTTTCTGGAACAAATACTAGGGTTCAGGAAAGTGCGTGTCAA
>Ga0182030_10008587_pt1 | contig 21127 bp, 17 predicted proteins | sample 812S3MmetaG_FD_121299 | JGI IMG/M metagenome (GOLD analysis project Ga0182030, IMG submission 121299) | Permafrost microbial communities from Stordalen Mire, Sweden - 812S3M metaG (Illumina Assembly) | ecosystem: Environmental > Terrestrial > Soil > Wetlands > Permafrost | place: Sweden...
AGGTACTGCTCGTACGGCATGACCCCGTAGGTCTGGCAGCCGAAGAAGTCGCGGTACCACAGCGCGAGCAGGCCCATCAGCACGGGCAGGTTCCGCTCCAGCGGGGCGGTGCGGAAGTGCTCGTCCATCTCGTGGAAGCCGGCCAGCATCTCGCCGTACTGATCGGGCCCGAGCGCGACCATGGTGGACAGCCCGATCGCGGAGTCCATCGAGTACCGGCCGCCGACCCAGTCCCAGAACCCGAACATGTTCGCCGTGTCGATGCCGAACTTGGCCACCCGCTCGGCGTTGGTCGACACCGCGACGAAGTGCTTGGCCACCGCGTCTTCGCTGCCGAGTTCGCCGGTGATCCAGTCGCGCGCGGAGGTGGCGTTGGTCAGCGTCTCCAGCGTGCCGAACGTCTTGGACGAGATGATGAACAGCGTCTCTTCGGCGTTCAGGTCGCGGGTGGCCTCGACGAAGTCGGTCGAGTCCACGTTGGACACGAACCGGAACGTGATGTCCCGGGTCGTGTAGTGCCGCAGCGCCTCGTACGCCATCACGGGACCGAGATCGGATCCGCCGATCCCGACGTTGATGACGTTCCTGATCGGCTTTCCGGTGTAGCCCTTCCACTCCCCGGACCTGACGCGGTTGGCGAAGTCCGCCATCCGGCCGAGAACCTCGTGGACTTGCGCCACGACATCGGTGCCGTCCACGATCAGGTGCTCGCTGGCCGGCATGCGCAGCGCGACGTGCAGCACCGGGCGGTCCTCCGAGACGTTGATATGCTCGCCCCGGAACATCGCCGCTCGCTTCTCGGGCACGCCGGCCTCCTGCGCCAGTGCCACGAGCAGCCGTATGGTCTCGTCGGTGACGCGGTTCTTCGAGTAGTCCAGGTAGAGTCCGGCCGCCTCCGCGGTCAGCCGTTCACCGCGTCCGGGATCCGCGGCGAACAGCTCGCGCAGGGCAACGTCGGCGATGTCGTCGTAGTGCCGCTTGAGCGCCTGCCACGCTTTGCGCTCAGGCAGCGGTGTGACCGCCATGTCCTGCCTCCTCGCGTCGTACTTTCCCACGGCTTGCTTCGTACTTTCCCCACGGCATAGTTTCATGCCCGCTCGCGCGCCCGCTCTCTGGCTCTCGATAACAATGCCCAAATTCTCGCGCCTGCCGGCTTTGGCCCCGCTCGCGTGGCGAACCTGGGAACGGCGCGCAGCCCGAGGCCCGCCGCCCGGTCTCGCCTTTCAGGCTGAGGCATGGTTCGAAATTTGACCACTCAACCCAGAGCGCCCCCTTGTTCGCACGCTGGGTGAGCACGTGGAAATGAGCACCGACCTAGCGGCCGGGCTGAGCCCGGTGCTGGCCGACCCGGGCCAGATCGAGCAGGTCCTGGTCAACCCGGCCGTCAACGCCCGCGACGCGATGCCGTCGGTACATCGGCCTGAAGGTCAGCGGTACCGGTACCGGGATGCCCCAGGAAGTCATTGACGGGGAGTTCGAGCTGTTCACCACCAAGGCTCAAGGAGTCCTCGATGCCGGCACAACCTCATCGAAAAGCCATTCACCGAAGCACCGCTGCTGGCCACGCTCCGTGAGATCATGGCCGGCGCCTAACCTCAGGGTAGCCAGCAGCAGGAGAATGTCGTCGGTCACGCGGTCGCCGACGTGATCATTCAAGCTCGCCATGAGCGCGTCAAGCAGGTGCGGCCTGGCCCCGCCGTCTGCGCCGTCTGCGCCGTCTGCGCTGGCCGCGCTGGCCGCGCCGTCTGCGCCGGGGCTGTCTGCGGCCGGGCCGCCCGGGTGCAGTGCCTCCGTCATGCGCTCGGCCAGCGGGAAGAACCGGCCGGCCGCGTCCCTGGCCTCCGATACGCCGTCGGTGTACAGCAGGAGCTGGTTGCCCTCGCCGATCGGGAACATGCTGGACTGGCACCATCCGTCGGCCAGGTCGAGCAGCCCGAGGGGCGGCGCCGGGCACGGCTCGATGAACGCCGCGGAACCGCCGCGCAGCAGCAGCGGCGGCGGATGCCCGCAGCAGACAAGCTCGGCCCATGACCCGCTGGCCTGGTCGGTGTCCGCCGCGAGCCCGCCAGGGCCCGCGGCGCGCGGGAAGTTCACCAGCAGGGCGGTAACGAACCGATCCGGATGCTGCGAACGGGCGATCAGGCCGTGCAACCGGACCGCGATGCCCGCCTGGGCGGGCTCGGTAACGGCCAGCTCCCGCCACGCGTTGAGCACGACCAGGCCGGTCCGGTTCGCGGCCGGGCCGGTTCCCATCACGTCGCCGATGAGCAGCCGGATCCCGAACGGCGTGGTCATGACGTCATGGATATCGCCGCCGCCGCCCTGGGTCGCGGGCCGATGGCGCGATTCGACATACAGTCGGCCGACATAAGCCGAGGCCGGCAGGGTCATGTGGATTCTCCCGCTGAGACAGGATTGAGTGTAGTCAGCCAAACACAACCTGTTGCGCAAAAGAGGAAGATCCGTCGTTTATTTCGCAATTATTTCGCATCACTGCGGTCAGTCGTGACTGACCTGGGAGGCTGTCCGAGCACCGGGCGTGCCAGCCGATTTCGCGAGCCGCCGTCCCTCAGCGGCCAGCTGACGGCCTGCTCCCGCTGCCCCCTGGGCGCCCGTCCTGCCAGCAGTGGTACCGGTCATCGAACTCCGCGTCCTGCGCCAGCCGGGACAGCATCTGGTGACCGTACGCCCGCAGCGTGCCGGGCAGCAGGAAACGGCGGATGTCGTCGGTGCCTTCTTCGGTCAGCAAGACTGACTTCTCGGTGAGCAGGGCCAGGCCGGCCGCGACCGCCTCATCGGCCAGCTGGCTGGTCGTGCAGACATCCTGGGCGTCACGTGGCCGGAACGCGCCGGTGAACACCGAAAGCCTGGCCCATAGCAGACGCTCGGCTGGCGCGCACAGCTCGTGGCTCCAGCCGATCGCGGCTCGCAGGCTCCGGTGCCGCCGCACCGGGTTGCCGGGGTCGCGCAGCATGTCGTAATCCGTCTCGAGGGCAGCAAGCAGCCTGGTCAGGGACGCCACGGGTGCCGGGCGCCGGGCCGGATCTCCGCAGGCCTCGTCTGGGCCCGGTGCCATCGAGCCCAGTTCCCGTACGGCCAGATCGATCGCCAGCGGCAGCTTGTCCAGCTGGACGCAGAGTGACGCGACGGTCGCGCAGGCCTCCGGCGCGATCGCGATGCTGGCCTGCGCCGCCCGCCGGCTGAACAGGGTCATGGCGTCACCCAGGCGCAGCGGCCGGATCGACAGCGCCGACTCACCGGGCACCCTGAGCGGTTCCCGGCTGGTCGCGAGGATCTGCACCTTGGGACACAGCTGAAGCAAGGTCGCGCAGAGCGCGGCGCAGGCGCCGAGCAGGTGCTCGCAGGTCTCGAAGACGAGCAGCATGTGCCGGTCCTGCAACGCCTCGACCAGCACCTGGAGGGGACTGCGGGTGAACTCGTCGGGAAGCCGGAGAGCGGCCACGATGCTGTGCGGCAGCAGGGCCTCGTCCCGCAACGCGTCGAGCCTGATGATCGCGGCGCCGTCAGCGAAGTTCCCGGCCGCCGCGGCCGCCACCGCTAGGCCCACGGCGGTCTTGCCCACACCAGGCAGGCCGGTCAGCGTGACCAGCTTTTCGCCGTCGAGCATACGCAGCACCGCGCTCGTCTCGCCGGCCCTTCCCGTCAGAGCGCCAGGTGCGGCGTCGGCCAGGCGGACCGGGTCCGGCGTCCGGGCTAACATCAGCGTTTCCTCCCCACGCCGACTGTACGTCAAGACCGCTAGCGGACCTCGGTCATCAGCCCGGCCGCGTGGTTGGGGACGTAGACCTGCATGTCCCTCGGCGCCCGGACGTATCCCTTGGCCGCCGGACGCGGCGGGAGCTTCAGCGTCGGCGTCCGCACGTCGTGGTACGGGATCGTGCTGAGCAGATGCGCGATCATGTTGATCCGCGCACTTCGCTTGTCGTCGCTTTCCACGACGTGCCACGGCGCCTCGGGGATGTCGGTGTGCACGAACATCTCGTCCTTGGCCCGTGAGTAGTCCTCCCAGCGGGTGATCGACTCCAGGTCCATCGGCGAGAGCTTCCAGTTGCGCATGGGATCGTGCAGCCGGGACCGGAAACGGCGCTGCTGCTCCTCGTCGCTGACCGAGAACCAGTACTTGCGCAGCAGGATGCCGTCCTCGACCAGCAGCCGCTCGAAGATCGGGCACTGGTGCAGGAACCGGCTGTACTCCTCCTTGGTGCAGAACCCCATGACGTGTTCTACGCCGGCCCGGTTGTACCAGCTGCGATCGAACAGGGCCAGCTCGCCCGCGGCGGGCAGGTGGTCGGCGTAGCGCTGGAAGTACCACTGCGACCGCTCCCGCTCGGTCGGCGCGGGCAGCGCTACGATCCGGGCGACGCGGGGGTTGAGGTACGCGGCCACCCGCTTGATCGTGCTGCCCTTGCCGGCCGCGTCGCGGCCCTCGAAGATCACCACGATCCTGGCGCCTGCCGAGCGCATCCACTCCTGCATCTTCACCAGCTCGCCCTGCATGCGGTACAGCTCGGTCTCATAGAGCTTGCGGGGCAGCTTCGGTGTCTCCCGCGATGGCCGCGCCGGGTTCTTGTCGTTAGCGGAGTCCTTGCCTGACATCGCCGTCTTCTCCCTTGGTCGGCCTGCCGCCGACCCTGTTAGCATGGCCGGCGTGAGTGACGATGAGCTTTACCGCCAGTATGAGACGGTCAACCTCTACCGCCGCGGGCCGGGTGCGAAGCTTGAGCTCAACCGCCCCGAGCGGATGAACGCGTGGAGCGACCAGTTCTCCCTTGACCTGCTCGCGGCGATCCGGGAGGTCACCGACGACCCGGAGGTCCGGGCGGTTGTCGTCACCGGGGCCGGGCGGGCCTTCTCCAGCGGTGCCGACCTGAAAGAGGCCGCCGAACGGGCCGAAGGCGGCACGATCGACGTGTACCAGGTGCTGACCGAGCGGTACCACCCGCTGATCACCGGCCTCCGGCAGATGCCCAAGCCGGTTATCGCCGGGGTGAACGGGGCCGCCGCCGGGATCGGCCTTTCCCTCGCGCTGGCCTGCGACCTGGTGGTCGCCGCCGAATCGGCCTATTTCTCCCTCGCCTTCGTCAACATCGGGCTGGTGCCAGACGGCGGCTCGTCGTTGCTCGTACCCTCCCGGGTCGGTTTCGCCCGGGCGGCGGAGCTGGCCATGCTGGGGGAGCGGCTCGACGCCCGCAAAGCCGTGGACTGGGGTCTGATCAACCAGGTCTTCCCGGACGCCGAATTCGCCGCCCGCACCGACGCGCTGCTTGACCGGCTGGCCGCGGGCGCCACCAGGTCCTACGCGGGGACCAAGCGGCAGCTGAACCACTGGCTGTACGAGCAGATGGGCGCCCAGCTCGAGTTCGAGGCCGGGATCCAGCGCGAGATGGCCCTCTCCGGCGACTTCGCCGAAGGGCTCGCGGCGTTCGCCGCCAAGCGCCCGCCCCGGTTCACCGGCGCCTGAGCCCGGCGGACCAGCCCAGATCTTGGACGAGGCTCAGCTCGAGCAGATCTACCGGCTGCAGGCCGCGCGGATTACCGCCGCCCTCGCCGCTCGGATCGGCGACGTCGGCCTCGCCGCCGACGCGGTGCAGGACGCTTTCCTCGAGGCGATCGAGCACTGGCGCGACGGCGAGGAGCCGCCCAACTATGCCGGCTGGCTGGCGACCACCGCCCGCCGCAAGGCCATCGACCGGCTGCGCCGGGCCCGGGTCGGGCAGGAGAAGCTGGCACTGCTCGCGGCGACCACGACCGGCCGCCAGGACGAGGCCGACGGGGGCGGCGCCGACGGGGGCGGGGCCGCTGACGACGAGCTCCTTGGCATGATCTTCGCCTGCTGCCACCCCGCGCTGCCCCGCGAGTCGCAGATCGCGCTCACGCTGCGGGCCGTATGCGGCCTGAGCGCCGCCGAGATCGCCGCCGCGTTCCTGGCCGGCGAGGCCGCGATGACCCAGCGGCTGCTGCGGGCCCGCAAGGCGCTGCGCTCGGCGCATGCCGACATGCGCGTGCCCGATCCCGATGAGCTCGCGGGCCGGCTCGCTGAAGTGCTGGCGGTCATCTACCTCGTCTTCAACGAGGGCTACCTGGCCAGCGCCGGGCGGCAGCCGGCCCGGCGTGACCTGGCGGCCCAGGCCGTGTCGCTGACCCGGCTGCTGCACCGGCTGATGCCGCGCGAGCCCGAGGTCCTGGGGTTGCTCGCGCTGCTCCTGCTGCACGAGTCCCGGGCAGCCACCCGGTTCGACGGCTGGGGACGTCTGGTCCGGCTAGCGGAACAGGACCGCGCGCGGTGGGACCGGGCGCTGATCGCCGAGGCCGTCCGGCTGCTGGACCGCGCGCTCGCGCTGCGCCAGCCTGGGCCCTATCAGGTCCAGGCGGCCATCGCCGCGCTTCACGCGGAGGCGCCCGGCTACGAGCAAACCGACTGGGCGCAGATCCGCCTGCTCTACGACCGGCTGCAGGCCCTGACGCCGTCGCCGGTGGTACTGCTCAACCGGGCCGTCGCCACCCGCTACGTCGTCGGCCCGGAGGCCGCGCTGGCCGAGATCATGCCGCTCGCCTCCGAGCTGGACGGATATCGGCTCTTCCATGCGCTCCGGGCCGGGCTGCTGGCCCGGCTCGGACGTGACGATGAGGCCGGCGCCGCCCGCGAGCGAGCGCTCGCGCTGGCCGGCAACCCGGCCGAGCGCGAGCTGCTCGCCCGCCAGCTGTCCTTCTGACGGGCCTACCCCGTCACATCTCCACCGTCGGCCGGACCTCGATCGTCATCCAGCCGCGGTCCACGCCGGGCCAGGTCTTCGCGATGTCCACGGCCTCTTCGATGGTGTCGGTCTCGAGCACCGAGTACCCGCCGAGAGCCTCTTTGGTCTCTATGAACGGGCCGTCGGTGACGCCGCCGGCCCGTATCGTCTTGGCGGTGGCCGGGGGCTGAAGCTGGTATCCGCTCTCGACCAGCTTGCCCGACCCGCCCCCGCCCTTCTCGTACCAGGCCCCGACCTCGGCATACCACGCCTGGCCTTCGGCCTCGGTCAGGTTCCTGACCGACTCGGTGTTCATGAGCAGAATGACGTACTTCACGGTCGCCTCCATATCAGTGGGGCCCCCGGTGGCGCCCCGTCAACTGTTCCACGAACGGGGCGGCCGCGTTTCCGACATCACCGGCGACCCGTTTTGCTCACCCGTCCAGCTTCTGGTCCGGGTCCGACAGGTCGGCTTCCCTGGCCAGCCGCACCTTCTCCCGCGCCTGCCCGTCGGCGGTCAGCCTCGATTCCAGGGTCAAGATGGCCTCGTAGCGCCGCCGGACGTCGGCCCGGTCGGCGGCTTCCGGCAGCGAGCGCTCGCTGGCCCGGTCGATCATGGCCGCCTGATCGAGCAGCACCCGCCGCTGCCCGTCGCTGGTGGTCTCGGCCATGATCCTGATAATCGCCTCCTGCATGCGGATCATGACCGCCGGCATGCCGAGGCTGGATTGCCTGATCTTCTCGAACGACCGTTGAACCAGCCGGTCGTAGGTCGGTTCGGCCGAGATGACGCGGACGAATCCCTTGGCGTCGCGGTGCACGCGGGCGGGATGCCATCCGGTCGCGATCTTGCAGAGATTCTCCCCGAGCCAGTCGATGCAGGTCAGGGCGGTGAACGTGTCGTTAACCGCCGCGGATAGGGCGCGAAGCGCGATCTCGACCAGCTGGTCGATGCCGAACGACATGTCCTGGGTCAGGGTCCGGTACGGACCGACGACGTGCGCGCGTCCCAGCGCCTGCCGCACCAGCGGCGCCGCCTCCGGCGGCCAGACGGTCGCATACCTGTGTCCCTGCACGATGAAGTGGCCCGGCCGTTGTTCCAGGCTGATCACGGCGTTGGCTTTCGTGGCCAGCTTGACCAGGCTCTGGTGCTTGATGAACTGCAGGTACCCGCTAGCCGGGGCGAGCAGGATCCCGCCAGCCGAGTCCGCGAGGGCGAGCAACTGGACCGGGGACGTGCCGCTCTCCGGCCCTCCCTGCGGCGGGTTGCCCTGCGTCTGGATCGCCTCGGCCAGGTCGCCGGCGATGCCCGCGATCACCTGGGGCAGCTGGATCGAGATGGCCGTGTGGTGGATGAAGTAGATGAGCACGCCCAGGTCGGCGACCATCAGCCCGAGCGTGACGGTCACGCTGATGTGCGGCACGAAGTCCCCGTGCGACCCGGTGCCGATCGAGGCGAGCACGAGCACCGAGTAGACGAAGGTCGCGACGAACGTGCCGAGGGTCACCTGGGTCCCGCGGTCGCGGATGAAGTTCCGCAGCATCCGCGGCCCGAACTGGGTCGACGCGAGGGTCAGGGTCACCAGGATGATGGAGAAGACGACACCGACCACGGTGATGATGGCGGCGGCGATCGCGGTGAGGATCTCCCGGGCCGCGTCCGCGCTGCCGCCGATCACCCAGCCCGGCAAGGTGAAATCGCCGCGATAGGCGGCGCGGTCAGCGGTGAGCGTCCCGGCGAACAGCGCGATGGCGACCGCGACCTCGATGGCAGGCACGAACCACAGGCTGGTCCGCAGCACTTCACGGCGCCAGTGCGAGGCTAGCGCTGAGGAAAAGATGCCGCGGTACATGGCCGGCTCCTGACCCTTTATCGTGCCGACCAGACTTCCCGGCTCACCTTTATCTCCAACCCATTATGCCGCCCGCGGTCCGTTACCGCACGTAAGCCACGGGCCCGGAGCGTCACGGGCAAGCCGGGCGGATCAGCCTGCCGTCCTCGCCTCGCAGCGGCAGGCCGGCCTCGAGCAGGCCGAGTGCCTCATCGATGCACTGGAACATCTCCTCGATCGTCTGCCCGCCGGCCCCGTCCCGAAAACCGTCCCACGGCATCGCGATCGACATCACCACGCCGATGGTCGCGCCCGCGATGGTGCGGACGGCCAGGTCGTCCGCCCGGCGCCCGGCCCGGGCGGCCAGCGCCTCGCTCATGACCCCGATTGCCCGGGCGAACTCGTCGAAGGCCCGCGCCCGGATCTCGGGCACCGTCAGGGTGAGGATCAGGTTCTCGCGCACTAGGTCCAGGTCGGCTCCGGTATAGGAAGCCAGCGCCTCCCGGGTGGCCGCGCGGATCGCGGCGATCGGGGCCAGCCCGGCCGGCTGCCGGGCCAGCGCCGCCAGCATCCGGGTGTCCATGTCGTCCTGCAGCACGAGGTCTTCCTTGGTCGGGAAGTACCGGAAGAAGGTGCTGGGGGAGACCTCGGCCGCGGCCGCGATCTGCTCCACGGTGGTGGCGTGGTAGCCCTGCTCACGAAACAGCCTGAGCCCGTGCTCCCGCAGCGAAGCACGCGTCCTGGCCTTTTTCCGCTCGCGCAGGCCGGATGGCTGGCTCTGGCTCGTGCCGAGCATGTCCGTCACACTTCCAACTGTGCCCGCTGCGAGTCGCTTTCACCGGCCGCAGCGCCGGCCCCGGGCGAAGCCGTAGTGCCCGCCCCGGGCAAGGCCGCGCCGCCGGTGCCTTCGGCCCGGCGGGGCAGGAAGATCAGCGCGAGGACGGCGCTGACCAGCGCGATGCCGGCGCAGGCCCAGAGCATCGCGTCCAGGCCCGCCACGAACGCGCTGCGGGCCGAGCCGAGCAGGGCCGCCGAACGCAGCGTGTGTGCGAGCTCCACGCCCGCCACCACGCTGTTCCTGGCGGTCGCCGCGGCGGCCGCGGGCAGGTGCGTCACGGCGAGGTGACCGCGGTACACCGAGTCAAGCACGGTGCCGAGCACCGCGACCCCGATGGTGGCGCCGGCCTGGCGCAGCGCCGAGATCAGGGCCGAACCCGAGCCGCTGCGCTCGGCGGACAGGGCGGACAGGGCCGCGTTCATCGTCTGCGGCATGGCCAGGCCCAGCCCCAGGCCGAACACGGCGAACCATGCCGCCGCGAACCCGGTGCCGCTGGTGACGGTGGTGGTAGCCCCCACCGCCAGCGTCGCGGCCATCAGCGTGAACCCGATCGTGACCAGCGCCTTCGCATTGGCCAGCGGCGCGCGGGCGCCCGCATCCCCGGTTCCCTTGCGGGGCGAGGCCATCCGGGTGCCGCCGATCATGCCGACGACCATGCCGCCGATCATGGGCAGCAGCCGCAGCCCGCTGCCCATCGCGTCCACGCCGCGGACCTCCTGGAAGTACTGCGGCATCGCGAAGAAGATGCCGAACATCGCGAACGACACGAGCGTGGCCAGCGCCGTGCCCCAGGTGAAGCCGGCCGACCGGAACAGCCGGAGCTCGACCAGCGGACGGATCCGGCGCGTCCCGTCGCCGCCGGGCTGGCCATCCGCGCGCCGGGTGATCCGCCGCTCCCAGGCCACGAAGCCGGCCAGCACCACCACCCCGGCGGCGATGGTGGCCAGCGCCGCGACATTCGTCCAGCCGTTCTGGCCGGCCTTGATGAATCCGTAGGTCAGCCCGGCCAGCCCCGCGCTAGACAAGATCACGCCCACGATGTCGACGCTCGGCCGCTGTGCGCTGCGCGACTCCGGCAGCAGGACCGCGACGGCGATCAGGGCCAGGACGACCACCGGCACGTTGATCAGGAAGACCGAACCCCACCAGAAATGGTCGAGCAGGTAGCCGCCGACGATCGGCCCGATCGGGAAGCTGATGAAGGTGGCCGACGCCATCAGCGCGATCGCCTTCTGCCTTTCCTCCGGGGCGAACAGCACCGGGATCACCGACAGCGACAGCGGGAAGATGGCGGCGGCGCCGATCCCGAGCACCGCCCGGGCCGCGATCAGCTCACCGGTGCTGCTCGCGTAGGCGCAGGCCGCCGAGCTGCCCCCGAACAGCAACAGCGCGACCAGCAGCACCTTCTTGCGCCCGAACCGGTCACCGAGCAGGCCGGCCGGCAGCATCGCGGCCGCCAGCACCAGGCTGTACGCGTCCGAGAACCACTGCAGGTCGCTGGTCGAGGCGTGCAGGTCGTTCGCGATCGTGGGCAGCGCCAGGTTCAGCACCGTCAGGTCAAGCCCGACGACCAGCACGCTCGCCGCGATCGCGACCAGTGCCCACCACTTGCGCGCCGAGTTGTCCGCCATGACACTCACATCCCATCGGCAGCCACATCTAAATGAAAGTAACTACCAAAAGTATGCGCGTCTCAGTTGGCAGTGTCAACCGTAACCTGCGGACCTGACTGCCCCGGCTAGGTCAGGACTGCAGCCTGCCCAGCAGCGTGCTGCCGACCGGGCTGCCCAGGCCCGAGCAGGCGTCCCAGCCCGGCCCGGCCGAGTAGGCGCCGTTGTTCCCGCTGGTGATGTCGGTGAAGCCGGCCACGTCGACGCCGGCCGTGATGCCCGCGTACAGCGTCCCCTGGAGCAGCCCGAACCGCTGCCCGGTCGCCTCCGCGAGCCGGCTGATCAGCGCGGCCCACAGCGGAGCGACCGCGCTGGTCCCGCCCACGACCTGTGCGCTGCCGTCGGAGTAGACCTGATAGCCGGTCGTCGGGTCGGCGTTGCCTGCCACGTCAGGGACGCCGCGGCCGCCAGTGCCGCCGGTGCCCGTGCCGGTCCCGGTGCCCGTGCCGGGATGGTGCCGGCGATGCGCGCTGTCAGTCGCGCCCGGCGCCGCGGCGGTCCCGGCCGCCGCGGCCGACCCGCTGGCCCGGGCGGGCACCCCGGCAGTCGCCTGCCAGGACGGCAGCGCGAACTGGTCACTGACGCCGCCGCCGGTGGCACCCTCGTTCGATGCCGTCTCGTTCCACACCACTTCAGAACTCACCACGCCGGTGGACGGGTCCGCCACGAGCGTGGTCCCGCCGCAGGCCAGCGCGTACGGGCTGGAGGCGGGGAAGTCGACGTGCACCTCGCCGTCGGTGACGCCGTCGCTGCTGCCATTGTCACCCGCGGCCACGCAGACGGTGATGCCGAGCGTCACCGCATCGGAGATCGCCTCGTTCATCGACGTCAGCCCCTGCGCGGTCCACGAGTCCTCGGACTGCCCCCAGCTGATCGAGATGGCGATCGGCGCCGGGCTCGCTGCCGCGGCGTCGGAGATCGCGTCGACGAAGCCCTGGTCGCCGTTGTTGGGCGCGAAGTACACCAGCTGCGTCGCGCCCGGCGCGGCGGCGCCGACGACGTCGATGTCCAGGTTGACCTCGACGTCAGCCCCGGTGGGGTCCGACCCCGGCGCGTTGGACGCCCCGTCCACGCTCACCGCGCTGACCGAGGGCACCGCGATGCCCAGCCCGCCGAAGTAGGTGTCAAGGTCGCTGGTCGAGAAGCCGCCGCCGAGCTCGATAATGGCGACCGTCTGGCCGGCCCCGGTGGTGCCGGCCGGGAACTGGTAGATGTCGGCCACCTGGTTCGGCGGGTACGAGGTGCCCTGCGCGGCGGCGGCGGACCCGGTGCCCGCGGCCCGGAAGTGCGCCCGCGCCTGCGGCCGGGTGTCCAGGCCGAGCACGGCCAGCACGACGCCGTCCAGCGCGGCCGGGACGTACAGCGGGCCCTCGCGATAGCGGTGCGTGACCAGCTGGCCACCCGGGTCCGGGCTGCTGACCTGCTGCAGCGTAGTGCCGAACGCGCTGGACAGCTCGCCCAGGGTCCCCGCCACCTTGACCCGGCGCGAGCCCGGCTGAACGGACGTTATCTCCAGGCCGCGGGCGGTGAGCGCCTGCCGGACGAGGTCGACGTCGGCGGGGTCGGCTCCGTACCGCTCGGCCAGCTCGTCGCTGGTCAGGAAGGTAGGCCCGGCGATCACATCGGCGGGAAGCGCGGCCCGGCGCCGCAGCACCAGGGTCAGCTCCGCCCGCTCGGCGGGGTCAAGCGCCCCGGCCGGCGTGGCGTTCGCCAGCGGCGCACGTTCGCTGCCAGCTAGCCGGACCAACGATTCATCAGGCATTGTCTGCTCCCGCTTGGCTAAAAGGATGAGCCACCGCCCGTTCGGGATAATTCTTTCATCCGAACGGACAGTGGCGGCAGCACCTTGCAATAATCCAGACGCCGCCATTGGCGTACTTCCGGGGGCAAATGTACAGTATGGCGCGAAGTCTTATCCTGGCCTGGCTAAAAAAAGGCGTGCACCAAATCGGTCACCCGGTCCTCGTCGTTCACGACCGGGATGACCCGCCACTTGTCGAACGTGGTGCCGGGGTGCGAGATACCCAGGCCCACCAGGTCACCCAGGCAGGAGAGGAATCCCGCGTCAGGCGCAACCGGAACATTCGCAGCTTCTCCGATATCACTAGCAGGGTTTCCTGGCCGGCCGGAACCGGGAACCATAGGTGACCGATTCCGCACTACTTGTTGCGATTTAGGCGCGTGCTGGGTCATGATGAAGTCGGGTGGCCATGACGGACCGCGGGCAACAGAGCCTGGACAGAAGGGTCACAGTGACAGCTGCTGTGCCGCGCGCCACGTTCCGCGACGTGTTCGCGGTACGTGAGTTCCGGGCCCTGTGGTCCGCCCAGATCCTTTCTGTCGTCGGCGATCGTCTCGCCCTGGTCGCTCTCACCCTGCTCGTCTATCACCGGACGAAGTCGCCGCTGTACGCGGCCATGGTGTACGCGGTCGGGTATATCCCGTGGGTGATCGGCGGCTTGTTCCTGGCCGATCTGGCGGACCGGTACCCGCGGCGTTCGGTCATGATCGTCTGCGATGCGGTCCGCGCCGTCCTGGTCGCGGCCATGGTGGTGCCGCACATGCCCATCTGGGCCCTGGTGGTGCTGTTGTTCGCGACCACGATGTTCGCGCCGCCGTTTGAGTCGGCGCGGGCCTCGATCACCCCGGACATCTTGCATGGTGAGGTTTATGTGCACGGCACCGCGGTCGTTCAGACGACCTTCCTGGCGGGCCAGGTGCTCGGTGCGGTCGCCGGGGGAGTGGCGGTGGACACCATCCGCGTGCCTCGCTCGCTGGCCATCGACGCCGCCACGTTCGTGCTCTCTGGCTTGTTAATCGGGCTGGGCACCCGGTCCAGGCCCGCCGCCGCCAAACCGGATATGGTGCAGCCGTCGCCGCTGGCGCGAATGGCGGACGGATTCCGGCTGGTGTTCGGCGACCGGGCGCTGCGCACCCTGCTGCTGCTGGCCTGGCTGGTGGCGTTCTACACGATCCCGGAGGGCATCGCCGCCCCGTATGCGGCAAAACTCGGTGGAGGGTCCATCGCGACCGGTCTGGTGCTCGCGTCCACAGCGTTCAGCACGACGATCGTCACGCCCTTGTTCACCCGGTTCGTCCGGCCGCGCCGGCGGATCGACTGGATGGGGCCGCTAGCCGTGCTCACCTGCGGGACACTGGTCCTGACGGCCCTCCACCCGGGTCTTGCCATCTCACTCGTGATTTTCTCGCTGTCGGCCGGGTTCGGTGTCTACCAGATCGCGGCCAACACCGCCTTCGTGGCCAAGGTGCCGAACGAACGGCGGGCTCAGGCCTTCGGCATCGCCAGTATGGGGGTGATTGTCGGCCAAGGCGCTGCATTCGTCGCGGCCGGTGCGGCCGCGGAGATCTTTAGCCCGGCGACGGTAGTCGCGGTCGGGGGCGGTATCGGTGCGGTATTGGGTCTCGTGTTGGCGTTCAGATGGCGTCACGTTTCGCCACCCGGCGGACGTCATGCGGCGGGACGGCGTCCCGGTCACGCTGCGCCCAGAAGTTCGGTGCCGCTGCGCGGGTCTTCTTAAGCAGCGGCGGACTTCGCTCAAGTCCACGTGTCGCGCATTGCATTCCCCTCTCGGCTCGTGCTTCCCGGACCTTGGTGACAGGCTCAGCCCCAGGCGACGTGCATGATCTGCCCTCCTTACCGGACGCGTATGTAGTTGTGCGAAAGCCTCCCGGCGTCAGTACGCCGGGTAATCGTTGCTTGTCAAAGACCATTTAGCGCCTCTTTATCGGACGATGTAGGCGAATCAGCGTCAATAGTGCCCAAGATGGCTATAGATGGGTTAAGGTAGCTATACGGAGCTAGTCCTTTACGGTGAGCTGCCGACTAGACAGGAGCCTGTCGAGTCCCATCCGGAACGGTGGACTATGGAAGCCTCGTCCGTCACGCGACGCTGGCTCGCGCGTGCAGATGCCCGTCGCTGGGCCTGGTGGAAGCTCCCCTGGTTGCTCAGGATCTATGTCGGCACCATCCCGCTCGCCGCCGTGGCGCTGACCGCGTTCGCGGCGTCCCAGACGGCGTGGCACGCCGCTGAGCTAGAGAAGTTCGCGCTGCTCCTCGGCTGCGGCCTGGTCTCGGTCGCGGCGACGCCCAGGATCGCCTACTCCCAGGGCGCGCTGGTCCGGGATTTCGTCACCGTGTGGGTGCTGCCGATCGCGATCTTGCTGCCGCCCGTTTACGCCATGGTGACGCCGGTCCCGCTGTACGTGCTCACCCAATGGCGGGTGCACCGGGGCGTCGTCTACCGCCGGGTGTTCACCGCGGCCGCGATGGGGCTGTGCTACGGCGCGGCTTCCCTCGTCTTCCGCGCCTTCCCCGTCTCCTTCGCGGGCGGCACCATAGGCACCGGCATGCACGCGCTCACCTGGGCCGTGGCCGTCGCCGCGTGTGAGATCCTGGGCGGCCGCGGCCATAACACCCTCATCGTGATCGCCGTCAAGCTCTCCGATCCCACCGTCCGGCTGGCCGACCAGGAGCTCAGCCGTGAGGCGCTGCAGGGCGATTTCGCCGAGTTCGACCTCGGCGTCCTGATTACCGTGGTCGTGGCCGTCAACCCCGTGCTGGCGGTGTTCGCGGTCCCCACGGTGCTGCTGGCCCGCCGGTTCATGATGCATGCGCAGCTGCTGGCCCAGTCTCGTATCGACACCAAGACCGGACTGCTCAACGCGTCCACCTGGGAACGTGAGGCCATCACGGAGATTGCTCGTGCGGTCCGGACGGGCAGCCCCCTCGCCCTCGCGCTGGTGGACATCGATCACTTCAAGGCGGTCAACGACACCTACGGCCACCTGGTGGGAGACAAGGCGCTGCGGGCGGTCACCGACGGCCTGCGCAGCCAGCTGCGCGGCTACGATGTGGCCGGGCGGTTCGGCGGTGAGGAGTTCGTCGTCCTGCTGCCGCACGCCCGCGAGGTGGACGCGCTGAACGTCGCCGAGCGACTCCGCGCGCACATCGCGGCGCTGTCCATCCCCGTCCACGACGCGGACGAGTCCGGGCCGTGCGTCAAGCTCACGATCTCGGTCGGCGTCGCCGCCCTGGACAGCGAAAGCCGCGAGCTCGCCGACATGATGGCCGCCGCCGACGCGGCCCTGTACTACGCCAAGGAAACCGGCCGCAACAAGACCCACGTGATCAGCGCGTCCGCACGTGTCCAGCCGGTAGCTGCGCAGCCCGCCGGCCCGCGGTTACGCACCGGGATCCGGTCGCCCACCGCCACGTGATCGCGCGTCGAACTCGCCGCTATGCTCCGCTTGAGCCAGTTTAGGCCGCAAACCCTGCCCGGTATCGGGCAGGGATGTTGCCTAAGCGGCCGTCACCAAGTAAAAAGTACGCATGCCTGACCCATTTCCGCAGGACCTCGCCCGCTACCTGGCGGCCTCCACGGGGTTGCCGCAGCCCACCGCGGTCCGGGTCATCGCCGACATAGCGACGTACTTCAGCGAAACGATCGAGGATTTCGTGCGCAGGCGCCATACCGAACTGCGGCAGCGCCAGCGCAAGAACGACGAGATCTGGCCCATCATCGCGGCTGAGCTCGGGCAGCGCCGGTTTGCGGCGCCCGGGTTGTCGGAGCGCCAGCTCCGGCGCATCATCTACGGCTAGCGCGCAGGCGAACGCCAACCCGACAGGAGACCTACACGTGTGCGGAATCGTGGGATACATCGGCCGCAGGGACGCGGCACCCGTTCTGCTCGAGGGGCTGCGGAGCCTGGAGTACCGGGGCTACGACTCGGCCGGCCTCGCGGTCATCTACCGAAATAAGCTGCAGGTCACCAAGACCGCGGGCCGCGTCCAGGACCTCAGGGAAAGGGTCAGCAGCCGGACCAAGGCGACGATCGGCATCGGCCACACCCGGTGGGCCACGCACGGCGAGCCCAACGAGGTCAACGCTCATCCGCACACCGACACCGAGGGCCGCATCGCGGTCGTCCACAACGGCATCATCGAGAACGCCGAGCAGCTCAGGGACAACCTGGCGGCCCGGGGCGTCAAGCTGGTCAGCGACACCGACACCGAGGCGCTGGCCCACCTGATCGCCGCTGAGGCCGTCGATGACACGCCTCTGGAGGACGCGGTCCGCCAGGCGCTGCGCCACGTCGAAGGCACCTACGGCCTGGTCGTGCTCGACATTAAGCACCCGAACGAGCTCGTGGTGGCCCGCAACGGCAGCCCCATCGTGCTGGGCATCGGCGAGTCCGAGATGTTCGTCGCCTCCGATGTCGCCGCGCTCGTCCGCTACACCAAGCAGGTGGTGTACCTGGACGACGCGGAGATTGCGACGGTGCACGCCACCGATTACCACACGGCGTCGCTCGATGAGCGGGACCGGCTCGACTCGGGCGGCCGGAAGGTGCCCACCACCGTGGACGCCGAAGCCGGTGACTACGAACTCGGCTCGTTCGAGGATTTCATGCGCAAGGAGATCCATGAGCAGCCGGAGGCGCTGCGCCGCGCGCTGCGCGGCAGGCTCGATGACCGGTTCTCCACGGCCAAGCTCGGCGGGATCAACCTGGGTGCGCGCCAGCTCAGGTCGATCAGGCAGGTGAAATTCCTCGGCTGCGGCTCGGCCTACTACGCCGGCCAGATGGGCGCGGTGCTCACCGAGGAACTCGCCCGGATACCTTCCGATGCCGAGCCGGCCTCGGAATTCAGGTACCGCAACCCGGTCGTGGACCCCGACACCCTCTACGTGGCGGTCAGCCAGTCCGGCGAGACGCTGGACACGCTGATGGCGGTTCAGGAGCTGCGCCGCAAGGGCGGCCAGGTCATCGGGGCGGTCAACGTGGTGGGCAGCGCGATCGGGCGGGAGTGCGGCAGCGGCGTGTTCCTGCACGCCGGCCCGGAGATCGCGGTCGCGTCCACCAAGGCGCTGACCAACATGGCGGCCTCGTTCGCCATGCTCGCCCTGCTGCTCGGCCGGGTCCGCGACCTGTCCTCGGCGTCCGGTCAGCGGATCGTCACCGGCCTGCGCGCGCTGCCCGGGCAGATCGAGCAGATCCTGGCCGACGAGGAACAGATCGCCGAGGTCGCACGCCGCTTCGCCGGCGCCGAGCACATGTTCTTCATCGGCCGCGTCCGGGCCTGGCCGGTGGCGCGCGAGGGCGCGCAGAAGCTGAAGGAGGTGTCCTACGTGCACGCCGAGGCTTACCAGGCGGCCGAGCTCAAGCACGGCCCGCTGGCGCTGATCAATTCGTCCATGCCGAGCGTGGTCATCGTTCCCGCCGACGAGCTGCTGCCGAAGAACATTTCCACGATCGAGCAGATCAAGGCCCGCGGTGGCCCGGTCATCGCGGTCACCAGCGCGAACCTGCCGGCCGGGCTGGCCGACGCGACAATCCGCGTCCCCCGGGCCGAGCCAGAGCTCGAGCCGATACTGCTGAATGTCCCGCTGCAGCTGCTGGCTTACCACGTCGCGGCCAAGCTGGGCCGGGATATCGACAAGCCCCGCAACCTGGCCAAGAGCGTGACGGTGGAGTAGCCACGTGACCGGATCAGTGGAGGGGCTGTATGTCATCCATGAAGCCGGCGCCCGGTAGCTGCTGTTCGCACCACACCACCTTGCCGGTCGCGGTCCGGCGCGCGCCCCAGCGGTGCGAAAGCTGCCGGACCACCTGAAGGCCGCGGCCGTTCTCGTCGTCGCTGCTGGCCTGGCGCAGCCGCGGCAGCGCACCCGAGTTGTCCAGGACCTCGCAGACCAGCGCCTTCTCGTTGACGAGCCGGAGGGTCACGTCGCCGCGGGAGTACTTGACCGCGTTGGTCACCAGCTCCGAGACGAGCAGCTCCGTCGTCGGGATCAGGTCTTCCAGGTCCCACCGCTTCAGCGGCTCGGCCAGCACCGAACGCGCCTCCCGCACCGAGGTCAGCTTGGGTGCGAACGTCCACGACGCGTAGCAGTCCGCGGGCAGCCGGTTCAGCCGGGCGATGAGCACCGCGATGTCATCGCGCTGATGATCGGAGTAGACCCCGTCAAGGGTGGCCTTGCAGAGATCCTCGAGCGGCCGCTCGGGCGAGCCCGGGCCGAAGATGCCGCGCAGCCGGGCGAGCCCGTCGCTGATGTCCTGGCCCTTGTTTTCCACCAGGCCGTCGGTGTACAGCACGAACAGGCTGCCGTCTTCTATCTTGAACAGCCGGCTTTCCACCTCGCCGTCGCCGATGCCGAGCGGTGGCGCGGGCGGGACGTCGAGCAGTTCGTTGCTGCCGTCCGGATGCACGAGCAACGGCGGCAGATGGCCGGCCACGGCGATCTCGCACTCGCCGCTCACCGCGTCGTAGACCGCGTACGCGCAGGTGGCGAAGTGCGGCTCGCGCTCGCCGAGGGTGTGCATGAGTTCGTCAAGCTGCTGCAGCGATTCGGCCGGCGCCAGCTCGAGCATGGCCAGGGTGTGAATGGCGGTGCGCAGCCGGCCCATGGTGACGGCGGCGCGCACGCCATGCCCGGCCACGTCGCCGACGACGAGAGCGACCCGGCCCCCAGGCAGCGCGATCGACTCGTACCAGTCACCGCCGACCTCGATGAGCTTGCTGCCGGGCAGGTAACGGTGCTTGACCTCGACCGAGCTGGGATAGGAGAGCCCGGTCGGCAGCATGCTCCGCTGCAGGGTCAGCGCGGTCGCGTGCTCTCGGCTGAAGCGGCGGGCGTTGTCGATGAAGACCGCGGCGCGGGCCGCGAAGTCCATGCCGATCTCGATGTCGTACGCGTCGAACCGCCGGAACCCCTCCTGCCTGGTGCAGGCGAAGAAGCCCAGCATGGTGCCACGCGCGATAAGCGGCAGCATAAGCATGGAGGCACCGGACAGCAGCTTGGCCACCGGCCTGCGCCGCCAGGCCTTGGCGATCTTGCCAGCCTGGATGTCGCTGATGGTCGCCTCGAGCACCGGCACGCCGGTGTCCATGCACTGGAAGTACGGGGTGCGGGCGGGGTAGCGGAGGATCTCCCCGGTGGGGAACGCCGCCTCCCAGGCGGGGTCCTTCCGGTCGTGCAAGAGCACGATCCGGCGCAGCGGGAGCGACCCCTCGGGCCCGTGGGACGGAAGCTCGTCGTCACCGATCAGGCTCTCGAGCAGCAGCAGGTCACCCGCATTACAAAAATGCGGAACGAGCGCTTCTATCAGCTCTCGCGCCAGGTGATCGATGTCGAGGGTGTCGCCGATCCTGGTGAAGGTGTCGTCGAGCATCTGCTTGCGCATCAGCGCGGGATCGACGAACCGCTCGGCCCTCGGGGCGGGGATGCGGAGCAGGGCGAGCGCGGCCAGGCTGGTCCCGCCCGCGCGCATCGGGTGCACGGTCACCACGGCATCGGTCCGGACACCATCGCGGGTATCGATCGTGAGCATCGCGCTGGCCTCGCGATCGGAGCGGATCGCTTCGAGCAGCCCGCCGATCGCGGCGACGCTACCCTGGGCCGCGTTCCCCTGGGCTACGTCGGCGGTAAGGTCGCTTAGCTGGGCGCCGAGCAGATCTTCGGGCTCCCGGGCCAGGATCTGCGGCGCATTGCGGTCATGCTGCACGATTCGGCCGTCGTAGTCGATCCCGAGAATAATGGTCCGAAACGACGAGGCTAGGGCCAGATGAGAACTCTCCGCCGCGGCGTTCCCGGCAGCAGTCTCGTGGGTTTCTGCGATCCCGGCCTCCTGGGAAGTTGCGCTGGCCTTGGATCCGCGGCTTCGCTTGGTCCTGTTGCTCGCGGTCGCTGGGGTCCGGGGCGCCGGGGCGCGACTCGGTAGGACACCGGTCTCGGGGCCGCTAGGCCCGAGAGCAGTGCCCTTTGCCGACATGCCGGACGTCACGTGCTGTCTCCTGATGGCATCGCGGGCTGAGCTCGTGTCAATTATGGGCCACGGACGGCATGTTCAGACAGGAGTTCCGATGACTCACCTTTATCAGTAAAAGTAACCTTTGTCCGTTTATGGCGTAATTCTAGTGACAAATTGATGCTGAAGCGACCTCGGGATCCAGCTGAAGTGTTGGTCGACCCGGCCGTGGCCGCATCCGAGGCCTAAATTTTAACTCAGCGA
>Ga0182030_10008588_pt1 | contig 21126 bp, 17 predicted proteins | sample 812S3MmetaG_FD_121299 | JGI IMG/M metagenome (GOLD analysis project Ga0182030, IMG submission 121299) | Permafrost microbial communities from Stordalen Mire, Sweden - 812S3M metaG (Illumina Assembly) | ecosystem: Environmental > Terrestrial > Soil > Wetlands > Permafrost | place: Sweden...
AAGCCGCGGGTCAGGACGTCTGTTTCAGGCCGCAGATTTCCCGCGTTGTCGTTATGGGCGCCGTCGTTGGACATCCAACCCTATTGTGATGCAATTGAGGGATGGCGCGAGGGATCAGGACATCAGTGCTTTTCGGTGCGTGCGTTTTCGGACTCGCCGCGCAGACGCCGCCTCCGGTGGTTGGCGTGGGGACATTCATCCACGTTGCAGCCGACCTCGACAAGACAATTCATTTTTACGGCGACATCCTGGGGCTCGAGAGAAGCGGCGCTCCGGGGGCGCCGGCTTTCACCGCCAATCCGGTTGTGGAAGGACTGTACGATGCCAAAGGATCGCAGTCCCGCGTCGTCGCATTTAAGGTTCCGAACTCTGCGCTCGGCGTCGAGTTTGTCCAGTTCAGTATCCAACCACGGTATTTCCGGCCGCGCCTTGAGGATCCCGGCGCGAGCGTGCTCAGCGTTCCGGTCCGCGACGTGCAGGCAGTGATGGCGGCGCTCGGCGAGAAGTCCCCGTTGGTCCAGGACCCCGATGGTTTCTATATCCGGCTGGTGGACGCGGCATCGCCTGCCCGGCTTGCGCTGACCGTTGGCGAAATGGATAAGACGCTTCATCTGTTCCGCGACCTTCTTGGTTTCCAGCCGGCGGGCAATAAGGCGAAAGTGCCGGGTACGGATTTTGAAGTGGAGTTCGTTCAGGGCTCGGGCTTGAAACCGAAAGAACCCGAGAGCATCCACGATCCCGGCGCCGGAGTTCTGCGCCTGATTGTGCGCGATGTGGACGCGCTGCTGGCAACGCTGACACCGGCCATTGCGCCGGTAGTGAGTGCCGGAGGCGAACCCGTTTCGCTGGGCGGCCGGCATGTGGTGATTCTGCGCGACCCGGACAATTTCTTTTTTCAGCTGATGCAACAGCCGCCGCGCCCGCCGACGGCCACACGATAGATACGCTAAGCTGACAGATACCCGCTCTCCGAGAACCCCGTCCGATCCCGGATTCATCAAGGAGAACAATCGTGGCGCCGACCACCTCCGACGCAGAACTTGTCCGCTACATCGACCTGAAACTTGCTGCCCTGGGACAGCCCACCCGGCAGACGGGCGATCCCGGCTTCATCGAATTCGCCGGACCGCTGCTGCGCAACTACCACCAGAAGAACCAGCTGCTGCGCGGACGGCTGTGTCCCGCCGACGCGCGCATTCAGGATTTTCTGGATTCGTATCTTGCGGGAGTGCTTTCCGGCGGCGTACCCCGTCTGCCGTCGCATACCCTGGTGCTCGACCGGCCCGGCCTCGCGCGCGTCATGTCCCTGCCCCCCGCGGTGGATATGATGAGCTCGCCCTACGTTCGCTCCTATCGGATCAAACAGGGAATTCTGCACAATCCGAAAAGCGACCGGCGCACCACGAAGGGAATCTTCCACATCGCGGAAGGTGGTTTGCCGGTTCCCGCGGACAAAATCGCCGTGCCGAAGATCGCGTATGCGACGCTGCTGGCGCGCGCACTGATGCCGCCCGCCGACGTACAGGAATTGCCGTTCACGGCGGATCAGGACGCGCAGGTGCGATTGTTCGTCACGCTCCTTCTGCGCCCTCTGGTGTGTCCGGCAACCGCGGCCGATCCGGCGCGGTCGATGGAAGTGCGTTTCTTCGCGCCCGCCAGTCTGGTCAGCAATCTGGATTTCGTGGAACGCATTTTCGGTAACGGCGGCGATCCCGATCTTCCTGAGAACGACGCCGCGCTCGACGTGATGCATTGGACCGGCCACACAGGATGCGTGATTCTGGCCCCGCATCTTACAGGTGTCCGGAAGAAAGAAGCGGGTCTGCCGCATTACGATGCAGCCACGCCGAGGCAGCGGCGTGACGGCATGTGCTGGAAGAACGAAGAGGAGTTCTATAACGGCGGGACGCCTTTCAAGATCACCGCGCGCGATCACCGCGGCGTGATGGTGACGATTCTGGCGGACAACTATTACGGGTACTGCAAGAAGGAAGTCAAGACGCAGATCAGCTATGCGGCGAATCTCTTCGGAATGTGCGAGGAGGAGCACGCCGGCGGTGCGCTGGCGTTTCCGGCCTACGTGCTGGGTCAGCAGTTTTACGCGGGCCGTACCGTGCTGACGAAGCCGGTGAAGTTCGAACAGGCGATGCAGTGGCTGGGCAACCGGGTCGAATGCCGGCCGGGGCGCTACGCGGTCGACCGGAATTTTCGCGGCATCTTTTACGTTCCGGAAAACGCGGAGTTCACCGTGCTCGACGGCCGTATCCGCTGGCAGCTGCCGGAAGGCGGATCGCAGGAACTGGTGCTGCGCGCGGGCGAGACGTACGTGCTGCCGTGGGGCACGAAGATTCGGCTGGAGAAACAAATCGACGGGACGCAGTGGAGGCTGATCGCGTCGCGCGCCGACGGGGTTCTGTGCCACAAGCCCTGCACCGTATCGGGCGGAGGCAAATCCGAGATTTCGAAATCCATCGGCTCGATAGTTCTGAAGGGACCGGTGTTCGTGCAGGATTTCCATCGCGACATCGATCAGGTCGAGCAGATTCTCGCGAGGGATTTTTCCTCAATCTACACACACCCCACGCATGGCAGCCGCACAGAGCGGCGCATTCTGAGCACCGAGCGCTCGCTCGGTTCGGTGATCAAACTGATGACGCCATCCCCGGAGTATACGGATGAGTACAACGAATGGCTGGGCACGGTTCCGCAGACCGTCCGGCAGCTGTTGATTACCGTGAAGCGCTACTATCAGCCGGAGTGGGGCGACGACTGGAAGCAGCACTTCAGCGTGGACCGCATCAACGGCCGCCCGGGCTACGAGCTGAAGTTCCGCGATCAGAAACTGATGGGCAACTATCTGCGCATGGGCTACGATCCGGACGGCTCGTGGCGCATCTTTAAGCTCCGGCCGGACTTCAACCCGGCGGACAAAGTGCAGTTCGAGGACGATATCACGGCGTCGGTGGTGTTGCCCGCGCAGAGCCTGAATAATCTCGATCCGGAATATCGCAGCGACAGCGTGAAGCTGGTTTCCAACTGCGAGAAGTTTCTGTTCCAGCGGCCGGATGATGCCATCTATCGCGGCTTTGACAAGGATGCCGAGGCCGATATCGCGGCACCCGGAATTTTCATTTCCAATTTTCAACCGCTCACCCCGGGCGACGTCCAGACGATCGCCGACGATGTAGTTGAGTTCGACAAGTACACGCCGCCGATGAAGCACGTGCTGACGGATTTTCTCTCCAACGGCAACTCAGGTTACGTGGTGTCTTCCGCGCATCCACGGATCGTGGATGGCAGCCCTTCGAAAAATCCGCGATACCTGCAGTATCGACCCGATCTGAAGGATCCGCGCGGGACGTATCTCGCGGAGATCGGCACCAGGCTGGCGCGGGAGATTCCGGCGGAGGCGCTGGTCTGGTTTCCGGTGAACGCGGTACTCGCCGGAAGGCGTAACAATCCGGCCGATCACAAACTGGGCATTCCACCGCTCGCGGTCTACAATCCGATTCACTATCAGGAACTGCCCGAGCTGTTCATGGACATGATCTGCAGCCTCACCGGCAAGTCTCCGGCCACAACGGGCTTCGGTACCGAAGGCGCCCTGACGAAGGGTCCGTTCAACGCGCTGCTGCCGATCATGGATGTGAACAACGCGCTGGTGTCCGCGATCCTCACCGGCAATTCCGGTTTCACGACGGCGGCGGGACACATCGGGCCGAAATTCCGCGTGGATCACGACAGCAGCATCCTGGTGCCGGAGCTGTGGTGCCGCATGCGCGTGTTCGAACGCGAACCGCGTTTTCTGATTGAGAACGGATATCTCGAAAAGGTCGATGATTTCGAGTACGAAGGCAGCACCTTACTGGCCAGCCGTCTCGGGTATCGCATTACGGCGGCGTTCGTGGACCGGTTTCTGGGACGCATCTTCGAAATCCCGGGCAGCGTATTTCCGGAAGAAATGCTGCGCCCGGAGAAACAGCATCCGGCGGATTTCGCCGAGGGCGTGAACGCGATTGTGGCAGCGCAGCGTACGGTGGCGCTCGAGTATTTCGAAGACGGCAGCATCGACCTGGCGTGTCCGCCGATCAAAGCGATCCTGCACATCATGGCGCAGGGTGATTTCGAGGGCAAAGGCGCGGACCATCCCGCTATTCGCGAGCTGTTCACGCTTCAATCGATGCTCGGGAGCGACTGGTATCGCGAGCGGCTGCGGACGCAGCGGGCGCTTGACCTTGCGCTGTGGACCAGCCATCGGGACGCAATTGAGAAGTTCGCTTCGAGCGGCATGCCCGCGCCGGATATCGATCTGCGGGCGCGTCTGGCGGCGACGCTGCAGCATCTTGACTGTGTGCAGAGCGACGGTTATATCAGCGGTCTGGTGGGTACGATCGGGGCGGACCCGTCGATGAAGGGCCTGGCGGATTAGGCTTTGACGAAAGTCGTGAGGCCGCGCCGCGTACGTTCCCGCAACTGGCAGTTGCGCAACTCTTCGGCGATCGCTTCGAGGTTGTGGACACCGTAAATATAGAAGTTCTGAAACTCGGCGTCCGAGGAGAAGAGATGCAGCGCGGCGTATCCCATCAGGCGCATGCCGAACGGCTTGCGCAGCTCGAAGTGATCGACGCGGAAGAGTTCGAGATTCTCCTGCACCTTCGAGAGCAGGCCGCTCTCCCGCTTGATACGCTGCGTGGTGATCTCGAAGTGCGTCCTGCGGCTCTTCGCATAAAGCTGCAGGCCGATGAGGCCGAACAGCACGATGAAACCGAGCATCACCCAGCCTACACGGATGTTTAACGAGGCGTGAAAGTAGCCGACAACAAGAGCCAGCAGCGTGACGACCACGAATGGCAGCAGCTGATGAATGCTGTAAACTGCAGCCGGATAGCCGACGAAGATGTCGCGTTCGGTCTCGGCTTCTTTGTGGGCGGCAAAGGTCGCGAGGTCGGTGTTACAGAAACGGCACTTGAGCGCTACAGCTTTTATGGTCTCGCCGCAAACCGGACAGGGCTTGGTGTCTATCTCCATCGGGGCTCCTCCAGCTAAACAGAATGTTCGCATATGATGGGACCGTCATGCGACTCGGTTGTCTTCCCCGGACCACGGGAGGCACCAACTGGGGCGGGAGCTTTGGAGTTTCGATCCGGGCGCGCAGGGGAACTCGTGGCGGGCAGAACGATCCACACGTTCGCATTGCCATAGTGGGGCAGGTTGTTAACCTGCAGGCGGATTGTCAATCCGCCTCTTCGGGCAATCGACATGCGTCTCTCTGATTTCGACTACACCCTCCCCCCGGAGCTGATTGCGCAGGAACCTCCGGCGGAACGCGATGCGGCGCGGATGCTGGTGCTGGATCGCGCGGCACAGCGATTCGAGGACCGGCAGTTTCGGGAGTTGCCGTCGTTTCTGAAGACGGGCGACTGCGTCGTGCTGAACGATTCACGGGTCCTGCCGTCGAGACTGCTGGCCGGCAGATCGGAAATCCTGCTGCTGGAGCCAGTATCGGACGACGCGCGCGAGTGGCGCGCCCTGGTGCGCCCGGGGAAGAAGATTCGCGTCGGCGACACGATTCGTTTCGACGACCGCTTTGCAGCCGAGATAGTTGGACACGGCGAGCGCGGGGAGCGGACCGTGCGGTTCCTCGGCGACGAGGATGTTTACGCGGCGATCGAGCGGTTGGGGCACATGCCGCTGCCTCCTTATATAAAGCGGGCGGATCGGGCGGCGGATCGGGAACGATATCAGACCGTGTTCGCCACGGAGCGCGGATCGGTGGCCGCGCCAACCGCGGGGCTGCATTTTACGGGAGAGATACTTGACCGAGTCCGCGCCGCAGGAGCGCATATAGCCCACGTGACGCTGCATGTGGGGCTTGGCACGTTCCAGCCGATCGAGCGGGAGGATTTCGAAAATCATCAGCTGCATTTCGAGCGGTACTCGATCACGGCGGAGGCGTGGCAGGAAATCGAGGCGGCGCAGCGAGTCGTTGCCGTCGGAACCACAAGCGTACGGGCACTTGAGTCCGGAAAGAGGTCGGGCGCGACGAATCTGTTCATCCACCCTGGTTACGAGCGGCCGGGATACCAATTCAAGCGCGTGGGCGCAATGCTCACGAATTTTCATTTGCCGCGAACCAGCCTGCTGCTGCTGGTGTGCGCGTTCGCGGGAACGGAGTTTGCGCTTGCGGCATACCGGCACGCCGTTGCCGAGCGCTACCGATTCTTCTCCTATGGCGACTGCATGCTGATCCTGTAACATGAAACTGAACCCCCATGACGCTCGAAGAACTTGACCGCGAATACGCGCCGCTCCGTGAACAGGCATCTGCCGTGCGGAGCTATCTTTGACGCGCCCGCCAAAAAGAAAGAACTAGCCGGAACCGAAGAACAGATCTCCGCACCCGACTTCTGGTCGCAGCCCGAGAAGAGCCAGAAAGTAATGCAGGTGCGCAAGCGCCTCGAAGAAGCCATCGCGAACGACAAGCAGGTTGCATCGATGACCGACGACATCGACACACTGTTCGAACTGGCGCGGGAAGGCGAGGCCGTGGGCGCCGATATCGAGCGCGAACTGAAGCGCTATGCCGAGGTGATCGACAAACTCGAGACCGGCATGCTGCTCTCGGGCGAGAACGACGGACGCGATGCGATCGTCACGATTCACCCGGGCGCGGGCGGCACCGAATCGCAGGACTGGGCGGAGATGCTGCTGCGCATGTATCTGCGCTGGGCCGAACTCAACGGGTACAAGACTGTGCTGACCGACCGGCTCGAAGGGGAAGGCGCGGGCATCAAATCGGCGACGTTTGAAGTGAACGGGCCGAATGCGTTCGGGATGCTGCAGTCGGAAATCGGCGTGCACAGGCTGGTGCGCATCTCACCGTTCGATTCGGCGGCGCGGCGGCATACGTCGTTTGCGTCGGTGTTCGTGTTTCCGCAGATCGATGACGAAATCAAAATCGACATCAAGCTGGACGACCTGCGCATCGATACGTTCCGCTCGGGCGGCGCAGGCGGACAGCACGTCAACATGACGGACTCGGCGGTGCGCATCACACACTTCCCGACGGGCATCGTGGTGCAGTGCCAGAACGAGCGGTCGCAGCACAAGAACCGCGACACGGCGATGAAGCAGCTGCGCGCGCGGCTCTATGAGTTCGAGCTGGAGAAGAAGCGCGAGGAGACGCGGAAGACTGAGGCGTCCAAGCTCGACATCAACTTCGGCAGCCAGATCCGCAGCTACGTGCTGGCGCCCTACCGGATGGTGAAAGACCTGCGGTCGAGGCTTTCGATCGGCGACGTCGACCGCGTGCTGGACGGCGATCTGGAGTCGCTGATCAAGGCGTTTCTGGTCTGGAAAAAGACCGGTAAGACAGCGGGTGAAGGCGCTGATACAGAAGAAGACTAAATGAAGCCGAGTAGCATCGCGCGCGCCGTGGAGTTGCTGCGCGCGGGGCGGCTGGTCGTGTTTCCGACGGAGACCGTGTACGGGCTGGGCGCGAATGCGCTCGATGAAGCCGCGGTGCGCAAGATCTTCGAGGCTAAGCGAAGGCCGCATTCGAGTCCGCTGATTGTGCACGTGGCGTCGATCGAAATGGCCCGCGGGCTGGCGCGTGAGTGGCCGGAGAAGGCGGAGATTCTGGCGCGGCGATTCTGGCCGGGGCCGTTGACGATCGTGGTTCCGAAGAATGCGAACGTGCCCGATGTGGTGACGGCCGGATTGCCAAGCGTCGGATTGCGGATGCCGGCGCATCCCGTGGCGCGCGCTTTGCTGGAAGCGGCCGGAATCCCTGTCGCGGCGCCGAGTGCGAATCGATTCACTGAGCTCTCGCCGACGAGAGCTGAGGATGTCCCCAAAGACCTCGCGGACATGATTCTCGACGGCGGCCAGTGCGCGGTCGGGATCGAAAGCACCGTGGTGTCTCTCGTCGTTTTGAACAACGACAGCCCGCCGAGGATTCTGCGGCCGGGAATGATTTCGCAGACGCAGATCGAAGAAGCCATCGGGCCGGTGGAAGTGGCGGGCGGCGCGGAGTCGCCGGGGCAGCATCCGCGCCATTACAGTCCGAAGACGCCCGTAGTGCTCGATGCCGTACCTCGGGCGGGGCGCGGCGTTCGGCTCGATTTCAATCTGATGCCGGTCGATCCGGCGGAGTATGCCGAGCGGCTGTACAGCATCCTGCACGATCTCGACCGCGAAGGCTACGACTGGATCGCGGTCGAGATGCCGCCCGACACGCTTGAATGGGCGGGGATTCGTGACCGGTTGACGCGAGCGGCGCACCGCGAACAGGCGGACACCCCTTTGGTTTCCTGAGTTATCTCACAATGGCCCCCTCGCTGCACTCGCGTTCAACAGGGGATTAATTGAACATGAGTCGGCTCTTTGGCATCATTCTGATCGTCGTCGGCCTGATCGGCCTCATCTGGGGCGGTTTCACCTACACAACGAGGAAGACACTGGTTGACGTCGGCCCGGTGCATGCAAGCAGAGATGTAAAACACGACGTACCGCTGCCGCCGATCATCGGACTGGTGGCGTTCGCCGGCGGGTTGGCAGTTCTGTTAGTCGGGCGTCGCGCCTGATTCTACGGCAGCTTCAGAAATCTCGGCAGACTTTCCGCGGACCCGCCCACTGCGCGCGCCAGGCTCAACTTGGCCACATTGTGGGCGAACACGCTGTTAATAAAGTCGAGTTCCGCCGATGCTACCGATGACTGTGCCTGCGACACCTCGACCGAATCCGTGATTCCCGCATCAAACCGCTGGCGCGTCAGCGTGAGCGTCTCGCGCGTTACATCCAGATTCCTTTTGGCTACTTCCACCTGACTCGTTGCCGCTTCGAGATCGAGAAACGCACTCCGCACATCGCTCTCAACGCGGCTGCGCAGATCTTCCAGTTCCGCCCGGCGCTCGGTGAGGGCGGCGTTCGCCTGCTCGATATCACCCTCCGTCCGGCCACCCCGAAAAATCGGCACGGTCAGCGTCCCGGAAGCCGAAAACGTCCCGTGCGACTGCGACGGATTCAGACCGATGACCCCGTAATCGGCATTCACGCCCAGCGATGGCAGCCTCTCCGCGCGCGCCGCGGCCACAGCGCGCTGCGCCGCTTTGATCTGCGCGTCCGCCGCCTTAATATCCGGACGATCCTTCAGCGCCTGCTTCACCGCGTCTTCCTCCGCCAGTGGCGGCGCGGCTTCGAACGGCACTTCGTCAGTCAGCTCATACCGATCGTTCGGCGGCAGCCCCGTCAACCGGGCCAGATTGATTTTCTGTTTCGCCAGATCGTTTTCGAGCGACGACAGTCTCTGCTTCTCCGTCAGCACCTGAACTTCGCTCTTGTTTACGTCGATCTGCGCCACGAGGCCCACGGCCTTCTGCTGCGAAGTCTGATCGAAGAGCGCGTTCGCCGTCTCCAGTTGCGCTTTCGCCGATGCCACGCGCGCGCGCGCCGCGATCACCTGCAGATAAGCGCCGCCCACCGCGAGCACGACAAGATCCTTGGAGTCCTGCGCGTAGAACTGATCGGCGCGGAGCGTTTCCTTCGCCGACTTGTAATTGTTCAGGGCGGTGAAATCGGCGACCGTCTGCGAAAGCCGCGCCCGCAGATCGAAGTAGTTGTACGGGCCCACAATCGAGGGAATCGCGAAGCCCGGAAACGGCGACGAAAACCGCAGGCCTTCCGCCTTGAGATTGACCTGCTGCACCGTCTCCGCGAGACTGCCGTTCAGGTTCGGCATCAGCGAGGACCGCGCCACCGTCGCTTGCCCATGCGCCTGCGCCATGGCCACGCTCAGTCCTACGGACCCCAGGTTGTATTCGAGCCCGCGGGCGATGGCGTCCTTCAGCGACAGCTTCCCTGAAAACGGCAGCTTCGCGGTACTCAGGGCGCTTCCCGTGTAGGGTCCGGCCGCCTGAATCGACGGATTAATCGTATTCACGCTGTTGGTCGTGCCCGCCACCGGCGACTGCGCGGCCGTGACCGATCCTGTCTCAGCGGTTCGCCCGGAAAGGGGCACTTGCGTCGAAACAGTGCCGCCCGCCGACGAGCCCCCGGGCGGAGCAAACTGCGCCAGCGCGGCGCTGCTCAGCAGGAGATAAACCTGTATTGTCTTCTTCATTATTTGTTCAGCCTCAGCTGTCAACGTGCCGCTTGGGTACCCGCGCGGTTCAGAAAGGGTTTCCGAACCGTGACCGCGAGGGAGCGGCACTCGGTTGTGCGCATTTAACTAAGCTGCTTTCGGAAACGCCAAACGCTCAAAGAAACCATGATGAACGTGAAAATTCCCAGCACCAGAAAATTCGGCCAGAGCGTGCCGAATCCGGTGCCTTTGATCATGCTCGACCGCGCAATCACGCTGAAGTGCCGTATCGGGTTGATCTTCACCAGGGGCTGCATCCACGTGGGAATTGCCTCTGCGGGCGTGATCGCGCCCGCGGCCGTTGTCAGCAGCGGATTCACGAAGAAGCTGGTCAGCTGCGCCTGGTAGGCCGAATGTGTGAACGTCGCAATCACTGTCCCCACCCCGATGCCGGACAGCACGCACAGCGCCGACCCCGCCAGCACGATCAGCAGCCCGCCGTGATACGGCACATCGAAAGCGACTTTGATCAGCGCCGTGGAGAACAGCACCATCAGGAAGAACAGAAAGAACAGCGGCGCAATCTTCGCGATGATAATTTCGTACGTTCCCGCAGGCGACATCAGCAACTGCTCGATCGTGCCCGCTTCGCGCTCCTTCACCATGGCGGTCGCCGCCACCATGGATCCGTTCAGGATCAGCAGCAGCCCCAGCAGGCCGGTCACGATGAACCACGTTCCGATCAGACCCGGGTTATACAGGTACGCGCCGGTGATGGTGGCGATGCCGCGCCGCGAAACAGCGCCCACCGGAATCGATAACATCTTTCCCTGCATAGAACCAGGTTGAACCGAGTCGGTCCCCAGCCCCGCGTTGTAAGTCTGAATCACGCCCTCGGCATAGCCCTGGGCGATCGCCGCCGTGTTCGCGTTCATCGCGTTCAGCAGCAACTGCACGCTCACGGGACGCCCGCGATGCAGGTCTTTGGCGTAGTCGTAGGGAATCACCACGCCCGCATCCACGTCGCCTTTGCTGATGGCTTCGCCGAGCTTATTCACATCGTAAAAATATCCGGCCAGTTTGAAGCTCTTGCTCTCGGTGAGCGTCGACGTGAGCCCGCGGCTCTCCGGCGTGCGGCTCTCGTCGATGATCCCTAGTTTCAGGTTCGATACCGTCGCGTTCAGCACGAGGCTGAACAGCAACAGCTGCATGATCGGCGGCATCACCAGGGAAAACGCCAGCCGCTTGTCACGCCTGATCTGGGAAAATTCCTTGCGCAGCAGCGCCCCCATCCTTCGATTGAAAATATGTGTCATCGCGTTTACGCTTTCAGCTGCATGCGGCGCATGTTCGACCATCCGCGCCAGTAAAAGAACATCCCGGTAACCCCGATAATCAGCACCTTCCACCACGTGGCTGGCCATCCGCCGCCCTGCAGCAGGCCGTCGCGCACCACCTCGATGTAATAGCGCCCCCAGATGAAATTCGACAGCCAGCGAATCTGCCCCGGCACGTTCTGCAAGGGAAAGATGAGGCCGGAAAGCATGAACACCAGCAGGAAACCGGCGAACATGATTACGGACATTGCGGCCACCTGGCTCGGGATGGCGCAGCCGATCATGGTTCCGAACGACGCCACGCAGAACGCATAGAAAACCGTCGCCACGATAAACGGCGTGGGATCGCCCGCGAAACTCAGGCCGAAATAAGTGAACAGCAGCGTGAGCAGCAGCAGGCATTCGGCGAAGCACACCAGCATAAAGCTGAAAATCTTGCCCAACAGAAACTCGTGGGCCGAAATGTTCGACACGTACACCTGCAGGATGGTCTTCTGCTCGCCTTCCTTCGCCGACGCCAGTGTGGCGAGAAGCGGCGGGAACAGCGACATCACCAGCACGAAGATGCCTGGTCCGTAGAATTTCTTCGACGACCGCCCCGGGTTGTACCAGAAGCGGATCGCCGCCGACACCGGCGCCACCTGCGCACCTGCGCCGTTCTCGCCATTCCACGCGGTGGTGACCTCGGTGGCATATCCCTGCAGCAGCTTGGCGGTGTTCGAATCCGAAGCGTCGATCAGCAACTGCACGGGCGAGCTCACGCCACGCGCGATGTCGCGCCCGAAGCGCGCCGGAATGATCAGCGCCGCCCGCGCCTGATTTGCGATAAATGCCGACTCCGGCTGTTTATCCACCGCGAAGGGCACGATGCGGAAGGTATTCGATTCGCGGAATGCATCGACGAGCGAGCGCGAGGCCGGCGAGTCGTCGAGGTCCTGCACCACGATCGGCAGGTCCGCCACGGTCAGCGAAATCGCCGAACCCATCAGCATCAGCTGCATGACCGGCAGAAAGAGCGCGAGCCCGAGCGCGCGCCGGTCCCGTATGAGCTGGATCAGTTCTTTGCGGGTCTGCGAGAGAATGCGTCTCATTGCTTACCTCCGATCGCCTGCATGGGAAATGTGGGGCACGCCTTCCGGCCTGCGGACCTGCTTTCCAGCAAGTCCAGCCGACTGGAAAGTCGGCTTGCAGCCAGGAATGGCTGCCCCACAAGAGACTGATTTCTCATTCTTCTGCCGCCACCTTTCCTTCCTGACGGGCTTTCTCCACGACGCTGATGAACACGTCCTCCAGGGAAAAACGTCCTTCCCGCACATGAAGCACATGAATGCCATTCGCTTCCAGCAGATCGCGGTGGATGCGCTCGCCCGTCACCGCATCTTCTTCAGTAATGATGTGCAGCCTCTCGCCGAAGAGCGAAACTCTCCACCGCTCCTCGTCGTTCTTCAGCAGGTCGAGCGCGCGCTGCGGCTGATCCACGACGAACTCCAGCAGATGCCCGCTCTGCGCGCTCTTGATTCCCGTCGGCGTGCCTTCCGTCACCAGCTCGCCCGCCACCATGAACCCCAGCCGGTTGCACTGCTCGGCTTCTTCGAGATAATGCGTGGTCACCAGAATCGCCGTGCCCGCGTCCGCGAGGCGGTTGATCATGGTCCAGAACGAGCGCCGCGCCAGAGGGTCCACGCCCGACGTCGGCTCATCCAGAAACAGAATCCCCGGCTCATGCAGAATCGCCGCACCGAACGCCACGCGCTGTTTCCATCCCTGCGGCAGACTCCCCACCAGCTGGGTTTCCTTGCCCTCCAGCCCCGAAAACGAAAATACCCAGCGCATCTTCTCGGGCCGCTCATTCTCGGGCACGCCGTAGACGCCCGCGAAGAACTCCAGATTCTCTTTGATCGAAAGATCGTCGTAGAGCGAAAACTTCTGCGACATGTAGCCGATCTGCTGGCGCACGGCGCCCGAGCGAAAACCGCTGCGCTGTCCCGCCAGCTGCATGTCGCCCTGGGTCGCCGGCAGCAGCCCGCACAGCATCTTGATCGTGGTGGTCTTGCCGGCGCCGTTCGCGCCCAGCAGCCCGTAAATCTCGCCGTAGCGCACCTGCGCGGTGACATTCCTGACCGCCGTGAACGACCCGTACTGCTTCGTCAGATTCGCCGCGCCGATGGCGACCCCGCCGCGCAGATCGCGATGATCGTGCCGGGCCGGAAACACCTCATTGTGCACGTTCTGCCCCAGCGTGCGCAGCGTGGCGACGAACGTGTTCTCGAGCGTCGGCTCATCGAGGCGCAGATCATCGATCTTCAGTCCATGGGCCTCCAGTGCAGCCGCTGCCACGCGCTGCGCTTTCTCCGGATCGTGCGCCAGCAGATCCAGGCGGTCGCCGAAGCGCTGCACGTCGATAATCTCGCGATCCGCCCCCGCCAGCCCCGACAGCACCTCCATGCCAAGCCCCAGATTCGCCGTCTGCACTTCCATCCGCGTGGCGTTCAGGCTGGCGCGCAGTTCGCCGGGCGTTCCAATCTGCTGCAGCACGCCCTGATGCATCAAAGCCACGCGATTGCAGCGCTCGGCTTCGTCCAGATACGGGGTAGCGAGCACAATCGTCAGCCCGTCGGCCGCCAGATGCGCCAGTGTGTCCCAGAACTCGCGCCGCGAAACCGGATCCACGCCCGTGGTCGGCTCGTCGAGCAGCAGCACGCGCGGCTCGGGCACCAGCGCGCACGCCAGCGCCAGTTTCTGCTTCATGCCGCCGCTCAGCCGCGCGGCGAGTCTGTGCTCGAAGCGGTCCATGTCGAACATGCGCAGGTAACGCCGTCCGCGCTTGGTGATCTCATCGGGCGGCACGCGCCGCAGATCGCCGATGTAGCGGATGTTCTCCGCCACGGTGAGATCCGGATACAGACTGAAGGCCTGCGTGAGATATCCGGTATGCTCGCGCGCCTCGCGCGCCGCGACGCCGAACACTTCCGCGGTTCCCGAAGTCGCCTCCATCACGCCCGCCAGAATCTGGAACGTCGACGTCTTCCCCGCGCCGTCCGGCCCGATCAGACCGAAAATCTCACCGTCGCCGATCTCGAGATCGATGCCCTTCACCGCCTCCAGCGCGCCGTAACGCTTCCAGAGGCCGGCGATGCGTACGGCAACCCGGCGACCGGCAACCACATCCTGCGTTCCGGCAATGGATTCGGTGGCGGTCATTGCGTGTACTTGCGCGCGGGCCACGTATCCCCGCTGACCAGAATTTCTCCATCCGAAGGCATGCCCGGCTTGGCGAAGCCGGTGGCGGATTTCAGCAACAGCTTCACACCCACCACCTGCTTCACACGGTCGTCGCGGAAGTACGTGTTCTCGGGCGTAAAAGTGGCCTGCGGATCGATTCTCTGCACCACAGCGTCGATGGCCTTATCCGGCGCCGAATCCAGATACACGCGCGCGGCCTGGCCAATCTTCACCTTGCCGATCTGCCCTTCCGGCACGAACCCGCGCAGGTAAACCTTGCTCATATCGAGGAGCGTCACGATCGCCGTCCCCGCCTGCACCACTTCACCCGGCTCCGCGGCGCGCGTCATCACCGTGCCGTCGAAGGGAGCCTTGACGATCAGGTCTTTGCGGTTATCCTCCGCCTCGGTCAGCTGAAAGCGCGCCTGCTGCGCGGACGCGTTGGCCGATGCAATCTCGGCCTGCTGCGCCAGTATCTGCTTGCGTACCGTATCCGCCGCAAACGTGCGGATGCCGGGATTGGAAAGATTGGCCTGCGCGGTCGTCAGCGAACCGCGCGCCGCTGCCAGCCGCCGGCGCGCAGCTTCCACCGCCGCAGCCTGCTGATCGCGGGTCGTAAGGGCCGCCTTCGCCTGACGTTCGGAAGCCGCGCCGGTCTTCTGCAGCTTGTCGTATGCGTCATAGTCGAACTGCGCCAGCTTCAGCGAGGCTTCCTGCTGATTCAGATCCGACTCCGCCGCCGAAACATCCGCCTGCGCCTGCGCCACGCGGCCCCCCGCATCCACCTTCGACTGCTCCGTCATCAGTTCGTTCTGCTGCAGTTGCTGCTCGTAAATCGCGATCTGATCGTTCGCCGACTTCACCCGCGCCTGTGCCCCTAAAAGCGCGGCCTGCGCCTGCTCCTCGCGCGCCCGCACCTGGGCGTCGTCGAGAACGGCGATGGTGTCGCCCGCCTTCACCGTGTCACCCTCGCGCACGCGAATTTCCTCGACCCGCCCCATCGTCTTCGGCGATACCGCCGAGTCGTCGCCTTCGATGCGCCCGCTCAGCGTGACGATATTGTCCGGCACGCGCGGATTGGCAAAATACCCGCGCCAGATGAAGAACCCGGCCACGGCCAGCACGATCAGGATGATGAGCGGCAGCGGTCCGCGGCGCTTTTTCACAACCGGAGGCGGCGGCGCGGCGGGTTTCGCCTGAGCTTTCACTTCCGTCTTTTCCTGCGTTGTCTTTTCCTGGATCAGAGAGTCCGCCATTTCTTCCGTCACTTCCTTTTCTTTACGGGCGCTTCTTTACCGGCCCCGGCCGCGACCTGCCGGATTCCGGCCAGCGAAAAATCCGCGATATGCGCCGAGATCTGCTCGATCCGCTCGGGCGTCAGTTCCAGCTGCGGCCATACTGCCGAGATGATTTTCCGCGCGTGAACGTAATGCACCACCTGGGCGATCACGCTGTGCGTCGCGAGGCGCACCTCATCGTGTTCCGGGCCGAGCCCGGTCAGCAGGCTGATTAACTGCCGGAACCGGTCGTACACCGGCTGCATGGTTTCTTCGATGACGGCTGCCATCGCCGGCGTCGGCTGAGCGAATTCGTGCATCATCAGCCGAAAGTGCCAACCCGGACGATCCGTGCGGCAAACGCGCACCAGCATCGCGTGAATCAGTTCGCCGAGCGCGGCTTCGGGCGGCGCCTGACTGTCGATCGCCTGTCTGATGATGCCGTTTCCGGACGCGCCCGCCGAGTGCCGCAACACTTCGGTATAGAGCTCCAGCTTGTCGCCGAAGTAATAATTGACGAGCGCGATATTGACGCCCGCGCGCGCGCAGATTTCGCGCACTGTGGCGGCGCGAAACCCCGACTCTGCAAACACCTCGCCCGCTGCGTCGATCAGTTTCGACCGCGTATCTTCGGGCAGCGCAGGCGGACGTGTTTTGGCCAGGGGACCGGACATCTAAACGGCAGTTTAAAATGTCCGTTTAAATCTGTCAAGGCGGCCGCTCCCCGACGGCGCGGTTCGGAACCCTTTCTTAACCGCGCGCCGTTCCCGGAATGTAGCTGCGCGCGCCGCTTTGGATCGTCAGCTGGATCCCGTCCGCCAGAGAATCCGGTGTCAAACCGTCGATTTCCACGCCCAGTTCGGTCTCAGGCGTTCGGACCCAGCGTACCGACCCGTGCCCCGACATCCGAAGCGGTTCCTTCGTGAAATTCAGATCGAACCGCACCGGGCCTTCCGCGCGCGCAGCCTTACTCCGCAGACAGAAGCCGCCGCGTCCGAAGGCCAGTTGGCCGGTTTCGCGCGCCGAGGCAACGCTGTTGAAATCGTTCTTCAGCAGCGGGCTGCCGGTCTGCGGCGGCGCGGCAGACCAGAGTTCTTCCCGCGGCGTCAGCATCCGTTTGACCGCGGACAACAGGTCATCGTCCGTAAAAGGTTTCGCGATCAGCGCCCCCGCCCCAAGATCGTAAGCCTCCCGGCGCTCGATGTCGGCGAACCCGGTAACCACGATGGCCGGAATCTCTTCGGCCGAGAATTCCTTCAGTTTCCTCAGCAGGGCCACGCCGTCCATCCGCGGCATGCGGATGTCGGTGACGATCAGGTTGACCCGATTCTCTTCCAGAATGTGCAGCGCCTCGACGCCATCCTGCGCCGTGCGTACGCGGTAGCCTTCGGATCCCAGCCAGTCGGCCATGATCTCGCGCAGCAAAGGCTCGTCGTCAACCACCAGAATGTCTGCTTTGTATTCCATTCGATTCTGCCACCCCCGCCAGCGGTAAGGTCAGCACGAACTTCGTAGGGCCGTCGCCGGCATACAGTTCGAGGCTGCCTGAATGTGCTTCAGCAATGCTTCTCGAAATGCTCAGCCCCAGTCCCGTACCCTTGCCGACAGGCTTGGTGGTAAAAAACGGCTCCATGATCCGGGACTTCACCTCCGCCGGAACCCCCGGGCCGCTGTCCGTGACTGAAAGCTGAAGAAAGCTATCCCGGATAGTAACATCCAGCCTCACCCATTTCTTCCCCGCGCTTCCCTGCACGGCATCGTAAGCGTTCTGCAGGAGGTTCAGCAGAATCTGGGCGATCTGTGCTTCGCGCGAAAGGATGGTCAGCGCGGGGTCGATATCGGGGCAGATCAGGTCGATCGAATGCACGCGAAAATTTTCCCGGCACAGTTCGAGCGATTCCTCCACGACATCGCGCACCGAAACTGCCCGGAAATCCTCGCGGGAATCGTCTCTGGCGATGTGGCGGAGGCTCTTCACGATTTTTGCGATGCGCTCCGCGGTTTCCGTGATCTGCGCGGCGTTCCGGCGTACGTCGGGCTCGCGGAGCGTTCCCCGGTCCGCCATCCGCACCAGAGTCCGCGCCATACCGCTGATGATGGCCAGCGGATTGTTCACCTCATGGGCAATGCCCGCCGACAGCTGGCCCAGGGCGGACAGACGCGCCGTTTCGATGGCCAGGGCGCGGCTCGTTCTCAGTTCCTCTTCCATGCGCTTACGCTCGGTGACGTCGCGGCCCTCGGGAATCAGCATCGTGATATGGCCGTTTTCATCCCGCAGCGGCTTGAGCGAAAAGTCCACGTCGTGCAAAGCGCCCGCCGCGTCGTAATGCGTCACCTCGAGGCGTACGGTTTCGCCTCCCGCGGCGGATACAGTGGCCTGCTGAATCCGGGCGGCGAGTTCGGCGGAGTGCGAAAACCACGGCGTCTCCCACAGGGGCTTGCCCGCCACATCTTCCTGCCGGACGTCCGCAAACTCGAGCGCGGTGCGGTTGGCGCGGACCAGAGTGCCGTCGGTTTTCATCAGGCCGATGAACTGAAAGGTCTGGTCGAAAGCCGCCAGAAACCGCTCCTGGCTTTCGCGATATTCGGCCTCCATTCTCCTGCGCTCGGTGATATCCCGGATGGAGCTCCTGACCCACAGTTCACCATTCACGCGAAGCGGACTGAGCGCCGTCTCCACCGGAAATTCCGATCCGTCTTTTCGCTGCCCGAAGAGCTCGCGGCGCGCACCCATCGGCCGGGTCTTCGGCGCGGCGCCATAGTCCGCGCGGTGCCCCGGATGCGCTTCACGAAAACGCGGCGGCAGGAGCATCTCGAGCGGCTGCCCCAGCAGCTCTGCCCGCGGATAGCCGAACACTTTTTCGGTCTGTGAATTGACCAGAACGATGCATCCGCTCTGGTCGATGATCACTGCCGCGTCAGGCGCCGACTCCAGAAGATCGCGGAAGCGCATTTCACTTTCCCGGCGCGCCTGTTCCGCCTTTTCCTCCGCCGTCATATCCACCATGTGGGCGACGAAGCCGTTCGTCTCGTGATCCTCTTCTCCGCCGATCGCGGAAACCGTAACCCGCACATAGGCAATCTGACCGTCTTTGCGAAGATAGCGCTTGCGCTGCAGGCACGAGTTGAAACGACCCGACAGCAGACCCTTCACGAGGCGGTTTGTTTCCTCCACATCGTCCGGATGGGTGATGCGGTAAGTCATTGCCAGAAGTTCCTCTTCGTTGTAGCCTGTCAACTCGCACAGGCTCCGGTTGACGCGCAGCCAGGTGCCGTCCCGGTCGATCAGCGCCATGCCGACGGGGGCGTACTCGAACGACAGGCGAAACCTCTCTTTGGCGCGGGCTGCCGCGGCACGCTTTTCACTCTCGTAAAGATCGCGCAGCGCCCGCGCCCTGGCAGCATCCAGACGATTGAGCTGGCCGCTGCTGATCCAGATCAACGCGGCGAAACAGACGATAGTCGCCGTCGTATACAGGGCCACCCCGAACACTGTGTCGTAGTAGCCGGCCAGTTCTCCTTCCCATCGCAGCCATCCGAGGACCAGCGGCACGGCCACTGCGAACGGAAGCAGTGTGCGCGCCATCCGGCTCCCCATCGCGTCGCCGCGCAGCGGCCCCATCAGGCCGCGTCCCGCCATTGTGAACATACTGCTTACGCTGAGCAGAACGAACGCCAGAGAAGTGTGCACGGCGGTTCCCGGGAACAGAGGATTACCCACAAAATTCCGAATGCCGTACATGTATCCGATCAGGCTGGCCATCGAGAGCATGCCTGCGCCGATCGTCAGGCACTGCCTCAGCAGGAGCGCGGCACGCCATCCGCGGAGGGCCAGCGCTGTCCCGAGAAGGAGAAAACACGCCGCGGCCGCCTCGGAAGGCCGGGCCGTTGCGGCAGTGCCGGCGCCTGCCGGATCGCGGAACAGCCGTTCATCAATTCCGAAGCTTCGGCCGGTAACGTATTCTCCCAGGGTCAGGGCGCCGATCAAAACTAACAGGGCATTGCAGACCGAGGAGACGCCTCGCAGCCGCTTCGCGCCCCGGGCGCTCGCGAGCAGAAGACTGGCGGCAGCGCACATCAGGCCCAGAGCCGTATTCGGCTTCATGGTCTGGGCATTGGGTATCAGGCTTCGCAGGAAGGCAAAATTCATGGCCCACCCTCCCACCAGCACGATGCCGCCGATAAGGAGAGCTAAAAGAGCCGTGACGCGAGAGACGCGAACAAACTCCGACGACTGGCCGGCTTCGCCATTCTGATTCAAATTCTTAATCCTCCGGCTGCCGCATGGGCCAGCCGTAAAGCCCGCGCGGGAACCGGCTCTGCCCGACCCCGGCGTGCGTAATCCGGATTTTATCGAATGCTCTCGGAATTTTCCTGGTTTTCTTGTTTAATTGGCCAATACCAGTGTTTGCTTCATTGCGGATTCACCACCGCGTCGAGCGACAATATCCGCACGGGCAGTTCTGAATACACGATAATGGCGAAGGAGATCTCAACCGGATAAACGAAACCATTCGCGCGGAGGCGGCGCGCGAGCCGCAACATCGTCGATCGGAATCCATGGCTTATATTCCTCCTGACGCCGAATGGTATCTGGCCCACATTGTTGAAACGATCACTGTCGAGGGCAACCCGCGGTACGCTGTTCACACCAACATGGTGCTGGTTCGCGCGGACTCCCCCGACGAAGCGTTCGCGAAGGCCGAAGAACTTGGGAGGGCCGGCGAAATTGCGTACGAGAACCCCGCCGGGAAACGCCTTCCCACGGGCCGAAGTATGTTTCCAAAGACGTTGTTGAAATGCTTCGGGAGCGGTTTCCGGACTTAGATCTCGGCGACCTTTCCGGACTTAGATCTCGGCGACCTTGCGTAATAAGGTCGGACCCCTACCGCATCTCCGCCATCAGCCCGTCCAGGCTCATGTTAATGTGCAGGTCCTCAAACCCGAAATCCTTCCGCAGCACCGCCGCCACCTCATCCTTCGACTTCTTCTGCGAAATCATCTGATGCACGCGGCTATGCAGGCTCGCCGTCGATTCGCGCCACTTCACCATCTCGGCGCGGCTCGCCACCGCCCCGTGTCCCGGCACCACCTGATCGAAGGGCAGGGTCAGCACACCGTCGAGGGTCGTCGTCCACTCCTTCGCGCTGCCGCCGCCTGAGTAATCCACCAACTCGGCCAACCCCTTGCCGTTTGTGAACAGGTCGCC
>Ga0182030_10008589_pt1 | contig 21126 bp, 11 predicted proteins | sample 812S3MmetaG_FD_121299 | JGI IMG/M metagenome (GOLD analysis project Ga0182030, IMG submission 121299) | Permafrost microbial communities from Stordalen Mire, Sweden - 812S3M metaG (Illumina Assembly) | ecosystem: Environmental > Terrestrial > Soil > Wetlands > Permafrost | place: Sweden...
ACGGGGAAGCTCGAAATCCGAATGTCGAAATTCGAAATGCATGTATTTCGAATTTCGGTATTCGAGTTTCGGATTTTTCGCCTGGAGAGGTACCGAAGTGGCCAAACGGGGCAGACTGTAAATACAAAATCGGCCATTTTCGCAACTCCCTGAAAGCGGCTGGATTGTGAAAAATGCCCCGTAAAATATGGCGATTCTTCACTTTCCGCGTGTTTCTATGTTTTGCCCGATTTAGCTCCTTTTTCGACAATTTGTGACAACGGCTGTGACACTGGCTGTGACACCGGATCAGGGGGGTTGGTGAAAGCTCCGAGCTCTACAGACAGCCGCCAGCGGTCTGATTAGATGAGATACCGAGCCTTCTCACGAGCCCCCGATCCGCCAAGTCCATCGCCAGTCTTCGATCACCAGAGTGAAGAATGTTCTCACGGAGTTGAGCCTTGTCGCTGGTGAAGATGCGGACGCCCTTCCGACCACGCGAAATCGTCACGTACCATTGCTTTCGGTTCGTGGCTGCCTTGACGGTGGAGTCCGAGAACAGGACGTAATCCACAGTTTTACCTTGCGATGCATAGGAGGTGATCGCGAAGCCGCGAACGAACCGCCGGTAATCGGTTCCAAGCACCCTGCCGTCTCGGAGCCGGATTTGTCCATTCGCCAGAACGCTGTCCACCGTGACCAGCTCGCCACTCGCCAATCGTTGTCCTCGCGGGGTTTTGCCATTGGCCTTCAATTGCAGGCGATCTCCCGAAGCGAGTGGCATTTCACGGGATTGGCAGACGGTCAAACGAGACAGATGCGTGAACCGGACGACGCGAATCTTCTTCTCGTTTTCAACCACCAGTCCTTTCGCCGTGATGTCCCTCAAGCGACCGGTCTCGCCCTTGTGAAACCCGGCGGCGTCTTGATTGAAGACCAAGATGGTTCCGTCGGTGTAGAAACGTCGATCTTGCTTCTGCGCATCGGTCAGATCGACTGATTCAAGTGCTGTGACGGCGCGATCCTCGTCACCAAGAAGGTGACGGGACCTAAGTGCCGCCCGCACACAATCGTTGACCTTATGGATCTCCGACCAGGTTTGTGACACTACCACGACCGAGTGTTGCTTGGCTGCCAGTTCAACGTAATGCTCCGCAAGCCGGTCCTGCTGGTCGGATGGTGAACACGTGATGATTGCTGATTGCTTGTCCAAGCGTTCGAAAGATGCCCGGAGCTTTCCCTCGGACGCCTCGTGGACAGCCTGGCGGTACTCTTCGATTTGCCGTCGCTCTGCCATAGTCTTGGCTCTCGCTGGGTCCTGGCGGCGAATCTCGTTCAGTTCCGCTGCCTTCAGGCCCGAATACTTCTCGATGGCCCACAGTGCGTCGGAGGCTTCCACCGCTCCATGTTGACGAGTGTCTCCGCAGAGAACGAGGCGACCGCTACAGTTGCGAACGTAGCGGAGAAGTTGCTGCATTTGTTTCCCGCCGATTTGGCCGGCTTCGTCCACCATGACGACGGCTCCCTCTGACATCGGTTTCCTCACGAGGAATCCGCGGACGGTTTGGACTCTTTTGAATCCATCCTGTTCCAAACCGATTACTTGCTGTCGTTGCGGGGCGATGACGTGGATGGGGTGCCCGGCTCTTTGCAGCCCATTGCCGACCTCGCGGAGGGCATGGCTTTTCCCAGTGCCCGCGCCTCCGCGAAACAGAGTGATGAAATCACGGGAATTCAGTATGTGCTCCACCGCTGCCCGCTGCTCTGGAGTAAGCCTCACGTTGGAGATCGACCGAGCATCGCCCAATGGACGAAACCGTCTGACCCCATCTTTGGCCAGACATACGATCTCCCATTCCCGCTCCAAAGCCGCTTTGCTCGTAACCAGGTGAGGGTTGCGTTCATCGCGGATGTACCCTCGACTTCGAGTGACTTCGCGCACTTGTTCCACGGTGATGTTCTCACCGCGTGCATGTTCCAACGCATGACGCCAAAGCTCGTATTCGGGCACAACAGGGCGGCGATCAAATAAATGTTCTTCTGCCCAAACGACTGCATCCAGGGCATTGCCTGCCATGCGGTCGCCGTGTTTGACTGACGCACCATGTTTCAACGATGCGACTGCCTCATTCTCAGCAGGGGAGATTTGGCTTGTCCAGAGACTCCGCAGCTCCGTCAGCCGAACCGATTTGATCTTACGCAGCCGTTCGGTTTGGGCGATGCTATTTCGGATTTCTGGTACATTGCCCTTCGCTAGATGTGGTTTCTTGGCCAGCAGTTCACGCGTCTTCTCATCGATTTCCTGATGCCGCTTCGAAAATCGTTGGCAGAGTTCCGGAGAAACTCCCTGGACTTCAAAGTCACCGCGAGCATTGTGTTTCAGTTTGTATCCGAATGCCCTAAGTTCGCGGGCCAATTCGTGGTAATAGACGTTCTCAACGTACTTCCTTGCGCGCACCATCTCCAGGGTCTCCAGCGCTTTCCAGCGAAGTTCCACTGGGTCAAACGTCGCGTTAAAGACGACACAATGGCTGTGCAGATGTGGGTCCAATGCACGGGACGTATCGTGCCGAAAGACGGCACAAGCAAGGTTACCAGTGTGTCGGTCCGACATGCTGCCCTTGGTACGCACGCGGGTCGCCGCTAACCGTTCCAGCTCTTGGAATGACACGCCCACGGCACGGTCATGGGCGTCCGCGATGCGACTGTCATCGCCGATGAATGCCGCGATCGAGACCGACTTGGGTGGAGAGAAGGTGAAATCGTAGAATACTCGACGGTTGGCCACGGTACGCTCCTTTCCGTCATCACAGAGCTCGCTGCGGGTGGTTTTGAGCCGTTGTGTGAGGAGTGTGCCGGTGCGCGGGTCCAGGTTGTCACAGAGGCGCAGGAACTCGCCGCGCTTGACGGTTCCCGAGAGCCGGAGCGACTCCGCTCCTTCGCCGAACCACTGTCCTGCAACGGCTACTCCTTCACTGTAATAATCACCTGTGGACAGATGTTCCTCGAAGTATGCCTTCGCATTGGACAGGCTGTATTGTGCTTTTCGCGACAGCATGCTGGACGTTTACCCGATCCGAGGAGATTAGCTGTTCCCAAACGGGAACAACTTGTTTCGGGGCTTGTGCTTTACTGGCGCACATGAAAAGAGGACACGCAAGGCTCCTAGCGTACGCTAGAAACTTTTGTCCGAACTACATCCGAGGGGTATCCGAATGAACACCGATTCCGCAACCGATTTGGTGGCAGCCCGATTGGCGCAAGCCATCCGAGACTATGTGCCACGGCATCCGACCAAGTTTCGGAAGCTTATGCCGCTGAAAGACAGCATCGCGGAACTGAGGAGCAAAGGAGCGTCATACGCGGCCATCGCCGACATCCTACGCAATGTTAACGTGCCGGTCGCCAGTGACACTGTCTTCCGGTTCTGCCACGAAATCTTGGGTGAGCCAATCACCCGACGCCGCAAGAGACGGAAGATGCCAGCCCGAGTCCCTACAAAACGGGCACATGAGAAACCAGTCGTGAATAAAGCAACTGGCGTCCACAAACAGGCCAACAGCCAACCAATCCGCGAGTGGAAACGACCGGATGGGCCGCATATCGCCGACCCCAACACCATCTAACCGGACAAGTCTCCCCCGACGATGGAGGGGTGTCCGGAAAAGGTACCGCATGCTCGCAAGGGGAGGGTTTACCTAGATACCCCCGAGCAGGATTCAGCCGAAGGGATTTGGTGCCTACGGCAACAGGCTCATGCAGTGGAAGCAGGCAGACACAGGTTGTTCTCTACTGTGGTTGCTGTCCTTGGAAACAACGTCCCAACATCCGCCCGGCATTTCGCGCCGTCCAAGAATTGGGGTTCAAGAATCTCAAGGTCTTGTGCCTGCCCAACAGGTTTCAACAAGATTGGACCGCCAAGGGGTTCCCGACTGAGAAAGGTGACGGCGCAAAATGAGGCGCGCTCACGCCGCTGGGAGGCTCGGTTCCGCGCGCTATAGTTGCGCGGCATCCCGTGCGCGCGGAGGCGGGGCGGGCGGCGACTATGGGTGGGGCAAATAATGCGATGCTACGGAACACTGACTCAAGGGGGTAACCGTTCGAAGTGAGGATCGTGTTCATCGAAGTGAAAGGTGATTTCCTGCTCCTTGTCCACGTTCAGCAATGCCCAAAAGCCGTCAAAGCCATCATACTTGAAATCAATGGCGCTCACATCTGTGAGCCAACGGATCTGATCATCAATGTGAAACTTGTACTCATAACGCCCCGGCTTGATTCGTAGCCGCGTTTCCCAAACCCCTTCGGCGACCTTGGCCATGGGAATTGGGGTACTCCAGTTGTCGAACCAGTTGCCGAGTAGAAATACCTGGTGCACAATAGCCGGTAGTTTGATGTACCCCAAGGTTAACGCCAGATCCACAGGGTCTTCCTTCTCGGGCAACAGGGTGACAAGGCCAATTTGACGGTCGCAGAACGGTGTCGAGGCGCGAATCTCGTACTGACCCGCAGGCAATTCAATCAAAAGTTGGCCCCTAGCGTTTGTGCTACCATGCCAAGCCACAGGATCGGCGGAGGTCGTCGAACTCAAAAAGGGACCGGCCTGAACTAGAATACGGATGTTGGCGTTGGCGGCGGGATGCCCATCGCAAGTGGTTATGACAATGTGGAGTTTGCATCTGGTTAATGTGCGATGTTGCGCGTACTTCTCAATGGCCTGCGGATCAAGCTGCCGCAGACGCTGATAAATCTCCTGCGCCATTTCCTTTTGGACTGATGGTGTGGCTTGTTCGGCAAGCTCTAACAGCGATTGCGCGGCGGCGTCACGCACCTGTTGTAGTTCAGGGGAGGCCGTGTCCGAGATCGCCTCCAGTAACGATTCCTGAAAAAAAATTGACCGCGTGGTGTGTCCGAGTTTTTGCTCACAGAGAGCCAATCGCCAGCGAGCACGTGCCCTCAATTCGTTCAAAGAGTCGGTTCCTGAAGCAAGCTGCTCATATAGGCGGGCGGCGGCGCTAATATCTCCGCGCCCCAACTCCAGATACATCGCTTCTTGAAATTTCTGTTGGGGCGAGCCGACCGTGCTGTCCCCCGTTGCACAGACGGTGACCACAACAAATACCGCGGCAAAGCACGTATGCAAAAGTAGTTTAGTCTTCATCGTTCGAACTTGTATCCGTATGTGCGCTCCGTGAGCAGGCGCCTGGGGCTGTGAGGGTCCGCTTCGATCTTCTGCCGTAACACGGTTATGAATCGATCCACGGTACGCTCTGTGCCTTCGTAGTCCGCGCCCCAAACGTGATCCAGAAGGTGACCGCGGGTGAACACGCGACCGCTGTTAATAACCAAGTATTCCAACAGCGCATACTCACGTGGGGTTAGCGGCACGCGGTTGACGCCATCGTGCAACGTCCTCGCGCGAACATTCAGAATGAAACTGCCAAAGGAAATCTCCGGCGCCTCGCCGTGCAGAGAGGAACGCAGCAGAAGCGCCTCGATACGAGCCATCAAAGTTTCGCTGTTGAATGGCTTGCGCACGAAGTCGTCAGCACCTAACTGGAAACTTAGCAGCTCATCCTGATCAGCGTTTTTCGCAGTGAGCACAAGAATGGGCACCGCGATGTTGCGCCGACGCAGTTGCTGGCAAACCTCAAAACCGCTCTTGCGTGGCAGCATGATGTCCAACAACACAAGAGCGGGTCGATGGTCGAACACTGCTTGCAGGCCCGTTTCACCGTCAGCGGCAAAGACGGTCTCGTACCCATGTTTCCGAAGGGCAATTTCGAGTGCTCGACGCAGGCCAACGTGGTCCTCCACAATCAAGATTTTCTTCTTTGTGGTCATGTGTGGCGAAAGACATTTCTATTCAACGGCAGCCGCACTTCAAACGTCGACCCTTGGGCCGGAGAAGAATGCACGGTGATGGTGCCACCGTGTTCGCGCACGAGACTTCTGACGATAGTGAGGCCCAAGCCGATACCTGGCACCTTTGCGCGGAGGCTCGTGTCGGCCCGGAAGTAAGGTCTAAAAATCTGTTGCCGGACCCGCTCGTCCATGCCCCATCCATTGTCGGACACTTTGAGAATGCACTCGTTATCGACACGGCGTAGTGTGACCCGTATGTGCGACTGGCCATCGCAATACTTGACAGCGTTGTCCAAGAGATTTCGACTGATTTCTTCGATGGCCGCACGGTCGAACGAGCCGCGATAATCAGCGGGCTCGATTTCCAACGCGACGCAAGAGCGGTTCACGCCCGCCTCGATAAAAAACAGTTGCACTGCCTCGGACACGACTTGATCCAGACGGTGTTCCGCCAAGTGCAGTCGCGCCGCGCCGGAGCGAAGATGGACGTAACTGAGCAGGCGATCGCTGAGGCGCACGAGGCTTTGTGTCTCGTTGTAAAGCAGGTCAACTATCTGCTTCTGAGTAGCTGTGTCTGTGTCGCAGTCCCGCGCCAACGTGCTGGCCAGCACCGCCGCTGCGGCAATCGGCGTCTTAAGCTCGTGACCAATTCTATCAATTACGTCGGCCTGCAACTGAGTCAAGCGCACCGAGCGGTTGATTTGCAACAGAAGGACAACCGACCCAACCATGACGAGCACAACGGCCAGAATCAGCAGTGTGACTTGAAACCTCGATTGCGACGCGGTCAGCGAATGGAGCATGGGGGAGGGTTCGATATTGTAATGCACGACCCAGAACTCAAGAGGCGGCGGCAGTCGGAGGTTGATAGGTTCGAGGCCATCTCCACCAGTCATCTCCGAGGGGATAGGGTTGGGCAGACTGATCACATCGACCTGTCCGCCGCGAGTTTGTGCCAATTTGTTGAGCGCAGGCTCCAGAACCTGGTGACGCAGTTCGGCGAGGTCGATGTCAAACGCCAGCCGGTGGCCATCTGGCAGGGGTGTCCCCGTATAAACCAGAATCCACGACGAGTCTGACGCCGAGGGTCGCCCCGGACTACGCCAAAGCGATGTGGACTCATCGGAATTCAGATGTGTGTCCGTCTGACTAAGTTGGAATGGACCAACCCCGTGTTTGTGTGTGAACATTGTCATGGTTGAGCGGAGGCGAGCGAATTGCACCAGCCGCTTCAACCGCAGGCCAATCTCCGCACTCTGGTGTTCCGGGAATACCGCAGACAACCGTTGCACAACAAGATTGAGTTGTTCTGGATCAAGATCGAACCAGTGTTTTTCACACCTCTCAAGCAGCCTGTCCGCCCAGCGCTGCAGTTGGTTGGGAAGGCCTGAGTTTTGCGAAACTTCGACCGCATGAAGAAGCGCAAATAGTGGCGGAGGATTAGTGATCGACAGCAACCGGTTTCCTTGGGATTCCTGCAACATGTGTTCGTAATCATCAAGCGCAGCCAAATGATCCCCACGCTGCTCTTCGCCCTGAGCCATTTCCGCCCAAACGCTTCCCCGTACTCGACTGGGGACGTTGTCTGCGTTTAGCACCTGTTTGTACAAACCGATGGCGCGGGAATAGTCTGCCTCAACCCAATGGGCTTCGCGTGCGGCGGCCAACATCAATTGCGCCGGATGAATCTCTGACAAGCTCGGCAGGTCCGATGGTAGTTCCATCGAACGGGGTGGAATGACAAGATTGCCGTTGGAATCCAGAACTAGCGGCGTTCCGATACTTTTGTTATCGGAGACACGAGCTACGGCCTCATCCCAAAATGCCAGCTCAGCTGGGTTCAAAGATCTGAGGTTCTTGCTGCTTGAGTCTAACAGATTGTCCAGATCCTGTTGCGCCTGCCTCCCAATTTCGCGCAATTCGAGTCGGCACGTCTCGCGGTACTGACGAACCACGGACTCGCCCATGGCGCGGAGGCTTTGGTGGGCAAGGAAAACCAACAGGGCGCAGGGAATGGCGATAAAAGCCAACAACACTAGGATGAGACGCTGGACGTCGTGTTTCAGATACAGTTGTGTATCGCCCATTTGCCGACATCCTCGCAGAGAAATGTTACCAGATTGTTACCGAAATAGGTCAAAAAAAGTCTTGCTCTGTAATAATCCGGTAACAAAGACGTGCCAAGCTCCCGTCCAGGTGAGTTAAGAGAAATCAAATAAGCGAGGGATGAAATGAAATTACTACAAAGACTAATCATTCTGCTGGCGGTCGCTTTATTTGCGTCAGTGGCGCAGCAAGCGCACGCCCAGACCCCAACCGTGGATGGAACGCGGGATGCCGCCTATGGGAGCGCCCTGGCCGTCCAAACGGTCAACACCAGCTTTGGCAATAACACCTCAGCCGGTGGTTTATCCACCGGCGGCTCGGAACTTGACGCTGCCTACGGCGTGGTTTCCGGGGCAAACCTTTATCTGTTTGTCGCCGGCAATTTTCAAGACAACGGCAATCGTCTAAACCTCTTCATAGCTGACGGGCGCACGGGTCAAAGCACTTTTTCTTATCCAAGCGGCTCGATCGCCAACATCAATGGCTCGAAATTTAGCTCCGGGTTTCAATGCACTTTTGCGATGGACTTAAACCTGGGTAGTGGCGGTAGCGTGAATGCGTCAGAATTCCTCGTTGCTAACGGAACCACCTCCGGCGGTTCGCAGGGTGCCTTTACAATAACCAGTGGCATCGGATCCGGTACGCCAAATAATCTGGGTTGGGCGACCCCTATTACAATTGCGCTAAACGACTTGAACACAGCGGGTGTAACCGGCAGTAGCACCGGCACCGCTGCCGACCCAATAGCCGCTGCTGCCGTGACCACCGGTTATGAACTGGCCATTCCGCTTTCCCTATTGGGCAATCCGACCGGCTCTATTGAAGTGCTTGTGGACCAGAACGCCGTCTCGGACAACGGCCCATTGTCCAACCAATTCCTTCCGGGATTGCCGGTGGGCACGACTACGTTTGCCCTCGGGGGGCCTTACACCGGTTCAACCACTGCCAAGTTCGATTTCAGTTCAACCCCCAATGAGTATTTCACCGTGGTGGTTCCAGAACCCTCCACGGAGGCGCTGACGCTACTCGGACTCACCGGTCTCGTGGGGCTGCTAATTGCCCGCCGCCGCGCAGTAATTCAAATCCTCCAGCCCCGCGAAACACGAGGGGCTGGTTCTTCGTGAAAGGGAACGGAAATAGGCGGCATCGGCAAGCAACTGCTCTCGGTGGGCATAAAATGCACTAACCGTATTATCATTAAGAAGAATCAACCACAGAAAACCCATGAGACTCTCCATCTTGAAAAAACTCGCCTTGGCTGCCACGATGTTTGCAAGTGCAGTTGGGATTGCGCGCTCCCAGACCATAACCGTGGATGGAACGCTGGATGCCGCCTATGGGAGCGCGCTGGCCGTCCAAACGGTCAACACCAGCGCTAACGCCGACAACACTACGACCGGAGGGAACGCCACGGGCTCGGAACTTGACGCCGCCTATGGCGTGGTTTCCGGAGGAAACCTTTACGTGTTTATCACCGGCAATTTTCAGAACAACGGCAATCGCATGGCCCTCTTCATTGCTGATGGACGGGCGGGTCAAAGCACCTTTTCCTATCCAAGTGGCTCGATATCCCACTTCAATGGCTCGCAATTCAGCCCCGGTTTCTCATGCACGTTTGCGATGGACCTAAACCTCAATAGCTACAGCGTGAACGTGTCAGAATACCTTCTGGTGACAACCACCGGAGTTCCCGCAAGCGGTTCACAGGGAGCCTTCGCGATAAGTTCGAGCACTGGAATCGGATCTGGTTCACCAAACAGTCAAGGTTGGACGGCTCCTATCACAATCGCACTGAACAACAACAACACAGGGGGCGTAACCTATAGCAGCACCGGCACGGCTGCCAACCAAGCTGCTGCAGCGGCCGTGACTACTGGTTATGAAATGGTAATTCCGCTTTCCGATTTGGGCAACCCGACCGGCCCGATCAAAGTGATGGCGTTGATGACCGGCAGTTCGGACCAAGGCCTGTACAACCAGTTCCTTCCTGGATTGACGGCACCCCACGGTAGTGTAGGGGGCAACACTTTTGATTTTAGTTCGACGGCCAATGGATATTTTACCGTGGCCAATTCCTCAGTAGTGCCGGTGGTCAGCATCACAGCGCCCGCCAGCAATGCGAATTTCGCTCCTGGTTCCAACATCGCCATCACGGCGAATGCCTCTGAAGCGGGAGGCGCCATCAGCAATGTTGCATTCTATGCCAACTCCACCCTACTCGGTAATGCGACGAGCTCCCCCTACAGCCTCACGTGGTCGAATGTCCCTGCCGGTTCCTACGCCCTGACCGCTGTGGCCACTGATGCTACCGGCGGGTCGACCACATCCAGTGTGGTGAACATTACTGTGGCCATGCTTGAGGTCTACGACGATGCCTCTGCTTACGGTAGTAATTGGACAAGCGGCGCGAACTTGGGGTACGGTTTCCAGCCGTGGGTGTTAGTGGGAGGCGGTCAGTACAACGGGTTTCTTATCCAAAGTTCGGGCAACATCAACACTTCGGGCGAGTCATGGGACATGTATGCCAACGGCACCGGGTCGCCCTATGCCATTGCCTACCGCGGTTTCAACAATGCGCTTGCGACGGGCCAGGTCTTCAGCGTCAAATTCCAGAACACGGCCATTTCTTCCGGTGACATGGGCTTTTGTTTGCGGAGCGACAACAATACAAACTTCGTCAACACCTCAATCATCACGAACCCGGGTACACGTTTCGCTTTTTACATCGCGGCCGGCCAGACCGATTACTCCATCTGGAACGGAAATGGTGTGATCGATAGCGGGATCGCCTCTCGGACCAGCGGACTGTCCCTGCAACTTCACCTCCTTACGGCAAACACCTACGAGATAGTTGTCAAAACGGCGGATGGTTCGACCACCCTTGCCACTTTTACGAGTGCGCCTTTGGCGGGCGCTTCGGGGTCGGCCATTCAAACGTTTGCCTGCTTCAACTTGGCCACAGCCTCGTTTCAAGACACGTATTTTAACAGCCTGCAGGTTTCTTCTGGCGGATTTTCTGGCGGGCCGGTGGTCAGCATCTTAGTGCCCACGAACAATGCAGATTTCGCTCCCGGCTCCAGCATCGCCGTCACGGCAAATGCCACTGAATCGGGAGGCGCCATCAGCAATGTCGCATTCTATGCCAATTCCACCCCGCTCGGGCATGTGAGCAGCGCTCCCTACAGCCTCACGTGGTCGAGTGTTCCCGCTGGGTCCTACGCGCTGACTGCCGTGGCTAGCGATACCGTGGGCAACGCGACAACCTCCTCCGTGGTGAACGTCACTGTCGGGCCGGTGGTCAGCATCACATCACCCGCCAGCAATGCGAGATTCACTCCGGATTCCAGCATCACCATCACCGTGAATGCCTCTGAGTCGGGCGGCACCATCGCCAACGTGGCGTTCTATGCCAACTCCACCCTGCTCGGTAACGCGACCAGCGGTCCCTACAGTCTCACTTGGTCGAATGTCCCTGCCGGTTCCTACGCCCTGACCGCTGTGGCCACGGATGCCACGGGCAACACGACAACCTCCACCGTGGGGTACGTCGTTGTCAGTGCAACTGTTGCCTATGACGATGCCTTTGCTTACGGCAGTAGTTGGGCAAATGGCGAGAACCTCGGATTTGGATTCCAGCCTTGGGTGTTGATGCAAAATAACAACGGCGGCCCGACTTACGCTGGGTTCTTCACCGGCTCCTCGGGCAACATCGACACTTCCGGCTGGGCATGGGGCATGTATGCCAACGGCACTGGGTCGCCCTACGCCATTGCCTACCGCGGGTTTAACAGTGGCCTGACGACGACAGAAGTCTTCAAAGTCCAATTCCAGAACACGGATATTGACGCCGGTGGCGAGATGGGTTTTTGTTTGCGGAGCGATGACAATACAAGCTTTGTAGACACGTCAATCATCACGAATGCGGGCACACGCTTTGCCTTTTACTTCGTCGGCGGCCAGACTGATTATTACATTTGGAACGGGCACGGCTTGACCGACAGCGGAATCGCCTTCACGAGTACCGGGTTGTCTCTCGAATTTTACCTGGACCCGGCGGACACGTACGAGATGATTGTCAAAACTGCGGATGGTTCGACCACCCTTGCCACTTTTACGAGTGCGCCTTTGGCGGGCGCTTCGGGGGCGGCCATTCAAACATTTGCCGGTTTCAATGTGGGCAGCGGCTCCAGTCAAAATGCCTTCTTTAACAGCCTGCAGATTGCTCCCCCAGCACCAGTGGTCAGCATCACATCTCCGACCAACAATGCGGATTTCGTTCCCGGTTCGAGCCTGGCCATTACAGCGACTGCCTCTGTAAGGGGTGGCACCATTGCCAGCGTCGCATTCTATGCCAATTCCACGTTGCTCGGTCTCGCCACCAGCGCTCCCTACAGCCTGATCTGGTCGAATGCTCCTGCCGGTTCCTATATTCTGACTGCTGTGGCCACTGATGCCACCGGTAACACGACAACCTCATCGGCGGTGAACATCACTGTCGGGCCTGTGGTCAGTATTACATCGCCGGTCAACAATGCGAATATCACTCCGGGTTCCAACATCGCCATCACGGCGAATGCCTCTGAAACGGGAGGCGCCATCGCCAACGTGGAGTTCTATGCCAATTCTACCCTGCTGGGCATTGTGACCAGCGCTCCCTATAGCCTTACTTGGTCGAGCGTTCCGGCCGGGGACTACGCCCTGACCGCCGTGGCCACAGATGCGACCGGGGCTTCGACCACATCCAGTGTGATGAACATCACTGTCAGCGTCGTTTTTGTTCCGAGTCAGATCAAGACTGTTTTTGTGATTCCTTTGGAAAACCACGACTGGGTACAGGGATGTCCGACTTGCAGTCCGCAGCAAATCTTTGGCAATCCCGCTGCGCCTTATGTCAACAGCCTGGTCACGCCCGGCAACTCAAACTCGGTGCACGTTTCCTACGCCACGAAGTATTACAGCGTCAATATAACAGGCGAGCATCCGTCCGAGCCGAATTACATCTGGTCGGAAGCCGGGACGGATTTCGGGGTTCATACGGACAACGATCCGAGCACGGGTTCGGGCAATCTGTATAGCACGCCGAATCATCTCTGCCGGCAGTTGACCGACGCGGGCATTGTCTGGAAGGATTATCAGGAAGACTTGGAATACTGCTCATCGGCGGCCGTCAGCGCTGCGGGAACGCGCCCGAGTGGCACCAATATCTACAACGGCTCGAACCAGTACGATCGAGGCGTGAAGCACGACCCGATGCAGTTCTATACCGACACGCAGGGTAAGAACGTCTATACGTTGGCGCAGTTCTGGACCGACCTTACCAACAATGCGGTTGGCCGTTACAATTGGATTACACCGGACCAATACAACGAGATGCACAGCTCGTTGCCCAGCTATACTTATCATGGCACCACCTACTCGGGCGATCAGGCTGCCATAGCCGAAGGGGACAACTTCCTCTCCATAGCCATTCCGAAAATCATGGCTTCGGCTGCGTATCAGGACCACGGGGTCATCATCATCTGGACGGACGAAACCGAAAGCACCGACGATACAAACACCACTCTGCCTTACATCATTATTTCGCCGCTGGCCAAGGGCAACGCCTATGCCAGCAACGTGGCTCTGAGCCACTCCTCGGATCTCAAAATGATGGATGAGATTTTCGGGCTGCCTTACCAGACCAATGCGATTCCCACCGGAGAGCTGGATGCTCAAAACACGGGCTACAACTATGTCGACGGAAGGAGCGCCACCGTCAATGATCTGAGCGACATGTTCCGAGAGTGTGCGCCGTCCTTCGTCAGCCAGCCCGCAAGCTCGACAAACAACGCGGGAACGAACGTATGCTTCAATGTCGGGGCGACTGCCTGTGCCCAATTGAGTTACCAATGGTACTTTGGGACGAATGTTCTCGCGGGTGAGACTAATAGCACATTATGCATTGCCTCGGTGGGTCCAGCCAATGTGGGGAATTACCACGTCGTCGTAACCAGCGGCGGAGTTGCCATGAACAGTGCCCCCGCCACGTTGACGGTCGACTATCAAACCCCGAACATCGTGGGCGGACAGATGATGCTCAGTGGAAGCGGCTTCCAGTTGACGTTCTCCGGCCCGGAGGGCCAGACGTATCAAGTGCTGGCCTCTGACAATATGACCGCGCCACTCTCGGAGTGGACCGTTATTGGCAGCGGCACTTTCAGCAACACCAACGTCGTCTTTACTGACACCGACGCAGCCAATCATACCAGCCGCTTTTACATCATCACATCGCCGTAACTTGATTGAAGTTGTCAGCTCGGCCCACGCCATGTCAGGGTGTGGGCCGAGCACAACCGCCCCTCCTCATCATGGCAGAGCCATCAGACGCCAATCGTTCAGAGTCAGCGGGAGATTTTGATCGTCTCCTGCGGGCGATCATTGAACGGTCGGTCAAATATCGGTCCGCCGCGGTCTTGATTGCGGCGGTGATTGTTGTTTGGGGAATCTGGTCCGCTTTTCATCTCTCCCTGGATGTCACGCCTGATATAAGCAATCTGCAGGTGCAGGTGCTCACCCGGGTTCCTGATCTATCCCCCGAGGAAATCGAATCGTCCGTGACCCGTCCCATCGAACTGGAGATGTTCGGACTTCCCGGCTTGGAGCAAGTTCGCTCCCTCACGCGTTTTGGCATTTCCCAGGTCCGCCTGGTTTTCTCCGATGGAACCGATCTCTATCAGGCGCGGCAAATGGTGACCGAACGACTGGCCCATGCAGTCGATAAACTGCCCCACGGACTATCACCGAAACTGGCCCCGCCAAGCTCGGGGCTCGGCGAAGTCTTCACGTATGCGCTGGCTTACAAGGCCAACAGCGCTTCGGCCACCAACTCGGCGGAGGCAAGGCTGCGGCGATTGAAATTAATGCAGGAATTCGTGGTCAAGCCTTGTCTGAAATCCGTCAAGGGCGTTGCGGAGGTGAACACGACGGGTGGCTACGACCAGCAAATGGTTGTCGAAATAGACCCGGCCACCCTGACTCCTACTAACTCGGCTCAGCTTGGCTTGGACCTTAGCGACATCGCAAACATTGTGGAACGGGACGTGGCCATCGGGGGCGGCGCCCTCGTCGAACGGGATGGACACCAGATCATTGTTCGCTCCCGGTCGAGGGCTCAGACCATCACTCAATTGAACAACCTGTGCATCAAGCTTACATGGGCGCTGTTGGGACCACCGTTAAGCAGCGTGGCCACGGTCGGCCTCGGCTCAAGTATTCGACTTGGTGCCGCTACGCTCAACGGCGAGGAGGCCGTGCTGGGCACGGCGATGATGTTGCCGGGGCAAAACGCGCGGGCGGTCGCGCGATCCTTCGGTCTTGCACTGGCCGAAGCGCAAAGTCGGCTGCCGTCGGACATGGAGCTGCGACCGCTCTACGATCGGGCCGAACTCGTTGATGTTGTCATTGACACCGTTGGACATAATCTCGCCCTAGCTGGCGGATTGGTGCTTGCGGTGTTGCTCATTTTCCTTGGCAGTTGGCGGGCGGCGCTGGTCGTCACCTGCCTGTTGCTCCTGTCGTTTGCCCTGGGCCTTGGCGGCATGGCTACTTTCGGCATCATGGGCAGCCTGCTGACACTCGGGGCGATTGATTTCGGCGTGGTGGTGGACGATGCCATCGTCATGGTGGAGAACGTCGCCCGAAAACTGGCCACAATCTCCGGCTGTGACACGGACGAAGTCAGAGAATCGCGTCTGGCCACCATTGTTGAGGCCTGCTGCCAGGTGCGCAAACCCATGCTGGTCGGCATGCTGGTGATCATCGGCGCCTATGTGCCGATCCTCACCCTGGGCGAAGTGGAAGGACGAATGTTCCGGCCGCTGGCCCAATCTGTGATCTTGCTGTTGCTGAGTTCTCTGCTGCTCACTCTCACGCTCGTTCCGGCACTGTGCGCTATTGGACTGGGATCAGGTTGCACGATCAAGGAGCCGCGGTTCCTACATCACCTGCGTTCGGGTTATGAGCGACTGTTCCAGACTTGCCGCCGCTTTCGGTGGCTGATTCTGGCCCTGGCCGTGATGCTGGCTGGAGGAGCGTGTTATCTGTCGACACGGCTGGGTGCCAACTTCCTCCCTTACTTGGACGAAGGGTGGCTGGTCGTTGAAGTGCAACGCGATCCGCGAATCAGCCTGGCAAAATCCCTGGAAATGGAACTCCAAACCGAACGCGCCATCCGCGCGGCGGTCCCCGAAGTGAAGGAGCTCTTTTCACGCATCGGCATGTCGGAGATCGCGACCGATCCCCAGGGTGCCAATCAAAACGACATTTACATCAGCTTACGTCCACGAGCAGAGTGGCGCCGAGCCAACGGACGGAGAATCTCGAAATCCGACTTGGGGCTGATCATCAAGTCGGTGATCGAACATAGCGTACCCGGTCAGGACTTACAGCTCAATCAACCCATCGCGGTTCGGTTCGACGAACTACTCGAAGGCGTGCGGACCGACTTGGCAATCAAGCTGTTCGGACCAGACTACGATAAGTTGGACTTGCTGGCGAGTAAGGTTGCTGAGGTCGTCAAACAAATCCGAGGCGTAGGGGAGGTCGTAATTGACCAGCCCGGGCGCACCGACATGCTGGAATTCATCCCCGATCCCAACCTGATGCGCAAGTATCTGGCAATCGGCGATCAGGTGAACAGCGCGGTGTCCATCGGCCTCGCCGGGCGCGAGGTGGGGCGCATTGACGAAGGTGACATCTTCTACCCATTGGTTGTGCGCACCCCCGAATCCTGCCGCACCAATCCCGCAACATTGAATCTTCTTCCTGTACGCGTCGGCACCGGTTCGCTGCTGGTCGGGTTGGATAGCCTGGGGACTTGGGAACACAGGCAGGCGGTCGGGGCCATTACCCGCGAGCAGGCCGGCCGCCGCGAGGCCATCATGGTCACGGTTGAAAGCGCCGACGTAGTCGGGTTTGTTGACCGGGCGCGTGAGGCGATTCACAATCAGGTTAAACTTCCGGAAGGCTACCGCCTCGAATTCAGCGGCGCATACAAGAACTGGCAGTCCGGCAGCCGTCGTCTGTTGGCCTCTGGCGGGGTGTTCATTCTTCTCAGTCTGGCCTTGGTTTATGCGGCGCTGAAAAGCTGGAGGCAATCCGCCTTGGTCGCAGTTGGCCTTCCGTTCGCCCTCGTCGGCGGTGTTTACGGTCTGTGGTTGCGCGGCCTGCCACTGACGATGCCCGCCGCCATTGGATTCGTCACCTTGGGAGGCTTGAGCATTCTCAATGGAATGGTCCTGATGACGTATTTCAACGATCTTCGCGCCCAGGGAATGGAGCCGGCGCAGGCGGCGTTACGTAGCGCGACAACCCGGTTGCGACCGGTGCTCATGACCGCCCTGGTGGCCAGCGTCGGTTTTGTTCCGATGGCGATTTCGACCAGTCAGGGCGCCGAATTGCAAAGGCCGTTCGCGACTGTGGTGATCTTTGGCATACTGACCTCGACCGCCTTGACGCTGCTGATCATTCCGCTCTTGCTGGCTGGGAAGGCTGGACGATGTTTGAACCTACGGTTAAACGTGCACAATCCTGCTGGTGAACAAGTGCGAGCGTCTGATCTTCGCACGAGCACGAATGATTGTTCTACGTAGAAAACATATTACGTACGGAAGTAGCTCTACCAATCAATACCATCAACGACATGCTGGACGGCACGTTGACAGCACGCTGGACAGCATTGCCTTGTCTAGCAATAACACCGGGCCGGTGCATTCCATGACCTCTTCTTCTATTCACTGCAGATCACTGGCCTATGAATTGACATGTGAGGAGCGCAGCCGTGGGAACGAAACGGCAACGAAACAACCGAAGCCGCGTTCACGACTCGGTGAATAATCCCCGGCTGCGCTTCTCTTCTTTGCCAACACGGCTTGGACATCTCCGCCGCCACCAATCCCCGCCTCTTGTGATTCCCAATTCCTGACGCTTTGAATGCCTCTTGATATGAAATCCGCGACAAGCGATGAGACAAGACACAGCACGAACGCGTTTTGGTCTTGCCGCCGTAAACATTCATCGAATATCACGGCGGAGTTATGTTCGAGTACCTGCGCCTGAGCAAACTGGATTGGTTTACCGATAGCGACCAAGGTTGGCATGGTCACACGCCGCTGACGGTGATCGCAGTCATCGGCTTGGGACTTGTCGCTGCGTATTTCGTACTGAAACGGAATTGAGGCGAGTGATGAGACGCGGGTTGGTGGAGTTCCGAATCCCAGCAATCTCCAGGCGCGGTGACGACGCGAGCCAGATCCCTGAGCCCGCCCGCTACCGGCACGTCCGGCGGGTGCCTTGAGTCAATTCCGTACCTAGCGAGCCCCCGCTTCACTAGGATTTCATCGCCGATGCCACCGTGCCCCATGGGGACTTGCGGATGCTGACGATCTCCGACGAGCACCCCTGCGGGCATTGGCTACAGGTGGCCGGCGAGGTACCATCTCGTTCCGATCAAGTTGTAGCAGTTCGGAGGGATCCCGGTGCGCCTTTGTGCGGTTCATGGTTGCAGAAACCCGCGTAAATACGCATAAAATCACAGCCATTGTGGTTTCAAATCCCACCGGGCGTACCACTGCAAACACACCTGCTGGATAAGTGGGGACTCGTTGTCAGCAGCATGTCGTGTTTGTCGGATTTCAAATTGAGAGGGCCATGCAAAGATGGGACTTTGCAGCTCAGCACTTGTTCCCCTGAGCCTCCGCCTGCAAAGTTCCCTGACTTTTCGTGGCGCGGCTATTCAACACGCTGGCGATGTCGCTGTTTGAATTGTCGGCGCGGCCACATCGCTCGCCAAAACCTGACCGTGCGCATTCCACACCGCATTGATGCTCAGAATCCGCTGGCCGCAGGCAACGCAACCACCGGCGCGGGCAGCCATGACTTCGTGTTTTTCGCTTCGTCACAACGACGGTGCTCCGCTGCAAAACCCGAAGACAGTGGCTTTGCCGGTGGCGATCCGACACCGACCCGATGTCGCCGCTGCGAGCCGTAGGTTCTCGCGGCCACATCACCTTCAGCTATCGCAACTCCACTGCGCATTCGCCCGGGATTTCATTCAGCCTGCGTGAATCGCCTTTCGATTGTACGGCTCGCTGCGCGCCGTCAATCTATTGCTCGTTCCTGCGCTCCAGATTGACCGTGCTCGCTTCGCCAAGAGGAGGCCTTCTAACGCTTCACGCTGGAGCAACTTCAATGCGTGGTACTATAGTTACCAACCTGCCGATGGCAATTGAACCCGACTCGCGACGCGAAAGTCACGGTTGCTACCCTGCTGCTTTTTGGAAAGGACCAATAGCGAGTAGCGGCGCAGGAATACGAGACGCGACAGGAGCACTGGCTTGGTGAACGGCAACGTTCTGAGGCCGCGCGGATTCGGGCGCAGCATCAGCTGCGAGTTTACGGCTCAGATTGTGAGCCGAAAAAGTGCCACAAAATATAGGAACTCTGCATGAATGAGCCGGAGGGGTGAAAATCAGGCCGTGGGTAGTCGCTTCCGCCGTGGTCGTTCGGCTTGGACTGCCGCTGGCTTCAGGTCGATGACGGGCTGACGCCCAGCCGATTGCGCGGTAAGCACCTTCTCCAACAGCGCGCGGAGTTCGGACATCATCTCAGTCGCCTGGATGTTTGACTTGAGGCCTGAACTGGGCAACATGGCCTGCGGTTGTATGGCTTCCGTATTGAAGCGAAGGTTCTGCAATCGCTTCTGGAGGTACGCCATCCGTAGATGGCCATAGACCTTCATGGCCAGTGCGCCGCCATCCGCGTGACCGAGCATCTTGGCGACGGTCGGGATGTCGATCCCCATTTCAATGAGACGTGTGGCGAAGAAATGCCGCAGATCATGATGGGTGAGCCTCTGGCAGCCAGCCTCCTTGCAGCAGCGGGCCAGTGTTTCAGGACACTCCATCACGGTCATGAGCCGATGATCGGCTTTCATCTTGGGCCGCGCCGCAAAGATTTCCTCGATCACCTCGCGCGCTTCAGCCAGCAAGGGAACCCATCGCTCTTTGCCACCTTTGCCGTACAGCCGAATCATGTTACGCGCGAGGTCCACATCGCGCTTGCGGACGCCCGTGGCCTGCTGCGGGTCCGCGCCCCCATAGTTCGCAAGCCGGCTTATTTCATGTTTGCTGTAGCCGCGCGCTTCCTGGAGTCGCGCTCCGGTGTAGGCGAGGAAGCGAATGAGCCAGGCCGCACCGCGACCGCCGTATCCCACGTTGCGACTGGCTTCGGCCAAAATCGCCTGCCATTGTTCGTCGTTTGGCAGCGCCAACTGTTTCGGTTGGGGCGCCACGCGCTCAACAAGCCGCTTGCCGTCTCCGCCCAGCGTGGGGTCGCGCGCGATAGCACCTGCCTCGATGCCAACTGCGATCACACGATGAAACATGCCGATGGTGTTGTTGTAGGACGTGGCTGAATACTTTTCGTGCAGGGGTTTGGCCCAGTCCAGAATATCGTCGGTGTTCAAATCGCGTAGGAGCACTTTCTCGATGCCAGGCCACGTTGCTTTGATACGCCTGATATTGTCGAAGTTGTCCCGTCGTGCCCCCGAGCGCAGTTTTACGGCATTGTTGATGCGCCGCTCCAGCACGTCGAGTGCCTCGCCGAACGTTTTGACATTGGTGAGCGCCGGGTTTGCCCGTTCAGTCCTTTTCCGTTCCTCGGCCTTGATGTCGGGCAGCCGCAATTTGGCGGTCGTTTTCGAGTCGGTATTCGTGGAGACACGAACAATCTTGCCTCCCACGCGAAACCGTGCAAATATTTCACCTCGCGGATATGCGTTTGTTGACCGATAGCGGAAGAGATACGGAGCGACCTTCGTCCACTTCGATTTCGATGGGGACGTCGGGTTCGTCTCTCTTTGTGTCGCTGTCTTCATCTGGCTTTAGCTCGCGTAACAACCAGACTGTGACACAAAACGTGACAACGGTCAATAAAATAGCGATCCGCGCCTTGGAAATATCTATATTTCCTAAGCAATTTGCATGTTGGAGAGGTACCGAAGTGGCCAAACGGGGCAGACTGTAAATCTGCTGGCTTACGCCTTCGGTGGTTCGAATCCACCCCTCTCCACCATTTCTTACGCAAGAGGTTGCGCGAAATCACGCTAACACGAGCGATGACCGCGCTTGCCCGAATATACCC
>Ga0182030_10008591_pt1 | contig 21123 bp, 21 predicted proteins | sample 812S3MmetaG_FD_121299 | JGI IMG/M metagenome (GOLD analysis project Ga0182030, IMG submission 121299) | Permafrost microbial communities from Stordalen Mire, Sweden - 812S3M metaG (Illumina Assembly) | ecosystem: Environmental > Terrestrial > Soil > Wetlands > Permafrost | place: Sweden...
CGGAGGCCGCCACCTACGCCCTGCCATCCGACTGGGTTGAACGCTGGGGGATCCGGCGCTACGGGTTTCATGGTCTGAGTTGCACATGGGCGACAGCCAAGACCGCCAAGGTGTTGGGATGGCCCACCCGGAGCGGTCGGCTGGTCGTGTGTCATCTCGGGTCGGGGGCGTCGGTCACCGCGGTGAGCAACGGACGCTCGGTGGATACCACCATGGGTTTTACGCCCGTCGAGGGGTTGGTCATGGCCACCCGGCCCGGTGACGTCGATCCTGGGGCCATCTCCTGGCTCCTGGTCAACGGGATCGGCGCCGACGATCTCAGCGACGCCCTGGAGCGTCGCAGCGGGCTGGCCGCTGTGTCGGGCGAACCCAGTGGCGACATGAGGATCCTGCTCGACCGCCGAGCCGACGGGAACGCCCCAGCGACCCTCGCCATCGGCGTGTACCTGCACCGGCTGCGGGCCAAGATCGCCGCGATGGCCGCGGCCATGGACGGTCTCGACGCCTTGGTGTTCACCGGGGGTATCGGCGAGAACTCACGGGTCATCCGCGCCGAGGTCTGCGCCAGCCTCGGCTGGCTGGGCGTCACCATCGACGATCACACCAACCCGCTCGGCGCACACCGCGACGCCGACATCAGCGCCCCCGGGGCGGCCGTCCGGACCGTTGTGATCCACGCCCGAGAGGAACTGGTGATCGCGGCCGACTGCCGTCGGGTTCTCGCCGACCAGCCCTGAAACGCAGGTACGCGATCCTCCTGCCTTGCTCACCGGCTCTTCGTCCCACATCGCAAGTTGGCCCATGTTCGCCGGAGATTCCTAAGACCCCGTTGACGGGAGCGCACGGGATGTCCGCCAGGGCGCCTTAGGTCCCCGATCCTTGCGGCCCGGCGAGCCTTCCGGTTTGGGACAATGCGCTCGCGTCCCCGGCGCAGTCGGCCAACGGGGGAGTGACGGTCGGAGGGTGGGGGCGGCTCGACGTACCGGCCAAGGGCATCACCGGGTGCCAGTTGGTGGTAGCTTTCGTTCAGCCTTCTACAGCGAGGGTTCGTGAGACGGAGCTGAGATGTGTCCGCAACGAACCTTGGTACGCCATCTGTTCCGGCGCCAGCGGCTAGTGCGACAGGGGTGGCCTACGATCCATCGACCGCCTACCGGTGACGGGTCACGGGTATGAAGACCCGTTGGATGGCGACAATTATGGCCGTCTTGGGTGCGGGCCTGGCCGCCTGTGGTACCCAAGGCGTTGATGCGAAAAGCGCGACCGGTGCGACCGGGCCGATCAGCATCTGGTATTCCAACAACGCCCAGGAGATTACTTGGGGCGAACAGGTGGTGGCCTCGTGGAACGCCGCTCACCCTACGCAGAAGGTGTCTGGGCAGCAGATCCCGGCGGCCGAGTCTTCCGAGGAGGTCATCGGGGCGGCCATCACGGCAGGGAGCGAGCCGTGCCTGATCTACAACACGGCCCCGGCGGCGGTGCCGACGTTCGAGCAGGAGGGCGGATTGGTCCCATTGAACGACTTTCCTGGCGGCGCGGCGTACGTGGAGGCTCGTACCGGGGCATCGGCCAGTGTGTACAAGTCGCCGGACGGTCTCTTCTATCAGCTGCCCTGGAAAACCAACCCGGTGATGATCTTTTACAACAAGACCGAGTTCGCCAAGGCCGGCATCAGTACCACTGACCCGCCGCTGGGCAGCTACGCCGATTTCCTGGCCACCGCTAAGAAGCTGGTGTCCTCGCACGCTGCGCAGTACGCCATCTATCCGGCCCCGTCCAGCGAGTTCTATCAGTCGTGGTACGACTTCTACCCGCTGTATGTGGCGGAGACGGGCGGCACGTCGCTGATCGTGAACGGAAAGTCAACCTTCGACGACCCGGCCGGCGACGCGGTCGCTGCGTTCTGGGCGAAGCTGTACTCGGAGAAACTTGCCGGCAAGGAGACCTACAACGGGGACTCGTTCGCGGATGGAACGTCGGCGATGGCCATCGTTGGCCCGTGGGCTATCGCCGACTACCAGGGGAAGGTCAACTGGGGGGTCGTCCCGCTTCCCACCCCAGCGGGCAATACGTCCGATACCGTTCCGACGTTCAGTGACGCCAAGAGCATCTCGATGTACGCGTCGTGCAAGAACCGGGCTACGGCGTGGGCGTTCATGAAGTACTCCACCAGCGTGGCCGAGGACGGCAAGCTCCTGTCGATGACGGGCCAGATGCCCATGCGACAAGGCGAGCAGCAGCTTTACGCGGCCTACTACAAGGCCAATCCGGCGTACGCAGAGTTCGGCGCCGAGGCTGCTCACACAGTCGAGGTTCCCAATGTGGCCAACTCGATCGAGGTCTGGCAGGTATTCCGTGACGACTGGTCGAAGGCGGTCATCTTCGCTCAGGGCACTCCGGACTCCGCTCTGACCGCTGCCGCCAAGTCGATCAACAAGCTCGTCCTGTCGAAATCGGCCGGCGCGGACCAGGGCTCATGACAACCCTGACGACGACCACGGCAGTTCGACCGGAGGCTCCCGACGCGCACATCTCCAAAGTGCGGCGCGTCGGGCGGGCTGTCCTCGGGCGCCAACCCATCGGCCTGCTCTTCGGCGCCCCCTACCTGATCTTTGTGGTCGTGCTGTTCGCCTACCCGTTGATCCTGGCGGTGTGGATCTCATTCCACAACTACTTCTTCACCGCTCCCGGGGTGGCGGTGGCTCGCCCGTGGGTCGGGTTCGCCAACTACTGGGCCGTGCTGCAGGACGCCGAGGTCCGCCAGTCGTTCATCAACGTCGGAGTCTTTCTGCTCATCAACGTCCCCCTGACCGTCATCCTGTCGCTGCTGGTGGCCACCGCCCTCAACGCGGTGATCCCGTTCAAGACATTCTTCCGTACCGCGTTCTACGTCCCCTATGTCACGGCCAGCGTGGCCATGATCGGCGTGTGGCTGTTCATGTTCAGCTCCGGCGGGATCGTCAATCACGCCCTCGGCTCTTTGGCGCCAGTCCCATCGTGGCTGGTCAACGAAACCTGGGCGATGCCGTCGGTCGCCATTTACGTCACCTGGAAATCCATGGGCTTCTACATTCTGCTCTACCTGGCCGCCCTCCAGAACGTCCCCAAGGAGCTGTATGAGGCGGCGGAGATCGACGGGGCGTCGTGGTGGCACCGGTTCCGGTCTGTGACGATCCCCGGCGTGCGGACGGTGACCACGCTGGTCCTCCTCTTGGCCATCATCACCGGCGCCAACCTGTTCACCGAACCCTACCTGCTCACCGGTGGCGGCGGCCCCAACGGGAAATCCGTGTCGCCTGTCCTGCTCATCTATCAGACCGGCATCGAGCAGAACCGCCCGGCCTTCGCGTCCGCTCTCGGCGTCATCCTGACCCTCGGAGTACTGGCCGTGGCCGGCGTCGTGCAGTTCGTGCAAAGGAGAACCGCATGACCATCACCGAGGAGGCTCCCCCGCGCCTCGTCGAGCCGGCCGTCGACGCACCCGTCCCCCGGCGGCGCCGCCGCCGCCTGTCGTGGCCGCAGTTGATCCTGTTGATTATCGCGGCGATGGTCTTTCTTTTCCCCTTCTATTACATGATCGTGGGATCGCTCCAAAAGAAGCAGAACACGTCGCTCAGTGGGGCGCTGCCGCAGCCCCACAATCTGACGCTGCACAACTACAGTCAGATCAACGCCGCGCTGAAGCTGGGCAAGGCGCTGCTCAACTCGGGAATCTTTACCGGTGGCGTCCTGTTGTGCACCGTGGTGTTCGGCGTGCTCGCCGGCTACGCCCTGGCTCAGCTCCACTTCCGAGGGCGCGCCCTGCTCTTCGCGGTGATGCTGGTGTTGCTGATGGTTCCGTTCCAGCTGTTGATGATCCCTTTGTATGTGCTTGTCGTGCGCAACTACGGCTTGGGTGACTCCTACCTGGGGATGATCGCCCCGTTCGCCATCAACTCGACCGCGGTGTTTATCTTCCGGCAGTTTTTCATGCAGCTGCCCCCGGAGCTGTTCGACGCGGCACGGATCGACGGGGCCAGCGAACGGCAGATCCTGACCGGTATCGCCATTCCCCTGGTCCGCCCGGCGCTGATCACCGCCATGCTCCTGACCTTCATCGGCCCCTGGAACGAATTCCTGTGGCCGTTCCTGATCACCAAAAAGCAGAGCCTGCAGCCGTTGGCCGTGGCCCTGGCCAACTACATGAGCACGGTGTCGTCCACCGCGACCAACCCATTCGGCGCCGTCCTGGCCGGCGCTTTTGTCCTGGCCTTCCCTGCGGTGCTGCTGATCATCGCCTTTGGGCGGTACTTCGTGTCCCCCGATATCGGCTCCGCCGTGAAAGGCTGAGATGACCACCGCGTCGACAACCGAGGCCCCGATAGCGGACGTGCCCTACCGTCTGACTCGCCTCGGCGTGGTGATGTCGGTTGACCCGCACGCGGAGTTCGAAGCCGAAGGAGTCTGCAACCCGGCCAGCGGACGCGACCGGGCCGGCCGGCTCTGGCTACTGCCTCGGATCGTCGCCGCAGGGAACGTGTCAAGGATTGCCCTGGCCGAGTTGCTCGTTCGCGATGGCCAGCCGGTCGGCGTTCGCCGTGACGGCCTGGTGCTCTCACCGGATGAAGGGTGGGAACGGTCGAACAACCACGCCGGCGTCGAGGATCCCCGTTCTACCTGGATCGCCGCTCTCAAGTTGCATGTCATGGCCTACGTGGCGTTCGGACCGTTGGGACCTAGACCGGCACTTGCGGTCTCGAAAGACATGAGGGCATGGAGGCGTCTGGGGCCGGTCCACTTCGAGTACGACCCGGAACTGGGCGTCGATCTCAATCTGTACACCAACAAAGACACCGTGTTTTTCCCGGAGCCCGTGCCCGACCGGGAAGGTCGCCCATGCTTCGCCCTTCTGCACCGACCCACGTGGGATCTGGGGATGATCCTCGGGGCCGGCAACGTCTACCCGCCGCCGGGGATGACGGATACGCGGCCGGGTATCTGGATCTCCTACGTGCCGGTGGAGGCCGTCCACGACGACGTCAGAGCTCTTACCCATGTCGGCGGTCATCGCCTGGTGGCCCTGCCCCAGTACGACTGGGAGATCCTCAAGATCGGGGCCGGGCCGCCTCCGCTACGGGTTAGGGAGGGCTGGCTTCTCATTCACCACGGGGTATCGGGGACACTGATCGATGGCTGGGGTCCGCAGCCCGGCGTCCGCTACTGCGCCGGGGCGATGCTGCTCGGCGCCGCCGACCCGGCGCATGTTGTCGCCCGCAGCGCGCAGCCGCTACTGGAGCCGACCGCTCCCGAGGAACGCGTCGGTGCGGTACCGAATGTGGTGTTCCCGACGGCCATTGAGGAGATCGACGGCCTGCCATATGTCTTCTACGGCATGGCGGACTCGAGTATCGGTGTGGCGGCGCTCGAACGGATCGGTGGCGAACGGTGAACCCGTCGGGTCTCGCGCAGACCCGACTCAGCCAACAAACCCCAACGACAGGCTTTCTTCGCCGCCTCGCGAAGCGCACTGCTAGGAGAAGCTAATGGCCGAAATCACATTGGACGACGTCGTCAAGACATATCCGGGCGGCGTGCAAGCAGTGGACCACGTCAACCTGGACATCGCAGACGGCGAGTTCCTGGTCCTTGTCGGGCCGTCCGGGTGCGGCAAGTCGACCGTGCTGCGGATGATCGCCGGGCTGGAGGACGTGACCAGCGGCACCATTCGGATCGAAGGGAAGCTGGTCAACGACTTGGCCCCCAAAGACCGTGACATTGCCATGGTATTCCAGAACTACGCCCTTTACCCACACATGACCGTCGCCCAGAACCTGTCGTACGGCTTGCGGATGCGCAAGATCCCAAAGGAGGAGATCACCCGGCTCGTGGCCGAAGCAGCCAAGACGCTCGGGTTGGAGCCCTACCTGAAACGCAAACCCGGAGCGCTATCCGGCGGCCAACGCCAACGGGTGGCCATGGGAAGGGCGATCGTCCGTGTCCCGCACGCCTTCTTGATGGACGAGCCGCTGTCCAACCTCGACGCCAAACTCCGGGTGGCCATGCGAGCATCCCTGGCCGAACTGCACGAACGTCTCAACGTGACGACGGTGTACGTCACCCACGACCAGGTTGAGGCCATGACCCTCGGAGACCGGGTGTGCGTCCTGCGCGAGGGCATCGTGCAGCAGGTGGACACACCGCAGAACCTCTTCGACCACCCCGCCAACCTTTTCGTGGGCGGCTTCATCGGATCGCCGGCCATGAACCTGGTGACGGCCGGACTCGTCGCCGAGCGCGACGGCGGAGCGGCCACCTTCTCTGGTTATCGATTGGCGATACCGGCCGAGCGGCTGCAGTCCAACCCAGAACTCAAGTCCTACTTCGGTCGCGAGGTGATCCTGGGCATCCGGCCGTCGGACATCGAGGCGGCCGGAGCGGTCGACGACACCTGGGCCCCCATGTCGGTCACGGCGCATGTGACCGAAGCGCTCGGCGACGAGATCCAGGTGATGTTCCCCCTCGACGCTCCCCCCGTGCGGCACAAGGATGTGACCGACCTAGCCCCGGGTGAGGACGAAGACGTCGTCACCGTCCCCCTCCTCGAAGGCAAATCTCTGTGGACAGCCCGGGTCAACCCGCGGACCATAGTGAAGGCCGGCGATCGCATCGACCTCGGCGTAGACACCCGCAACCTGCACTTCTTCGATCCGGTCACCGGCCTGGCGATCGCCTCCGCCGTTGAAGCAGCCAGAACCAGCGCCGCCTTGAATGCCGCGCCAACCCTAACCCCGACGGTTCCAGAGCAACCGAGCACTGTGCCTGCAACCGTCCGCGCGAACGGGTCGCGATGATGTCGCTGTACCCGCTCCGGTTCGACCCGATCTACCAGTACCGCCCGTGGGGAGGACGCAGACTGTCCGACCTGATGGCGGCTCCGCTGCCGGCGGACGGCCCGATCGGCGAGGCCTGGATACTCAGCGACCGCGACGATCAGACCAGCCGGGTGTCCAACGGACCACTCCGAGGCCACACGATCCGTCGACTGCTCGACCACTACCCGGCGGAGATGATGGGACACGGCGACTGGACCGGCCGGTTCCCGCTGCTGTTGAAGTTTCTCGACGTGTCCGGCGCCCTGTCCGTACAGGTGCACCCCTCGGACCAGCAAACCGGCAGTCTCCCTGCCGGTGAGACCGGCAAGACAGAGGCATGGGTGGTCCTGGCTGTCGGCCCTGAAGGTCTTGTCTACGCCGGGCTCGACCCTGGCCAGAACTTGGCGACGCTCACCCAGGCCGTCGCTGACGGCTCGCTCGCCGACCATGTGAGCTGCTTCAAGCCGACGCCTGGAGATGCGGTCTTCGTTCCGGCCGGTGTCGTGCACGCGCTGCGAGATGTTGTCGTGTTCGAGGTGCAGCAGAATAGTGACGTGACCTTCCGTCTCTTCGACTGGGACCGCGTCGATCCTCGTACGGGAAAACTCCGGAGCCTCCAGGTCGAGGCGGCCCTGGCCAGTATCGACTTCCCGCAGGAGCCCGTCAGCCCGGCAGTCGCCACGTTGGATGCAACCACCCCGGCCCGACGAGAGCGGCTGCTGACGGTTCCCCAGTTCGCGCTGTGGCGTCTCCAGGCCGGGGCGCCGTGCACGGTCGGCGCTGACCGCGAACCCAGGGCGGTGATCTGTATCGAGGGGCACGGCCGAATAGGCCCACCCGACGACGCCGCAGACGTCCGCCCGGGCGACACATGGCTGCTGCCCGCGGACGTCGGCTCCACCCTCCTATCACCAGGGCAGCCCATGACGGTGCTCGAGGTCGGGTTAGGGGGCGGGGCGAAGCAGTGAAGCAACTCGTCGTGTTCGACCTGGACGGCACGCTCGCCCCGAGCAAATCTCAGCTCGAAACCGAGATCGTTGACGTGGTCCGATCCCTGCTCCGAGTCGCCAAAGTGGCGATCATCTCAGGAGGCGACTGGCCGCAGTTCTCCAAGCAGGTGCTCGGCTCGCTGCCCGAGGATCGTCTGCTCGATAACCTTTCGCTCCTCCCGACCTGCGGCACGAAGTTCTACCGCCACAACGACTGGAGCCAGCTGTACTCCGAAGACCTCAGCGTCGAGGAGAAAGACCACATCCAGCGCTCCCTCACTGCCGCAGTCACGGAAGCCGGCTTCGCCGGCGAGCGCCGCTGGGGGAACACGATCGAGGACCGAGGCAGCCAGATGACGCTGTCCGCTCTGGGCCAAGACGCTCCGCTGGCCGAGAAGTCGGCATGGGACCCCGATCTCAAAAAAAGGACGGCGATCAAGGCGATCCTCGACCCGCTCATCCCGGAATTCTCCGCGCGGGTGGGCGGGACCACATCTATCGACATAACCAGATCCGGGATCGACAAGGGCTACGGGATGAAGAGACTCCGCGACGTCCTCGACATTCCACTGAGCGACATGATTTTCGTGGGAGACTCACTGTTTGTTGGAGGCAACGACCGTCCGGCCATGGAAGCCGGCGTTTCCGCCATCGCGGTGGACGGACCGGCCGAGACGAGATTGGTGATCCAGGCCATCGTCGTGTGCCTGGCAGCCGACCCGCCCTCAATCTGTGGGGAAGGCCCGACCCTCACCACCACCGCCGTTCACAGACGCCAACAGGTCCGGGCCTAGAACGTGGAAATCAGGGAAACGGGGAGCGGATCTGACCATCAGGCGCGGCCCACCGCAGAGACCTTCGAGCGTGCGATCACCATGACCCCAGGGACCCGAGGGACAGTCTCGTTGTCTCGCCCGGTCCTGCGCTACCCCGCCAACCCGGTGCTCGCCCCAGACGACGTCAACCGCACTTGGCGAGACCCGGGGCTACAGGTCGTCACCGTTCACAACGCCGGCGCGGCGATGATCGGAGAGGTGACCGCGCTGCTCTTCCGGTCGCATCTCCGCTGCGGGATCAGCATACTGGGGGCGGCACGCAGCGCGGATGGCGTGACCGGCTGGCAAGTAGACCGGCAGCCGGCACTGTTGCCGGCGGCACCAAACGACCGTTACGCAGCGGATGTGGACATCGCTGCGCTCGTCGGGATGGAGTCGGGCGGAGTCGAGGATGCCCGGCTGAATCCGGTCGAGGGGACCTTAGCCGTGACCTACAGCGCTTACGACGCCCGGGTGAAGAACCGAGTCCACGTAGCCCTGGCCACGACCGACGACCTCGCCAACTTCGTGCGCCATGGGCCGATGGTCGAACGGGATATGCGCAACGTCGTCATCTTCCCCGAGCGCCTCGGGGGCCGATACGTCGGCCTGTTCCGGCCCAACGACCAACTCCCCGGCGACGTTGGCGGCACGTTCACCGAGATCCGGGTAGGCCACACCGACGACGTCCGGTCTGGAAGATGGCAGCTCGACGACGAGCCGATCATGAGAACCGGCGCCGGGCCGAGTGCCTTCTCCGACAAAATCGGCCCGGGCGCCCCACCGGTCCGGACCCGGCACGGATGGCTGAACCTCTTCCACGGCGCACGGACCACGATGGACGGCAACCCCTATGTGCTCGGCGTCGCCCTTCACGATCTCGACAATGTTCGGCGGGTCCGCATGTCAGCCGTCCCGATCCTGTTCCCCTCGACCGCTGATTGCCGTGTTCCCGAAGATGCCTACGTGCACGTCCCGAACGTCGTGTTCAGCTGCGGGATGCTGCGCCGCGACGACGGCACGCTGGTCATCTATTACGGCGGCAACGACACCGTACTCAACATCGGGTTCAGCCACGAGGACGTACTCGCTGAGCTGTGCACCACCTACGGCCAGAACCCGTTGACGGGCGAACTGCTCTACCCGCTCCGATCGCCGTCGGCGACGTCTCACCGTCATCATTGACGGCCCCCACTCATCCTGATCGTCCACCAGGACCGCACGGTGCGCTTCGTGGACGTCCAGCCCGACTACACGGCCCGCACCGAGGTCGCCGCCCTCGGTACCGCGCCGGAGTGAACGACTCGAACATGGGGCGCCCGTCGAACCCTGAATGTCGAAATTGATGTTCGTATCTGCGGGTGCCCGCCGGACGTGGCCCCGGCCCTGATGAAGGACCGGCTGAGCTGGTCGGCTGCCTTCTTAACCGCTAGGACCTCTGCCTCCCGAGAGATTGGCCTTGAACAAGGGCCAGAGCCTCGCGGGCCAGGGACGGCCAGAGCTTCCCCGCCTGAGGACCGATCACGACCCATTCCTTCATCGGCTTGCCTTTACCCGCGTCGAACGATTCACCGCTGCCGTCGGCGATCAACTCGACCACTCGATCTGTAGAGAGTTTCACTACGAGGCCTGCACGTCGGGCCATGGCGAAGATACGTCCGTTGATCTGAAGGGCGTCAGAACCGAAGCCCCGCCGACCTGACCCGGCCGTGACGCCGGGAGAGCAAGCGAGCAGCTCGACCAGTTCGGCGTAACGCCGGTCCAGGTCCGATTCGGCCGCTGTCGGCGCAGGTCCGCTGTTGCTGCCCATGTCACAAAATCCTGGCACAGCTAATCCCGACAGGGCTAGCGCGTGCCGGCATTCTCGGCTTCGGTCGCTGGTCCCGAAGCGCTTCGGGACCTCAGATCACGTGACCGGATCTCCGATGGTCACTGTCGGCCGGGTCCCCAACGCCGTCGTCAATCGAGCCGTGTAGACCACCGATTAGCCTGAAAGTCGGAGAGCCGGGAAGCCTGGTCGGCACAGTGTTCGTTCGCGCCGAGGAGCCGAGATGCGCCACCAGGATCTTCTCTTGCCACATATCGGCGCAGCTTCCGGTCGGAGCTGGTCCGACGCGCGGCCCGAGGCGGTCGGACTCGCATGACCACGGGGTCTTCGATCGTCGCCTTCGTGTGGGGTGCCGGGATCTCTCTAGCCACCAGTTGGGTGCTCGTGTCCCGCCTCGAGCGGGTCGGCGAGCGCCTCGGGCTCTCCGAGGCGCTGCTGGGCATGGTGGCTGCGCTGGCCGCGACGCGCCCGAGATCACCGCCTCGGTGACTGCCCTCGCCCATCATCAGCGTGGGATCGGGGCGGGTGTGACGATCGGCTCGAACGTCTTCAACCTGGCGGCGCTGCTCGGCTTGGGCGCCGTCGTGGCCGGTCGGATCGGGCTTCACCGGAAGGTCGTCGTCCTCGGCGGAACCGTGGCGTTGGTGATCGCCGCGGTCTGCGTCCTGGCCGTGGCCGGAACCATCGGTGCGGGTACTGGCCTTGCCCTGGTGCTCGTGGTGCTCGTTCCCTACGCCGTCCTGTTGGGCGCACGCCGTTCTGTGGTCGAACGGCTGGGGCTGCCGGCACGGTGGTCGGTATGGCTCTCTGACGCCGTCACCGAGGAAGAGGTCGAGCTCGAAGAGGCGATCCGCCCTCCGCGCGGCCGTGCCATCGACGCCGTCCTGGCGCTCGGCGCGCTCGGCGTCGTGGTGGTGGCCAGCGTGGCCATGGAGCAGGGTGCCTCGACACTCGGAGTCCGCTACGGGATCGCCGAGATCGTGGTCGGGGGCCTCGTGTTGGCCGCGGTGACCAGCCTGCCCAACGCCGTCGCCGCCGTCTACCTGGCCCGCAGAGGCAGAGGGGCCGCGGCTCTCAGCACCGCCCTCAACTCCAATGCCATCAACGTCACGGCCGGACTGCTGATCCCGGCCACCATCGTCGGCTTGAGCAAACCGTCGGCGTCGGGCCTGCTCGTGGCGGGCTGGTACCTCGGTCTCACCGCAGTGACGTTGCTGCTCGCCTATGCCTTTGGTGGGCTGCACCGGAGCTCGGGGTGGGCGATCATCGCGATGTACGCCCTCTTCGTCACGGCCCTCCTGGTCACGGCCTAATGAGGGCACTGACTTACTAGACACACCCGCGTCAAGCCCATTTCAGTCTCCTTAGCCTCTCCCTGAGCCGCTTCCGCGTCGCGGGCGGCGTGACCGTCCCTGCCGCAGTCGCAGTGAACGCTATAGCGATAGCTGACTTCCCATAGACATCCACATCTTGTGAACCATCTGAATATCTGATGACTCGTCGCTCCGCAGATCTAAAACCGCCGACGATCTTGACGTAGCCGGGCTCTTTCCTCTGCGCTCGCCATTTTGTTCCATCTGGGGCGCCAGCCGTGTGCCAGTGTCCCCACAAACAGCAAGACAGCCCCAAGAATAATCCACGGGTCCACCTCCCCCCAACGCGAAGCGGACGCGGCTACCACGGCCCCACCGCTAAAACCCAATATCGTCTGGTGCCACGGTCCCATGTCGAGAGCCTAGGCGTCCCCATTTTCATGGCGCCCCGGTGAGGTCAGCCCACGTGAGCCGCCGTCCAGTGGTGCCAGCCACAGCCGCCCGCATGCGGTCTAGGTCACTGCTCTGGCGGTTGTTGTAGGCGAAGGTGCGCTCGGTGACGTAGCGGTCTAGGTGGTCGGGTGAGACGTGGATTTGGGTGCCCTTGATCGACCGCTTGAGCAGCGACCAGTAGTTCTCGATGCCGTTGGTGTGAACGTCACCAGACACATACTCGCCGCGGGAGTGGTTGACTTGCTTGACGGCATAGTCGGCGTCCAGGCCGTCGTAGGACTTGTGGGTGTCGGTGAACACAGCCGAACCCCTCTCGACCCATTCGTAGATGTGTTCTTGGATCGTGGCGGTGTCGGTGCCGTCGATCACGGTCGCCGTCACGGTGCCGGTGTCGCGGTTGCGGGCGCCCTGCACGATCATCTTGTCAATACCGCCCGTGCCGTGGATCTTCTGCTTGTGTGCCTTGCGGTGCATGTTCTTGGCTAGGCCACCGATGAAGGTGTCATCGACTTCGGTGATCCCTGACATCTTCTGAAAGGTGCCGGTTGTCATAGCGTCCCGAATGCGGTGCAGCATGAACCACGCCGACTTTTGAGTAACGCCGAGCGACCGCGCTAGCTCATGCGACGAGATGCTGTTCTTGCTATTAGCGATAAGCCAAACAGCGGGGAGCCACTTGTCCCAACCGAGCGGGGAATCCTCGAAAATGGTGCCGACCTTGAGCGAAAACTGCTTCTTGCAGCCCTTGCATTTCCAGATACGACGGGTGGAAAGGAACGAAACCTCAGCGTGCTCGCAACGGGGACAAGTGACATTGCCGTCAGCCCAACGCAGCTTGAGCACGAAATCGAATGCCCGATCAGGGTCGGAAAAGTAGCGGATCGCCTCTACTAAGTTCCGGGGTTCGGTGGTCGCTGCCATTCCTCTATTATTGCAGGGGGGTGTGACAACTATCTCGGGGTTATTGATGGTCCCGGTGAATCTCATCGGCTTCATCTTTCGGGACCTGGAGCAACTTGCCCATGAGGTTCGCGGTTGATTCGATAGTCGAATCAACCGCGAAGTCCATTGTGGGCACTGCCTCGGCCAAGTCTTTTTTATCCCCATTCATTCGCATCTCCTCTAGCTCAGGCAGTTCGATTAGTTCCCGCACCCGTTGTGCAGGGGTGATAACAGCGATACCCATGTTGACGTCTTGTAAGTCCAAGGGACCGCCATCCATCATCGCTTTTACGTCATAGTGACCATGGACCAACCCAAAGAAGGAATCTTGGGCGGGGGCCTCTCCTAGTTCATCTATTACATCGTCAGAAATCCGAGGAGTGACACGCCACATGTCCATGTGAACGAATACCGGCGAACCGCTGAATCCGCCCATAGATCGGACCTCGGCAAGGTATACGCTGGCTGGGCCTAAACCAGTATTCACTGGGTCTAGGGGCATAGCTGCCACCGTTCCCTGTCGCAAGATTGGCTCTATTCGCCGTTCGCCGCGATGACGAACGAATAACCCAGGAAAATACAGCTCATCTCCTGCCCCCACGTCGTATTTCTGGATGAACTCATCGGTCACGAACATCCTCCGCGTAAGGCATCTGTGACCAAGATCCCGGTACGGGACGGGCCGACGCAGGACCGCTGCATCCACTGACTCGTCAGGATGCGTCAACCAGTCGCTAGGGTCCGTTTTCACTTCGCTGATACCGCCACTGCTCGATCCCACCCAAAGAACGACAGGACTACTAGCATCGAGACCGCGAATCATCGAAATGATATGGCGTGCCGTAACGACCAGCGCGGATGACTCTTCGAACTCAACAAAAAACGCCGTGCCCCCGATGACGGGCTTACCGTTACGACGAAAGCCGACATAGCACACACAGTGCATGACGTCTTCATCGATCCTCATGAGCCACCTCAGGCTACCGAGAGCGTACGTTATCGAGCAGTCGCCGTTGACTACCCGCCACATGGTAGCCACCCAGGTGCGTCAAGTGAGTCATTGCCCTAATGAGCTGCTCGACCACACAGCGCACGCGAGGCCTAGGCGCGGGGACGGGCCCGCGCGGCCGTATCCCGCGGCAACACGGTCTTCCGAGACCGGGTGGCTACGGCCTCGGCGCAGGGCACCGCTAACGAGACCGCACGAATGCTCGCGGAGCGCGCCATCCTCAGCCCGCTCGAAGTACTCCTGACACACCGCACTCCTGACACACCGCGCTTCGGAGGAAGTCCTAAGACTATGCAATAGTTAGTGTATGAATGTAAGTGGGACGGATGCCTCTACCAGCGACTCGACCCTCGACGCTGTGGTCACGGCCAGCCGGGTGTTGGTAGCGATGGCGGCCCGTTCACTTGCTGACGCGGGGGAGGATGTGACGCTCACCCAGTACCGGTCGCTGGTCGTGCTGGCGTCTCGCGGTCCCCAAGGCGTGGCCTCCTTGGCCGAGGCCGTGGCGGTCACCCCACCCACGGCGTCGCGACTTGTCGATCGGCTCGTCCGCAAGGGCCTGGTACGACGCCGGACGGACCGCCATGACCGGCGTCAGGTTCGCGTCGGTCTGACCGAGGCCGGACGGCGGCTTGTCGACCTGGTCACCGAACGACGGCGAGCCGAGATCGACCAGCTGTTGACCTCGATCGACCCAGAGGTGCAGCGGTCAATGGCCGCCGGGCTGCAACAGCTGGCCCTGGCGGCCGGTGAGGTACCCGAGCAGGACTGGAGCACGGGATGGGACTTTTGAGCCACAGAGGCCCTGCCCCGGCGTCGGGCGAACTGCCCACCGTCGGGAGCGCGTCGAGGTCGCGAACGTCGTGGCGCGCCGCGATGGCCTGGGCGTCGCGGTGGCTGGCCGGCGCCTCGTACCTGCAGAAGTGGCTGGTGCTCGGGGTACTTATCGGCGCCATGGCCGGCACGGGCGCCATCGTGTTCTACGAGGCGCTGCTCGGCGCTACCCATCTGTTCCTGGGCGTCCTGGCTGGATACCACGTGCCGACTCCCACCGGCGAAGGCGGTCATGCGGCATCAGCCTCCTTCTCCCGACCCTGGGCGCTGCCGCTGGTCGTCGGCTTCGGGGCGTTGCTCGGCGCCCTTGTCGTGTTCCGGTTCGCTCCCGATGCCGAAGGGCATGGCACCGACGCCGCCATCTCGGCCGTGCACCACAACCCCAGGGGCATTCGTTTTCGGACGGTCGTCGTCAAGATCGTGGCCTCGGCGTTGACCATCGGCTCGGGTGGTTCAGGGGGACGGGAGGGGCCGACCGGTCAGATCAGCGCCGGTTTCGCCTCCCTCCTGGCCCGGGAGCTCGATCTGAGCCCGGCTGATGCCCGCACCGCGGTGGCCACCGGGATCGGTTCGGGGATCGGGGCCATCTTCGGGGCGCCCCTCGGTGGCGCCGTGCTGGCTACCGAGATCCTCTACCGGGACGATTTCGACGTCGAAGCGCTGCTGCCCTGTTTCATCGCCTCGATCGTGGGCTACGTCATCTTCGGCGCCGCCATCGGGTTCACGCCGCTGTTCGGCTTCAACGACAGCTACCACTTCGCTGACCCCTCGCATCTCCTCTGGTTCGCGCTGATCGGTGTACTCGGCGGGTTCATCGGGCTGCTTTATGCCAAGGGCTTCTACGGGATCGCGGGTGTGTTCACTCGCCTACCGCTACCCCGTTGGGTGAAGCCGGCGATCGGCGGTGTGCTCGTGGGTTCCATCGCCCTGGCCGTCCCCGAGGTGCTCGGCACCGGGTACGGCTGGATCCAGCAAGGCCTTGGCCACCAGCTTCTCTCGCTCCCCGTCTGGATCGTCCTCGTCTTGCCGTTCGCCCGCATCGTGGCCACCGGGCTGTCCATCGGATCAGGCGGATCGGGCGGAATCTTCGGACCGGGCATGGTCATCGGCGCCTTTATCGGGGCGTCGGTGTGGCGGCTGTTCGACCCCATCGTGCCCTCCATGGGCCACAGCCCGACCCCGTATGTGATCGTGGGCATGATGTGCTGCTTCGGGAGCATCTCCCGAGCACCGTTGGCCGTGATGCTGATGGTGGCCGAGATGACCGGGAGCGTGTCGATCCTTGCCCCGGCCATGGTCGCCGTCGGACTGGCCTGGTTCATCGTCCGGCGCGGCGACGACACCATCTATCGCAGCCAGCTGAAGAGTCGGGCTGACGCCCCCGCCCAACGGCTCCTGGTCGGGATGCCCCTCTTGGCCAACGTGCCCGTTCACCAGGCCATGGCCCCGCCGCGCCTTGTGATCAAGGGCGGCACCCCAGTTTCGGCTGCGCGACGGCAGATGGAAAAGGTCGGCGTTCCCGGCGTACCAGTCGTCGACGACGAGGGACGCTTCGAAGGTGCGGTTTCGTTGGAGGCTCTCAACCAACTCGACGAACAAGCGGATACTCACACCATCGATGTTGCCGTCGACGCATCAACGCCCACGGTCTCTGCATCCGCCTGCCTCGACGTGGCGGTGGACGCGCTCACCACCGCCTCGCAACGTTGGATCCCCGTGCTCGACAACGACCGCGCCGTCGTGGGAACTATCGCCATATCCGACGTGGTCAGGGCCTATCGACTCGCCCTGCTGGCCAGTCTCCGGCAGCTGGATGGCACCCATGAAGCGGCCGGCACCCACGACGTCGAGATCACTGCCCGCTCGTCGCTGGTGAACATTCCGCTCCGACGCGCCGGTCTTCCGGACGGCGTCATCGTGACCTCGATCCAGAAGGGACGAGACCTCGTCGTACCGGTTGGCGACACGGTGCTTCAAGATGGCGATCGCCTGGTGGTCATCGGTAGATCCGAAGACATCGAAGTGGTCCAGGCGATGGCCTCAGACTCTGCACCACGTCGAACGACCCAAAACGATCTATGACCCAGGAGTTAAACGCAAGCGACCGTTCCGTAGTTTCCCGACCATCCTATTGATAATGCTGATTGGGAATAGGGCCTCATAGGTCGAGGATGGTCGCGGCGTTGTCGGTCCAGGCGTTCTCGACTCTGATGTAGGCGTCGAGGCTGGCCAGGGAGCGGTGCCGTGTTTGACGGGCAATGGCCCGGTCGGAGGCGCCTCGCTGGGCGGCGTAGGTGGCGAACCCGGCGCGTAGAGAGTGGGCCGAGTAGGAAACGGTGGTGCCGAGCGCTCGGGTGGAGGCGCGCTGGACGGCCCGGTTGATGGCCGCTTCGGTCATGGCCTTGGGTCTGATGGTGATGCCGTTGCGGTGCACGGGCCGGAACACTGGGCCGGTGCTGATGTTGCTGGCCGCCAGCCAGTCGCCGACAGCGAGGACCGGGCAGTGTTCGGGGCGGGTGGCGTAGGGGAGGACCACGAGTTGGCCTTCGCCGTATTGATCGGTCTTGGAACGGAGGATGTTGAGGACTTGGCCTTGGGGTGAGCGGCTAGGTGCTCGACGCAGACGCCGGCCAGTTCTGATCGGCGCAGCGCGGCGACGAACCCGACGAGCAGCAAAGCGCGGTCGCGAGCGCCGGCGAGTCCGGAGGGCAGGGCGGCGAGGACGTCCCACAGATGGGGGGGGGCATCAACGGCGGCGCCTGATCCACATCAGCGGCGTGCTGGCGGCGGATGCCCTCCCAAACCACGCTCACTCGCGGGTGGTCGACGGGGTTGGTGAGGCCAGCGAACCTGTGGGCGTAGGCGATCGAGCTCAGCCGCCGGGAGATGGTGGACACCTTGGCCTCGTGGCGGGCCAGCCAGATCAGGTAGGCGGACACCGTAGCGGGCTCGGCGGGGAGCGGTTGATGGCCCTCGGCTTGGCACCAGGCGGAGAAGTCCGCCAGGTCGGATCGGTACCCCCGCCGGGTGTTCTCGGCTCGGGCGCGCTCGGCGTAGTACAGCTCGTCCTCGCTCAGGTGCCCAGTCGTCCCGGCGGGCAGGGCCCGGTCGAGCGCCGCAGGCAAGTCTGGGGCGGGCGGAAGTTCGGCCGGGTTCACGCTTGGAGAGCTTATAACGCGCGATTCGTAGGATTATCGCTCGTTGCTATTCAGTTTAGCGGTGCTTTTTCGAACATTCGTATCCACGAACGTTCGAAAAAGCGGTGGCCCTGCAGTTCATGTATGCGGAGTTGGAGCACCGCCTCTACCATTCCCGGAATGCGTTTTCGTCGGCGTTAGACGACTACGACGAGGTGTGCCGACGGCACGACGCCGAGATGGAGGCTGTCCTTTTGTCGCTCACCGCATCTCTCGGTGGGTCCCACTGGTCGACACCTACCGCCAGTTCCGCATCCGCCACCACGCGAGGACTGGCCCCAGGCGCTGTGGTGGGCGGCCCGCAGCCTGAAACTCTTCGGCGAAGATGCTCTCAACCTGGAGTTCTCCGAGTGCCTGGAGTCCCGTAGCAACGAGGTGCTCACTTGCGCGACGTTCGGCGCCACATTCGAGCCGCGCCGGGGCGAGAGGCGGGAAGCCAACGCAGTGCCCATCCTCACGGGGAAGAGACAGAACCAGCGCCGAGGGAGAAACGCAGTCCCTGTAATGATCTTTAGGCTCAGCTGCGAAGCAGGCCAGAGCTGGTATTTCTGTGCACCGAGCATCGGTGGGTTCTCAGGCGACCTTCATCTCGACTCGGAGGTTGGCGGCAGCGAGCATGTTTACGAGGCTGTCGATGCTGAAGAGGTCGATCTTGCCTCGGACCAGGTCGGAGATCCGTGGCTGGGTGACACCGAAGAGCCTGGCTGCGGCCGACTGCGTGAGGCTTTCACGGCGGATGTATTCGGTGATCTCTCTCATTAGGGCCGCTCGGATGCGCAGGTTCTCTGCCTCGGCGGGGGTGTTCTCGATGGCATCCCAGACGCTGTCGTAGGTCTCGTTACTGTCTGTCATTGTTCGCTCCCAATATCTTCGTATCGCTGTTTGGCTAGGTCAAGGTCGGCTTTCGAGGTCTTCCGGGTCTTTTTCTGGAAGGCGTGAAGTACGTAGACCGTTTCGTCGATGGTGGCGACGTAGAACACCCGGAATGTTCCGTCCTTGTCTCTGAGACGGATCTCCCGGCAGCCTGATCCGACCGAAGGCATCGGCTTCCAGTCGTTGGGATCGAGACCGTGCTGCACTCGATCTAGTTGGTATCCGGCTCGACGCCGGGCGTTCTCGGGGAATTGCCGGAGATCGTCCAGCGAGGACCCCAGGAACGTGAGTTTCTTCAACACGCTCACGCACTATACAAGATCTTGTATGTCTCGCGAGTTTCGGAGACCGCGCGGTCGAGATCGTTCCGGTCGTTCCGCCAAGGGCTTTCGGCCGCATCCCTGGGGAGCGCCCGACCGCTACACCATGCCGCCTCGATCACGAAGGCCAGTGGGGCGTGAGCGGACCTACCGAGCCGCTGTCTCTCGGTGAGCGACGCCCGCTGTCCGGATCGCAACGGAGCAAGCCTCGACCTGAATGGCACGACCGATGGTCGGTTAGGCGGCTCGGCTGATCTCCCAGCAACGCTCCGAAAGACAAAAGTCGAGGTCAGGGGCATAGAGGCCGCGGGGGTTTTTGTACAGTGTCCCCCCTCCGACACGAAAAAACTCCACGCCTAGCGAGGCCCGTACTTTTTCGTGGTCGGCTTGGCGTTGATAGGCGAGGTGGAGGCCGAGTTCTTGGTAGAACTGGCGGCGTTCGTCGGGGTTGGCGTGTTGGAGGAGTCCGACGATGCTGCCGAGTCGGGTGAGGAGTTGTCGGAGGTCGTCTTCGCTTAGCGGAGCTTTGTCGACGGGTGCGTGTTGGGCGATGACGGCTTGGGCGTTGGCGAGTTCTTGTTGGGCGGTTTTGGCCCGCTCGACGTAGAGGGCGGGGTCCATGCCTTTTTCGATGGCGTCGAGGTACCGGCTGAGTTTGTCTTGGGCTTGGTTGGCGAGGATCCGGGCCCGGCGGGCTTCGGGTGGTTCGTTGTCGACCAGCGCAGCGTGTTCGAGCATTTCGGCGATGGTGTCGTCGAGGTTTCCGGCGCTGAGCGCGGCGAGCCAGTCGTCGAGGAGGGGTCTCCTGGTTAGCGGCGTCAAAACGGCGGTGAACGCTTCTACTAACCCGCCTTAGAGGACGGACCGGGCTGGCTCTGAGTCGCCGGAGGCGATGTCGCGTGGGCTGCTTCGGTCGGCGCTGATGAGGGTGTTACGGGCCGTCTTGCCGTTCGACGCGCTGGACCAGGTCGGCCAGCCGCTGCGACAAGTCGCTCAACTGGTGTTGGATCATCCGTAACGCCACGGGGATCGGCGTAGGGTCCGCCACGTCAGGTCTCTGCGCCTGTTCGCCTGTTTCCGGCGGTCGCGGCGGCACCCGGCGGAGGATCTCGGTGATTTTGTCCTCGTCGAGTCCGAGCTCGGCGGCCAGCTCCGCGACGGTGGGCCGGCGACCCAAGCGGCCGGTTAGACGCCCGAGGGCCTCGAACACCGTGGCGTCTTCCTCGGACAAAGGAGCGTGCTCAGGGGAGGGGCGGAGGAGGTCTCCCTGTTGGATGACGATGCCTTCCTCTTCGATGATGTCGTTGCACAGGCCGATGCACTCGTTGCAGATGTAGACACCCGGTCCTGCGATCAACTTGCCGACCTTGTTCTGCGACTTTCCGCAGAACGAGCATTTGACCAGGTCGCTCGACTCGCCGAACTTGGCCACGATCTCATCCTCCCATGGGCTGTGTGCTGGTCTCGAAAGGTCTACAGGCCCGAAATAAAACCGGGCTCGAAGTTGTCGGAGGGGCGGCCGACCGGGTCGTGGCCAGCTTCGGGTCGTCCCATCTGGCGGCTTCTGCTAAGTCTGCTTAGCCCGGATCCACCGATTCGATAGCCTTTTAGAGTCGTTGGGTCTTTGGTGACGGTGGGGCTCATTGTGTCGCCAGTGGGGGTCGTTCGGGTCGGTTGGGGGCGTGGTTTGCCAAGCCGC
>Ga0182030_10008592_pt1 | contig 21121 bp, 18 predicted proteins | sample 812S3MmetaG_FD_121299 | JGI IMG/M metagenome (GOLD analysis project Ga0182030, IMG submission 121299) | Permafrost microbial communities from Stordalen Mire, Sweden - 812S3M metaG (Illumina Assembly) | ecosystem: Environmental > Terrestrial > Soil > Wetlands > Permafrost | place: Sweden...
CTCTTGCTCTTCGCACTCGGGCTGGGATTCGCGATTTGGGCGCGACTACACATCGGACGAAATTGGGGCACACCGATGTCTCAAAAGGACGATCCCGAACTTGTGACCGGCGGCCCGTATCGTTTGGTCCGCCATCCCATTTACTCCGGCATCCTCCTCGCCGGTATTGGAACCGCGGTGGCGCTGAACTGGCTGTGGCTGAGCGCAGTATTACTCGCGGGAATCTACTTTGTTTATAGCGCGTTCGCCGAGGAGCGCTACATGATCGAGCAGTTCCCCGAGACATATCCCACGTACAGACAGTCGAGCAAGATGCTCGTACCCTTTATTTTCTGAGCGCATCAAATCACTTGATTCCGAGCCGGTCATTGGTCTTCACCTCGTCATTTGGTAGAGACATTGAGGAGACCTTCGTTCCGAAGTTCTAATCCCCGCGCCACTATCGCCGGTCGACCTTTGGGCCAGTTCGGACTAGTTTTCGTGCGATTGTAATTCGTGGAATTCATGGGGCGAGGTCGCCGACCGAGATGTGCAGCGGTGTGGCCTTGTGGAGGCACTAGATGTCGCCGACGTCGGCAAAATGCGCCACGACTCTGCTACCACACACACGGAATGAGTCGATAGCGGGTGCGCGCGACGAACTTCTTGTACGCGCGGGGAAAGGTCGTCGACAGGAGTTGCTCTTCTACGCGAATTCGATAGATCTGGAGCCAAATCACACACACTGCCCCGACCATGTAAGTGATACGAAGGTTGCTTACGGCAATCCCAACAATCATGAGAATCTCCGCGAAGTACATCGGATGACGCAACCACCGGTACGGACCCGTTGCGACGAGCGACTGCGCTTCGGGGACGATGGAGAAGTGCGAACCCAGACTCGCCAGAGCGGTCACAGCGAGCGCCGCGCCAAGTACGGTGACAATAAGACAGGTCTCGGACACGCGGTTCGATGCCGCCCATACAACGGGTCCAGTCGGTAAGAGACCCACGCCCACCAAGAGAAAACTTGCGCCGAGTGAGGCGGCGATGACCCGCCCACGACCATCACGCGCTCGCGCATCGCGCCGTTTCCAAAGGGTAACTGCCGCACCGAGAACGAACGACCCGTAGAGAATCTCGCGCACCAACTCAACTGCGATCGGCCAACTCGGGTTCGCCGTCAGGAGCTGTCCCACCCGAAAGGCTTCCACGACTTGCACGGCCCCCAGCCAACCAAGAAGTGCTGCAGGAGGGAACGTCAGCAGTGAACGCTCGATGACGGTACGTCGTCGCAACCCACGCGCGGCGGCGCACTCCTCGTGGGAGTAACGAACGTCAATCTCCGAGACTCGCACTCGTCCTACCGTCAGAGCGTCTATGGGAACGCTCCCCCACCAAATCCCGTCGACGTCACACCCTTCGCGGTATCGGAGATTGACGTGGCGTCAACAGAACCGCCCTTCACCTTCTTGCCTTGAACCGTCACGGTGTCGCCGGGCTTTAGCCCGGAGAGTGCCGTTGACGCGTTGCGGTCGATCGTGGTCGAAGAACTCACTTTCACCGCGACGAGCGAACCGCTCGAGATCGTCACGTACAGCGTGTGACCAACGATGTCGGTCACGGTGCCGCTAGTTTGCTTGGCTACCGCTTTCGCGAGTCCACTGAGTCCCGTCGTTCCGCCGCGCGCGCCTGCGCCGGCCGCGAACAGGCTGCCGAGTGACGACGTGGATGACGACGACTGGCCCCGTTGCAGATAGGCGCCCAGCCAGAGTCCCGCCACGAGCAATAACAACGCCGAGAGTACGGTGACGAACCACGGCGCACGATACCCTTTCGACGCGGCGCGTTCGGGCCACTCTTCGGATTCGTCGCCGAACAAGATGTCGAATCCCTCGTCGTTCACATTGTCTGTCAGTTCTTGCGTCATCGTGACCTTCCTTCGTTCACTATTCGTATCGCAGCGCGTCAATCGGACGCAGCGACGCTGCTCGATGGGCTGGGTAGAATCCCGCGACGATGCCCACGGAGATCGCGACGCCCAGCGCCAGCGGTATGGAGTACGACGCCAGCACTGGCGTCACGCCATCGATCTTGAATCGCGACACTAGGATGCCTGCGAGCGCACCGCAGATCCCACCGAGAAACGAAATCACAGTCGACTCAATCAGGAACTGTGTGAGTATGACCCCTTTTCGTGCTCCAATTGCCTTGCGGATTCCGATCTCGCGCGTCCGCTCGGTCACGGTGACGAGCATGATATTCATCACCCCAATCGCGCCAACGAGGAGAGAGACTGCAGCCACCCAGCCCAAGAGCGCCGTAAAGGTCTTAGAGCTCGACGTCGCGGTCGAGAGCAGGCTTGCCGAGTCAATCACGGTGAAGGGCAAATTCGCCACCGTCGTGTCGTTAAGTGATGCCAGCGTGCTCTCGACTTCACTCTCCGCGAGTGACAGTGTCGAGGACGATTTTCCTTGGACCAGCAACTCGGAAAACGACTGTGATTCCCCAGTGAGTTGATCCTGCACAGCGGTATAGGGAGCGATTGCGACGGCGTCCTCATTGCTCAGACCGCTCGACCCCTTTGACGCAAGCAGGCCCACCACGGTGAACTCAGAAGACCCGAGCTGAATCTGCTTGCCCAACGGGTCCGAGCCGGTCGCGAACAGGGCACTCGCTACCGACGTTCCAATGTCGATCACTTGCGCGTGGTGAGTGACGTCGGCGCGCGAGATCGACCGGCCCGCCGACACCGTATAGTTCTCTGCCGCAAGATACGAGGCGGTCGATCCAATGACCGAGGTCGTGTACGTCGATCCGTCGTAGGTGGCGGTCACGCTGGTCGTCACTACGGGTGACACTGACTTCACGTCGGGATCGTTCAGAGAGTTGGACAACGCCGTCACCGACGCAGTGTTGAGGGTCGAGTTTCGGATACTGGTGCCGTTCGACGAACTCGATCTGCTACTGAACACGGTCAGCGTGTTGGACCCCAGGCTCTCGATCGACTTCTCGATTGACTGTGAACTCCCGGTTCCGATGGCCAACAGCACGATCACCGACGCCACGCCGATAAGGACGCCCAGCATCGTGAGCAGTGTCCGAAGCCAGTTCGACCCAATACCTCGAATGGCCATGACGAGATTCCCGAACGCCGCCGCCATCAGTTTTCGTCTCCTGTGGTGCCAAAGGAGTATCTGGCCGATGGCTCGAGTTCATACGACACCGCGTGCGTAGCACTCTGCGCACGGTCACTGACGACCTCGCCGTCTCGCAACACCACGACGCGTGAGGCGTACTCGGCGATGTCGGGCTCGTGGGTAATCATCACGATCGTGCGACCTTGATCGTGCAGACCCGTGAAGAGCGACATCAGCTCCGCGGAGGATCGAGAGTCAAGGTTTCCCGTTGGCTCGTCAGCCAAGATCAACGAAGGGTTTGTGCACATGGCTCGCGCGATTGCCACCCGCTGTTGTTGGCCGCCCGACAACTCGTTGGAAAAGTGATCGAGACGATCGCCGAGCCCCACCATGCCGAGCGCGACCACAGCGCGCCTTCGGCGTTCGGCCGGCTTCACGCCCGCATACGCCATTGGCAACTCAACGTTTTGAATCGCGGCCATCCGCGGAATCAGGTTGAACCCTTGGAACACGAAGCCAATCTTCTTGTTGCGGATTCGAGAAACGGCCCGGTCGTCGAGATGACGGATGTTCACTCCGTCGAGACGGTAGTGACCGGCCGAAGGCACGTCCAAACACCCGATGATATTCATGAGCGTTGACTTGCCTGATCCCGAGGTGCCCATGATCGCGACGAATTCTCCCTTTTCCACAATGAGCGAAATGCCACGTATCGCGTGCACCTCGACACCGCCCATCGTGTAGCTCTTCACGATGTTTTTCAACGCGATGATTGGGGCCAGCCTCGCCGAAATGATCGCCTCGTAGGGCGCGGCACGCCCGCTCGAGACAATCACGGTGCACCTCCTCCGAAGCCGCCCCCGCCGAATCCACCCGTTGGGCCAGAGGCTCCCGACGTGGTCGCCGCGCTGACTGATGCGGTGGGCTCGACGATGGTCTGGCCTACGCTGACCCCGCTAATGATCTGTGTGAAGGAAGCGCCCACGATTCCGAGGGTGACCACGACGGTCTTCTGCACTCCCTTACTCAGGACCTTCACCGTGGAAACACTCCCCGTCGTTGTGATCGCCGCGCTCGGTAGCAGCAGGACGTTCGTCGCCGACTGCACGACGATCGCCGCCTCGACGGTCATGCCGTCCTTGATTGACTTCGGTGCCTGCTGGAGAGCGATGGTGACGGGGTACTCAACAACGTTGTTGACAACGGTCGACACCTGCGACACGGAAGTGACGACGCCAGTCACCTCAGTGTCAGGAAGGGCGGCGAGGGTCAGCGACGCCGTCTGGTGCACCGCAATCTTCATCGCGTCGGCCTCGGCCACGTCGGCCACGAGTTCGAACGAGCCCAGACTCTGAATCGTGACGAGCGCTGAACTCGACGACGTACTCGTCGTAGAACTAGTCGAGGAACTCGATGAACTCGACGTGGAAGAGCCACCGCCGCTGACGGTCTGTCCCACCGAGCCGTTGACCGCGGTTACTGTGCCACTGATGAGCGCAACGAGTTGGGTCTCTTGGAGCGACTTCTCATCTTGGGCGACGGTCGTCTCGTCTTGGGCGATGGATCCTTGATCTTGCACAAATCCGACTTTGCTTTGGGCAATCGTGGACTGGTCCTGCGTGATGGTTGACTTGTCGGCCGTAATGGTTGAGGAGGACACTTTCGTGTTCGCCTCATCGACCTTCACCGCCAGCTCTTGCACCGTAATGTTCGATTGATCTTGGGTGATCTGATTCCCATCGGAATTGACTTGGGCTTGGTCGGACGTGATCGCCGCACTGTCTATTGAGCACGAGGTCTTGGCGGTGCTCAACGTCACGCCAGTGCCCGTGCTGGTGCCCACACTGTTGGTCGCAACGATTGTAAATAGGTACGTTGTATTGGCGCTGAGGCCGGTAATCGTTGCCGACACCTGCGACGCAACATTGCTCGACGTCAGCGTCGCCGTGTTCGAGGACGTCCCGTATCCAGCAGTCGTGCCGTATTCGAAGTAGTACGTTGTACTCGCTCCGTTGGGGTTCACGGTAGCGTTCAGCACCGCCGACGTCGTCGAAACGGACGTGGCTGAACCAGTCGCGACCGAAGGCGCCGAGCCCGAAGACGCCGTTACCGAACCCGAGGAGATACCCGAAGACCCCGAGCTTGTCGAACCCGCGGGGCAGCCAAGCGCTTCGTCAGCATCGTACGTGGACGTTGCGCTCGACAGCGTCGCCTCGTCGTTACTCAACTGAGTCTGGGCCGTGGCCAGTTGATTCTGGTCGTTGGTCAGTTGTTGTTGCGCGGTATCGAGGGACTCCTGGTTCTGATCTTGTTGCACCTGGGTGCCACCGGCCTCGGCGGTGGCGAGCGTTGACCTGTCCCTGTTGAGCGACCGTGCATCATTGGAGTACGTAACCAGCGAGTCCGCGTAGTTCATTCTTGCCACCTTGAGCGACGTCGTGGCTTGCAGGAGTGCCGACCGAGCCGACGTTGAATCAACGCTCGCCAGGACTTGACCCGCCTTGACTTTCTCGCCAACACTCGCCGTGAGCGTGGTGAGCGTGCCGCCGGAAGTGAAGTTTTCGTTGGCGGTCTCCACGGTCGAGATATTGCCCGACGCCGAGACACTGGCCTGCACGGTTCCCTTGGTCACCTTGACGGTCCGCGTAACCGCCGCACTCGATGACGACGACGAGTGGTAGATCGAGTAGAGGGCGAACGTCGCGCCGAGCGCGACGGCGAGCGCAAGCGCGACGTAGCCAACACGCTTGCGCGAGAGAAACCCGAATGCCTTGATGCTCATGTCAATATCTCCATGTACTTGGTGGTCGAAGCGGCGCCGTTGGAAAGTGCCACGGGACTAGCCGGTCGTGGTGGGCGCCTTAGGAAGCAGCGCCGAGCACTTCGAGAACGCCTTCTTGTAGGTCGAACTCGACGTGGGGGTGGAAGTGGATGACGACGACGTGGTGCCGTACGCCCCCTTGGCCAGGGTCACGTGGTTGAGCGTCATGCAATTTCGAAACGCGGCAAACACGGTTGACGACCCGTTCGGTGGAGCGCCCGCCCCGCCGCCGAACTGCGAGCCCGCCGGCAGGAGCTTGGAACATGTCTTGAACGCCTTTTGGAATTTTCCTCCGCCCTTGAAGCTGCCCGGCGCACCGCCGCCGGAAGGAAACGTCCCGGTAGGAGCCCCGCCCGTTGGGGGCCCTCCAGCACCTGGGAACGACGTTTTCACACCGTGTTTCTTGAGGCAACTTTCGAACTTCTTCAGCGCCTTCTTGTTCACTCCCTTGATGGTGGTAGTCGTGGTCTTGGACGACGCCGACGCGGCGCTTCCACCGATAACGAGTCCGCCTCCCGACACAGCCAGAGCAAGTATCACTGTGAGCGCCGAACAGAATCGGACATGAGCTCTTCGAGAGTTGTGAGGCCCGTGTATCGCGTTTGAATAAGAGTTGGTCATCGCGACAGTATGCGAGGCGATTCTGGAGAATCGTTGAGAGCGCGATAATGATTCCCTGGACACTCGAACGGGCGAGCTCGTCAGGAGCCATTTACGAATGAAATATTGAGGCCCTCCGTGTCTCGTTCTTACACAATCCTCAGGAACCGCTGTCATACTTCGGCGGTGGTTATCGAGATACTGTCCGTCGAGGACGACGACAATCTCGCCTTCGTCATCATGACAACGCTTCGCCTTGGTGGATTCAATGCGACGCGAGCGAAAGACGGCCGCGAGGCCCTACGACTCGCGCTCGACGCCGGGACACCCGACCTGATAGTTCTCGACGTCATGCTTCCCGACCTCAATGGATTCGAGGTCTGCCAGCGCCTGCGCGAGGCAGGCTCGACGATCCCGGTGATCTTCCTCACCGCTGCCGATTCGGTCGGCGACAAGGTGCGGGGCCTCGTCATCGGGGGCGATGATTATTTAGCCAAACCGTTCAGTGGCGAAGAACTCATCGCTCGCATTCGGGCGAAACTTCGCCGCGTCGGCAAGACGCCTGAGGATCTGCCCTTGACCTGTCACGGCATAACCGTTGACGACACTTCTCACACGGTCACGAAGGGCGGTGCGATTATCGACGTCTCGCCAACCGAATACCGGCTTTTGTTCTTCCTCATGACCAACGCCGGAAGAGTCTTGAGTCGTTGGCAGATACTCGATCACGTGTGGAACTACAGCTACGAGGGCGACCCGACGATCGTTGAGTCGTACGTGTCCCAACTACGCAAGAAGATCGACACGTCACCGCCTTCGATAATTCGAACCATTCGAAGCGTCGGTTACCGATTCGAACGAGAGTGACGTTGCGATGAAACTTCGCGTCAGACTACTCAGCGCGGCCATGGTGTTGATCGTGGTCATTTCGCTTTTGGGCCTCTTGTTGGTTCACTCCATACAGACTTCAGAGATCCGTCAGATCGATCAACAACTTGAGACCTTTCTTCCGACATCAAGAATCGCGGCGGCGGCGAAGCTGCCAGCACGCCCAAAGAATGGAACCGCGCGACCAACCTTTAACACCAGCCATTTCAGTGCGCTGTATCTGGCGACAATTACTAATGGAACTCGCAAGGTACTTTCGACACCACTGGGCACGCAGCACGCATCACCCCAGCTTCCGCGGTCGATCACATCGTCGATTCACCACGTCTTGATCGTCACCGTCGGATCCACGACTGGTTCACTTTCGTGGAGGGCAGTGCTCGTCGCTCTGCCGCACGTGCATACCGAAGTCCTGGTCGCCGAGCCTCTCAATCAGGTCGACGCGACGATGAGGTTTCTCCGACTCTCTCTGCTCCTGACGGGGCTCATCGTTCTCGCCGTACTCACGGCCACGGGCATTTGGATTACTCGGCTCGGCCTACGCCCGATCGCTGAAGTCACCGAGGTCGCTGAGGCCATCGTCGACGGAGATAGGACCCGAAGAGTGGCGGGACGAGATCAGGGGACCGAGGCGGGAAAGCTCGCTCGTGCCTTCAACGTGATGCTCGACGAACAACAAGCCTCGGAGATGCGCCTTCGTCAATTCGTAGCTGATGCGTCGCACGAGCTTCGCACGCCGGTTTCAGTCATTCTGGGCATCACCGAACTATGGCGCCGAGGCGAGTTACGGAGCGGCAACCAAAGTGATGAAGCCATACACCGCATCGGGGTCTCCGGCATCCAGATGGGAAGGCTCGTCGAAGACCTTCTCTTGTTGGCTCGACTCGACGAGGGTCGACCACTCGAGCATGAGCCGGTCGACTTAAGCCGAGTTGTTCACGACGTCGTGGCCGACGGCGTGACGACCGACCCCACACGTAACATCGTGCTCGACGCACCACTCTCTGTGGTAGTGCAGGGCGACGAGGCCAGCCTGCGCCAAGTTGCCGTCAACCTTGTCAGCAATGCCATTCGCCATACGCCACATGACGCTGACATAACGATCCGCGTTTTCGAAGAGGGGAACAGGGCGCTGCTCGAGGTGACCGATTCGGGACCCGGTATGACCCACGAAGACACGAGCCGCGCCTTCGATCGGTTCTGGCAAGCCGACTCGAGTAGATCCCGTGCGGGCGCGGGTTTAGGTCTTGCCATCGTCCGGGGCATCATGGACGCACACCTCGGAGACGTGCGCCTCGTGTCGGATGTCGAGACGGGTACCTGCGTGACCGTCACTATTCCTCGTTGGCCACAGTGAGAAGAAATGGTGCAACAATCCCCGCGCGAGACCCCCAAGCAGAGTGATGATCGCAGGTGTACATTCATTGTCGTTCACTTTTGAGAGGGGCACCATGCCTAAGTATTTGCTTGAAGTCAGTTACAGCCTCGAAGGGATAAGAGGGGTTAAGGCTAAAGGCGGCTCCGCTCGTGTGGCGGCAGCAACGGAGTTAATTGAGGGTCTTGGTGGCACGATCGAGTCGTTCAACTTCGCCTTTGGCGGAACGGACGTTTACCTCGTCGCCGACTTCCCCGACGACGTCTCGGCCGCAGCGGCGGCGTTAACGGTGAGCGCCGGTGGCGGAGCCACGACAAGAACTGTTCCGCTACTCACGCCCGCGCAGGTTGACGATGCGGTCGCCAAGAAATCGACGTACCGACCTCCCGGGAGTTGATCGTCAACGGTCTTGAAACCGTGTGCTGTTTCGAACGTTCAAGGCGTTGGGGTGCCGGGAATTTCATCACGTCATCGTGGACAGGTGAATCCTGTTTAGTGGACTTCTAGAACCAAGAATTGTTCCTTAGTCGCTCGGGTCCGGCTGGAGGTTCGGTGCGAAGGCGTTATAAAATGCCCCATGAGCCTCTCATCGTTTTCAGAGGTAGGAACTGGCGACCAAACGTCCGCTATCAATGCTCTCACGTCAGCGTTTTACTACGACCCAGTCGAACGATGGCTCTATCCGCAGGAGGATCAATATGTCAGAGATTTTCCAAAATTTCTGAGAGCCTTCGGCGGGAGGTCGTTCGAAGCATCAACGGCATGGAAGTTGGGCGAGGCAACCGCGGTTGCCTTGTGGTTACCACCCGGCACCGATGCAGACGGCGACGCAATCGTGAGCGTCTTGACCGAGACCGTGGCACCAGAAAAGCTTGAGGACACGTATTCGGTACTCAACCAGATGGACGAAGCCCATCCAACGTATAAACACTGGTACCTTCCGTGGTTCGGTGTCGATCTAGCCTCTCAGGGCAACGGGATTGGTGGTCAATTAATGCGGAAGTGCCTCGAAGTCGTCGACCGCGCCCATTGTTACGCGTACCTCGAAACGCCCAATCCTCGCACCATCTCTTTCTATAACCGTCATGATTTCGAAGTCACCGGCAACGCGCAGTCTGGAACTTGTCCGCCAATCACGTTCATGAGTCGTACTCCGCACTGAGTCGCGATGCGAGGAAAGAGATTGCAGAAGCGACTGTCCAACCTGTTTCTAATCCTCCCTGGCTGATTTGAGATGCGTTTTCACAACTGATAAAGACGGATTCTCCGGGCTTTCGAGCAATCCGGCCAACTCGTCCACTGCTAGAAGCCGGTAAACCTCGATGTTTCGAACTTCCGAAGGTTTGGGGTGCCATTTGTGAAACCGACGGACATGGGATACGCATACGTCTTTGAAAAGGAGACCGTACGACGGCGAGGGTCCTCGGGTGACCCATGTGAACGGCCCAAATGCGCCGACGAGGCAAATAAGCACACCATCTTCATGTTTAACTAACCGGCGGAGGGACTCTAAGAGCAATTTGGGTCCGAAACGTCGAATGGTGCGACCCTCCCGAGAAGGCTCTGAGCCGCGGCCAATACCGTCTCGCGATCGTGCGTAACGATGAACGAAAAACGTCGATCTCGATCAGCAGTTGAGTCGCTATCCCCGAGATCCTTCGCAATCAAGGCTCCGAGGTAGTGAGTTCCAACTACGGCGACTACCCATTCTCCACTGACCGGATCGTCTGGTGAGAGTTCCACGCCCCGGACCCCTGGCGCTGGTTCTTGACCGAGACCGACGCCCAATGCCGCAACCAATGGACATCGTTCTGCGAGTCGCAAGTACCGCTTGGCGGTATCCGCAGTAAACCGCTCAGCACTCTGAAAGGCACTCACCACGACGGGAGGCGTTTCCAAATACAAGCCCTGGCTCTCTAGGTGCCGAGAAATGGCGAGAAGAAGACCCTTCTTGCCAATGCGTGTCTTCGAAGAATCCACGCCAGCGAAGGGAGAACGCGGAACGGTACGCACTGGTTGAGGAATGAAGAGTGGTTCGTCGGGTGACGCGAAGTCCCCGAGAGGACTCGGCCGCGCAAAGTACCAGCCCTGGCCTAGCGTTGCCCCTAGGGCGAGCGCTTGTTCGAGATGTAGTTCGGTTTCCACACCCTCGGCGAGTATCCGGGCGCCCGTTCGTTCGGCGTAGGCCAAGACCGCCGTGATAATTGCTGCCTGCTCCGCTTCGGGCCAACGTTGAATGAGAGAGATGTCGAGTTTCACCACCGAGGGAGAGATAAAAGGAAGTAGCGCCAAAGACTCGGGGACTGCACCCACGTCGTCAAGGGCGACTGCGCAATTGGCCCGGCGGAGTTCGCTTACCGCTTCGAGAAGTTCGGCCGGTCGCGTTGTGAGCGCACGCTCGGTGATCTCGGCGACGATGGTGAGCCGTCCCATCGTGCGCGCAACGAGTTGGCGAGCCGATTCAGCAGAGATCGTTGAAGGCTCCAAGTTCACAAAGAGCGCGAATCGGTCGGGCAGACCATGTTCAAGCGCATCGTCGACCGCGGCGTTTCGACAGGCGGAATCGAGTTCGACCAATCGACCGAGTTCTTTCGCCCATTGAAACGCGACGTCCGGGGTCACTTCAAGGTGGGGCCATCGGGCCAGCGCTTCGACAGCAACGGTCTCCGCAGTCGTTAGATCGACGATGGGTTGAAAGGCCGGCTGGAGATGTCGGCGCTGGAGGAGCTCGTCGAACACCTCGGTAGTGTGATCGCTCATTGACCAGAATTGGCGTTTACGCACACGGACACACACATTGACCTCAGGGTAGTGGAGAATAATCTGGCGATTTTGCCTCCGGTCCCTCGCGTTCCGAGGCTTTGATACCGAAGGAAATCGTGAAACCTCAGAAGGTGCCGATCAGGATCTTCGCAGCATCTAAGGGTGCCGACGGTGCCGAAATTGTTCTATCAACCGCGCCGGCGCCGGGAACCGCCGAATTCCAGCAGATGGATCCAAGTCCAAGCGCTTGGGGTTGCGAAATGACCTTGACCCCGTTTTCAGGTCAACGATTGTAAGAAGCGGCGATAATTCTTTGGTCGCGACAGATTTTCCCTGACCACGGTTAGTCGGATGCGAACTTTAATTGAGCGTCAACGCCGATTCCGATCAAGTTAATGCCCGACAAGTGCCACGTGCCTGGGTTCCGTTTCGGTCCACACTCATATCAATTCGAACGTGGGAGAATAGTGACTCCTCACTGGAAGGCTCCGGATGGCCATTGCAATCGCTGGGGCGTCAGGCTTCGTAGGTCGCGCGCTCACAATTCGACTACTAGAAAGTCATCACGACGTGCTCGCGTTATACCGGTCGGTGAAGACTCCCGTGTCGAGCGAGAGGACCGCCGTGGTCGACCTGGGTGACGAAATCGCCACCACTCACGCTCTGGCGCACGTCGACGCCGCCTTTTACCTCGTCCACTCGATGGCCGCGGGCGATGAATTTAAAGACCTCGACCTCCGCCTTGCGACGGCATTTGGTCGCGCCGCATCACAAGCGGGGGTTGGTCGAATCATCTACGTTGGGGCGCTCGGTGACGCTCCGAGTTCTGCCCACCTCTCAAGCCGCCACGAGGTCGGCGCGGCCCTTCGAAGTTCAGGTGTCGACGTCGTGGAACTTCGGGCTGCGGTGGTGTTTGGCGCCGGGAGCATCTCTTTCGAGATGCTCCGCTACCTCACCGAACGCCTCCCCGCCATGGTGTGTCCTCGCTGGGTGCGTACCCGAATTCAACCGATCGCTCTCGTCGACCTTCTCGACTACCTCGAGCAGTCACTTTTCGTAGCACCTGGCGTCTACGAAATTGGCGGGGCAGACGTGACCACCTATCGCGAGATGATCTCTGCGTACGCCCGTGCCCGTGGCCTTCGCCGGCGCGTCATTCTTGATATCCCTTGGCTCACGCCACACTTGTCGTCGTATTGGGTCGATCTGGTCACACCGGTTGATCGGTCCGTGAGTCACGCGTTAATCGAGAGCCTGGTCACCGAGGTCGTAGTAGTCAACGAAACGCAAACCCAGCTGGCCTTCTCCGTCGTGCCCATGAGCGTCGAGCGGGCTTTATTGATGGCGCTTGACGAGCAGGACAAAGACGTGGCGCAATCGTTGTTTACGCGAAGTCGGGGCCAGAGTGACGGTGTATACACCTACGTGGTCTCACTCGCAATCCCGGCAGCCCTTGAAGACCCGATCCGACGCGACATAAAGACGATTGGCGGAACGCTCAGTTGGTACGGCGCTGCGCCCGGCTGGGCACTTCGACTGTTCCTGGGGCGTCTCGTAGGTGAAAAACTCCGCCCAAAAAGTTCCGAGGCGTTGGCCCCCGGCGTGTTGGTCGACTGGTGGCAAATCATCCAAATTGATGAGACGCAACTGGTGTTGCGCAGCGAAGGATGGTTTCCAGGAGATGCGTGGTTGGGCTACCGCATCCACGAGGGGTCCCTTCAGCAGGTTGCGGCCTTTCGTCCCCGCGGTGTCCCAGGATTTTTATATTGGAAGTTGCTCGGACCATTTCACCGCATCGTGTTCGACCAGATGCTACGACACCGCATACGTCGGGCGTCCGGGGCCTCGACTTCCCATTAGCTCGTACGCATAATCCGGCACCCTCGCCAGCGCGAAGGCTGCGACGGCCTCTCAAAATCAGCTCTCCAACCAATCCAAACGTTTCCGAACCACTGTCGTAGCTATGCCCGGCTAACGAGCCACTGCGTCACTTGGTTCCAATTCAAACCACATTGGAGCGCTCGATGACTTAGAACCCGTTTGACGGACAGCGCTTTCTACTCATTCGGTCTGGGACGTAAAGTCCTTGAATTTGAAAAAAGTGGACCTTCGACCTGAGCGTTTGGTCATTTTGTGTCGGGAGGAATCTCGTCGAATGGAGTGGTACTTTCATACCAAATCGTTCCGTCGTTGGGAGGTACGGCCATGACCCAATCTTCGGTCTCAGAATCCCGCGACATCGATGCGCCTGCCGCGCAAATCTTCTCGATTTTGTCCGATCCCGCAATGCACCCTGAAGTGGATGGTACGGGTATGTTGCGCTCCGCCGTTGACCACAGTCCAATCGCCACAGTCGGCGACGTGTTTTACATCAAAATGGCTCATTGGCACCTGGGGAACTACGTCATGGCAAATCACGTGCTTATGTACGAACAAGATCGTCTCATTTCGTGGGAGCCGGTCGTGTACTCATACGAAAACCCTGAATATCAGTCATCCGTCGGTCATCCCGGACTTCGCGAGTGGGGGTGACAATTGGAACCATTGAGTGACGGCAGAACCCGGGTGACCGCATTTTTCGAAGGCTCTCGTTTGCCCGAAGAGCTTCGAAAGTTCATCAAGGACGGAGAGTTTTGGAGGCCAGCGATGGTGACCAGTTTGGAAAACCTAGAGAGAATTGTTAGTCAGTCAGTCGGAAACGATGAGGAAATTCCTCAATCCGAAACCGCGGCGCCGTTCATCGAACTATTTCGCGGTGAATAAGTCCAAAATGAACTGACCCGAAAGTTGACGGCACCTCACGAGGTGTCAAAGAAAGGCATCGAATGTTTGGACAGTTGCGATCTTCAAGATCGCAATGACTCTTTGGCCAACCGGACCAGTCCTGGTAGCCATTCGGTCGTAGAGTTCGAGGCCTGCCCATAGGGTGTGCGATTTCACCTTGTCCGTGATGCGCCCGAACGGAGGGTCGACAGACCGTCGCATTAGCATGGTCTGATTGAGCGAGCACCGAGTATTCCGGCGCCGCGCGCGAAGCAGTGACGCGGGCGAACGAGGCTCGTCGCTGATTGGCCTGTTGATCGTATTGTTGATTTTGGGCCTGATGGCCGCGGCCACTCTCGGGGGATTGGGCTACACCTCCAATCCGGCGATTACGGGAGTCCCCTTGACAATGCCCGGCGGAGGAGCCATCGTCGGAACCACGTCGACGACCACCGTCGCCCCGAGTCCGAGCGACCACTCCAGCACAACCGCGATCGCCAATTGCCGGGCTGACTACACAAGGGTGAGTACAGCGGTGCAGGGCTACGAACGACTGAACGGTGCACTACCACCGACGGGAACAGCGTGGGCACACACCGTGGTCAACGGCGGTCCGCTGTTGCGGGTGTGGCCGCGAGAGAACGACCACTACTCCATCGTGTGGAACGGTTCGACGCTATCGGTCGTGCCGGCAAAAGGGACGACCGCTCACGGCTCGGTCGGCGCGAGCTCGCCACCCACGGGGTGCTTCGCGGCCTGAAGTGTGAACTATCTCCATTTGGCGAACATCGACTTTGTGAACCACCGACCATGAACTCGCCCCGGAGTTCGAGTCTCGCTAGCCACGCACCCAGAGGAGTTTGAACTACTGCCCTGCGGGGCGCTTTGTAGTCGTACCCCGTTGCGTTGACTGACGTACCCCATCAGGACTCGACTGAGAATCTCTTAAGCAATGACGTCGGTTGTGGAGGTGAGCACTCGGCCCTCGTTGACGGTGAGGTGAATCGTGGCACCAATGTGATTTTGGTTCTGGTGAGAAATAACGACAACAATCCCATCGCGCTGATGTCGACGAACCGCGAACATCAAAGCGCGCGCTTCGGGATCGTCGAGGCCCTCGGTAGGTTCGTCCAGCACCATCACCGGTCGTATCGCTAAGAGTGCTCGCGCGACTCCCAGTCGGCGTCGCTCACCACCACTCAGCGCGGTGACTACGCCACCAAGTTGCGTGTCGAGCCCAGCTGGCAGCGTTGAGAGTAGCGGTCCCAAGCCCGCCGCAAAAAGGGTATCGAGGATTTCATCGTCCGTGGCCCCAGGACATGCGAGCCGCATATTTGCCGCCAAGGTGGTGTCGAAGACGTGAGGGTCATCGTCGACGTAGCCAACTCGAGTTCTCACCTGCGCACCGCCAAGACGTTGGAGACCCACACCCCCGAGCGTCGCTTGACCACCATGGTTGTCAATGAAGCGGGCCACTAGATGGGCCAATGTCGTCTTGCCCGATCCACTTGGCCCGCTTATGGCGACGACCGCTCCCTTCTCCCACGTTGTGTCCACGCGCTCGAGCACGGGTTGATCCTCGCGCCAAACACCGACGTCACTCATTTCAATCTCGCAACTGAGCCCGAGCATCGCAGGTTCCGCCGGATCGTGCATCGGCCATGGCCTCGCAACCAGGGAGTCGAGGCGCTTGAGCGCCGCACGACCCGTTTGAATGCCCAGCATCGAACCCGATGCGGCGCCTACGAGTTCCAAGGAGCTGAGCGCCAGTAGCGCCGGCACCGCCAGCAACGACACCGCGATGGTGTGGTTCTCGAGGGCTTCTTGTGTGCTGGCCACGATGACGACGATCGTGAGCCCGACTATCAACACGTTCGCGGCACTGAAGAATCCGGCCCTGCGTGCCACTTGACGCGCGGCGCGGTCGTAGGCAACCTCGGCACTCTCCAAACGTTGGTAGAGCGTGCGGCTCGCACCAAGTGCCACGAACTCGTCACCTGATCGCGCGGCGTCATCGAGCGCGTGACGTAGTCGCGTACGCGCATCACTGAGTTCATTCTGTGGTCGAGTGCCCGCGCGCGCCGCCCAGAGCGGCAGGAAAATACCCACGACGACGATCCCCAGAACGAAGACGAACGCCGTACCGGGAGCAATGAACTCACCCACGACGACGGCGCAGAAACCCGCGATCAGGTTGGCACTGACGGGTCCAGCGATGCCCACGAGTAAGTCTTGGACCTTGTCCACGTCACCGATGACGGTCTCGACGACGTCGGCACTGCGCGCACCCAGTCCCGCGGGAACTAGCGGTTCGAGTCGGCTCGCGGTCAGGGCCCGCACTCGCGCCATAATGCGAAGCGCCGACTCGTGGGTGTTGACACGTTCGCTGTAGCGACCGGCGGCCTTACCTAGAGCCAGCAATTGTACGACGCCCATCAACAACGTGAGACTCAAGAGCGCGGGGCGTTGCGCACTCCTCACGATGAGCCACGCCGCGCATCCCGACAGCGCTACCGTCGCTACGCTCACGGCCACGCTCGCGGCGAGCGCGATCACCACGCATCGGCGCTCGCGGACGAGCGATTCACGAAGCACCGAGCATCGGCGAACCTCAGACACCGAAGCGCTCCGGTGCCGACATCATGAACGTCATGTCGACGTCGAGTTGGCGGTGGGTCGCCACTAACGTGGTGGCACCGCGACGACGCACGGCGCTCATCACTCGCGCTGCATTGCGGTCATCGAGATGAGCGGTTGGCTCGTCGAGCAGCAAGACAGTAGCGGGGCGCAGCAGAGTACGCGCCACCGCCAAGCGGCGGCGCTGTCCGCCCGAGAGCCCTTCAGCCCCTTCACCGAGAGCCAAATCGAGGTCGAGGTCGAGGTCGAGGTCATCAAGCGCGATCCGCAGTTGATCGTCGCCAAAGTCCTCACCCATGCACAGCACCTCACGAACGGTTGCGCCGGCCAGCAGGGGATCCTGAGGCAGCCACGCACAAGTAGCGTGCCACGATGCGGGCGCGATGCCCGTCAGGCGCGCGCCATTCACGAGCACCTCACCTTGAGCCAAATCCTCGAGTCCCGCCATGACGCGTAGCAACGTCGACTTACCTACTCCCGACGGCCCCTCGAGCGCCACCACCATCCCTGGTTCGATCGTGGCACTAAGGGCAAGCAGGGCATGGTGGTCGCGGCCGTCGACGCAAACGAGAACGTTGCATAGTTCGAGTCGCGGCGGCGTCGCGGGAGCGGGCACGCCGGCATTCGTCACCCGCACCGTATCAAGCAGGTCGAGGATCGCACCGGCCGCGCCCACGGCGTCGGTGGAGGCGTGGAAGCGGGCCGCGGCCCGACGTAGCGGAACGTAGACCTCAGGCGTGACGAGTAGCACCGCCAACGCCGTAGTGAGACGCATGTCCCCGTCGATGAGCCGAACGCCGAGCACGAGGGCCACGAGCGCGGTCGCGAGGGAGGAAAGGAGCTCGAGGGAGAATCCGGATAAGAACGCGACGCGCAAGGTCTTCATCGTGCTGAGACGGAGTTCGTCGCCCACGTCGGCCAATGTCTCGGTCACGATTAGCGAACGATTGTGAGCTTTCAGCGTCGCCATTCCGCGCACGACGTCGCCGAAGTAGTTAGCGAGGACCTGCTGTTGGGCCCACGAGTGGTCCATTCGATCCTTGGCCTCGAGCCCCAATAAGATCATGAAGATCGGCAGCAGCGCCAGAGTGGACGTCACGATGAGCGCACTCCACGGATCGGTGAACATCATCCAAGCGAGAAGGGCCAGAGGCGCTGCGACACTGAGCACGAGCGCCGGCACGTAGGTGGCGAGGTAGGACTCGATGGCATCGACACCGCGTGTTCCGAGTTGCACGAAGGAGTCGGGTGCCGAACGATCCCCCCGGCGCAGCATGGCGTCAAGGACCCGAACACGCAACAAATGACGCACCGGACGCGCGAGTCGTGACGTGATCGGCTCACTCGCCAGCGACACGAGCGCTCGCGTGAGCGCGAGCGTCGCGAGGAGAATGAGATCACGACCGATCGGCGCGTTGGAGTGAGAAAACAGGCTTCCAAGTGCGTTCGCCAGCACTACCGCCTGGCCAATGGTCAATAAGACGTTGCAGATCCCGAGGACCACCGCAATGACGAGCGAGCCTCGTACGAGAGGCGTTGTTCGCCAGAGCCGTCGCAGCAGAGCGCTGGGGCTGTCCGGGCGAGCCAAGGGAAACTTCTATGAACCAACGCTGGATGAAGCAGGCGACGGTTCTGCGCGACGGACCCGCTTGCGGAAGATCCAGTATGTCCAACTCTGATACAGCAGAACGAATGGCGTGAATATGAGCGCCACCCAACTCATGACCTTGAGCGTATAAGGCTGCGAGGCCGTCTGGGATAGCGTCAGGCTGAACTGTGGGCCTACCGAGGAGACCAGCACGCGCGGGTAGAGATTCAAGAACACGGTGCTGAAGAAGACCACGATCACCAGTGCCGTCGCGACGAACGCCCAGCCTTCGAGGTGGTCGCGCATCAGCCAGCCAACGCCCGCCAGGACGACCAGTCCCAGGATCGGCAGGAACGGAGGCACGAGGCCGTTATGGTGCGTCGTGTGTGCCGTCACGTACGTCCACGACAGGAATCCCAGCATCAGCACGAAAGTGACTGGCGCGAGGAAGAGACCCGAGTGCCGAGCCCGCTCGCGCACTTCGCCGTCCGCCTTGAGCCCGAGGAACGTCGCACCGTGCAACGTAAACAGCGAGAGCGTCGTCAGGCCGCCGAGTAGCGCGTAGGGCTTAACGAGGTCGAAGAAGTTGCCCGTCCACGTAGCTCCGGACGAGATTGGTACACCGTGAAGGAAGTCGGCGAACGCCACGCCCCAGAGCAACGCCGGCAGCGCGGAGCCCCAAAAGATAGCGCGATCCCACCACGCCCGCCACGAGGCGTCTTCCCGCTTGCCACGGAATTCAAACGCCATTCCCCGGAAGATCAGTGCAGCGAGCACAAGAAAGAGCGCGAGGTAGAAGCCGCTGAAGACAGTGGCGTACCACAGGGGGAAAGCGGCAAACGTGGCCCCACCCGCAGTGAGCAGCCAGACCTCATTGCCATCCCAGACGGGCCCGATGGTGTTTATCATCACGCGCCGATCCATATCATCTCTCGCGAGGAACGGCAACAGGATTCCCACTCCGAAGTCGAAGCCCTCCAAGAAGAAGTAGCCGAGCCAGAGCACGGCGATCAAAACGAACCAGAGTTGCTCAAGTCCGCTGGATGATGTAGACGCTAAGACGTGTAGATGTAGCACGTGGTTCTCCTAGTAGACGAGTTCGAGCGGGTGTTCGTCATCGCGCGACGACACTTCTTCGGGCGCCTTGCGCGCGACCTTGATCATCATGCCGATTTCAATGACCGCCAGCAAGCTGTAGATGGCCGTGAAGCCGATCAGACTCGTCGCCACGTAACCGACCGAGACGTGCGAGACCGCCTGGCTTGTCTTTAAGAGTCCGTACACGACCCAGGGTTGGCGGCCCTCTTCAGTGAAGATCCATCCAAAGCTGTTGGCCAAGAACGGCGCGAGCAACATCAAACTGGCGAAGCGCAGGAACCACGCGGACTTTTCGAGACGCTTCTTGCGCACCAACCAAAGGCCAACGCCACCGAGGGCAATCATCAAGAGGCCCAGACCCACCATCAAGCGAAACGACCAGTAGGTGATCCAGATGATCGGCACGTAGTTGCCCGCGCCGAACTTCTTCACATCAGCGGCCTGGAGTTGCTTAATGCCCTTGACCTGTCCGTTCCATGAGTTGTCCGCGATGAGACTGAGCAAGTGCGGGACACGAATCTGAAAGAGCGGATTGCCGGTGAGGTCGCCGATCGTCAGCAGAGAAAAGCTCGCACCGTCGGTGGTGTTGTACAAAGCTTCAGCCGCCGCCATCTTCATGGGCTGCTGGGTGTCCATCTGGCGCGCTTGCGTGTCGCCCATGAAGCAGGTGCCGAGTGAAGAAAGCAACGTCACGACGATTGCGATTCGGGCAACCTTGATGAACGTCTCCTTCTGCTGGTCGCGACGAATGTGCCACGCGGCAATGGCGAGCATGAATACCGCGCCCGTGAGGAGGGCCGCAAAGAGCACGTGGAAGTACGCGCCGAAGAACGTCGAGTTGGTGATGACAGCCCAGAAGTTGGTCATCACCGCCTGGCCGGTGGCCTTGTCAATCCTAAAGCCGACGGGATGCTGCATCCACGAGTTCGCCGCGAGAATAAATACGGCCGAAAGCATTGTGCCCACGCTCGCGAACCAGATCGACGCCAAGTGCACGCGCTTGCTGACACGGCCGCGACCAAAGATCCAAATGCCCAGAAACGTTGACTCCATAAAGAAAGCCAGCAGACCTTCAATCGCTAGGGGAGCACCAAAAATATTGCCTACGAAGACCGAGTAACTGGACCAGTCCATACCGAACTGGAACTCCTGGACGATCCCGGTTACGACGCCGATGGCAAAGTTGATGAGGAACAACTTGCCGAAGAATCGCGCCATGCGGTCGTAGTGTTCGTCGTTCGTGCGATACGCGGCCGTCTGCAGACAGGCGACGAGAAAGCCAAGCCCAATCGTGAGCGGCACGAACAAGAAGTGGAAAACTGTCGTCACCCCGAACTGCCATCGCGCCAACGTCAAAGTCGTGATACCCGCATAAATACCCATGGCCAAAAAATTACAAAACGATGCCTACGCGAAAGGACGAGCCACTAGGGACTTTGGTCCATTTGATAAGGATATTTGGACGCAGA